>Ga0065711_1040433_pt1 | contig 16965 bp, 11 predicted proteins | sample Hoacrofraction12_FD_59098 | JGI IMG/M metagenome (GOLD analysis project Ga0065711, IMG submission 59098) | Hoatzin crop microbial communities from Cojedes, Venezuela - Epithelial fraction 12 v2 (version 2) | ecosystem: Host-associated > Birds > Digestive system > Esophagus > Crop | place... | reverse complement strand
GGTTTGCAGGCTGCCATCCCCCTGCCGGCTTCCGAATTTGAGACTTTATGGCTTTTTTTTTTTTTTTTTAAATAATGGGTGAGCTCTTCCTGCAGGTTCCAGGTCTCTGCTGGAGCTGGCACAGAGTGGCGACTGCGCATTGGAGCTGCCAAAAGCAGCCCCGGGATTGCCTCTGCAACACACCTTATAGACCTCAATTTGCGGAACAGCGGAGAAAAGGGGAAAAAACCATGTTGCAGTGCGGTCTTTACAAAAGCCATTCATCCCGGTGCTCTTACTAACAGGCATCAAATGAGATTCCTGCAGTAGATGATTTGTTTTGTCCTTCTCCTGCCGGCTCAGATTAATCTCTGCTCCTGAAGTAGTGGTGTCATTTCTCGGAGACATACGGCAGCAGGAATCACGGAGCCCCATAAATTAGAAACAATTCAGGATCCATCCGTCTTCCTTCCCACTCTCCGTCCCCGTGCCTTTCTGCAGGGCAAGGGCAGGCCCTGCAGGTACCAGCACAGCCGCCTCTTGGTAGACTAATAAATAAAAAAAACCCTCAAGATGGGAGAGGTTTGAACATAAGAGGGATTCTTGTGGTCGAAAGCAGTTTGCCTTCTGCTGTTTTGCTTCCTTTCAGTTCGGAGGAGGAGGGGGATCGTGGCCAGCGGTGAAATGCCACGTTCCCCGAGAGCGTCCCAGCTCAAGCCTGTGCTCGGCGGCGATGGCAGCCTCAAGAAGCAACACCAACGTTTTTAAGGTTTACAGAATCCCGTATGAAAATCATTCTCCCGAGGTGAGCTAATCACTGCATTTCTCTGGGTTTTGTTCAAATGAGAGCTGAGTTTGATTGCTTTTTACCCGCTGGTGAACTTTTTTTGTAGAAAAAACAGTGTTGAGCAAGAAGAGCAGGTTTTTTTGCGTCTTTCCAAACTCATTGCAACAGCTGGACTAAGAGGGCCGGGTCTTCAAAGGAGGGACGAAGCGCAGGGCATCAGGTTGTCTGCGTGGGTGTAGGAACGCTGCGAGCACGGAGGAGCTTGGTTTGCACCTGATACATCACCGTCCTGCATGCAGTGGTCTCAGACCTGTCCCCTCTGAGTCCATATAATGCTAGTATATACTCTCTCTATATATAAAATGTATATGTCTGTGTTTATATACACATACACACACATATATATAAACAGATGTATTACACCTGGGTAACAAAATGAAAGCTTGAAGGAGACAGAAACACCGCTATTTATTATTTACGGAGCCCACACTGTGACAAGCAGTGTACAGGTGTCAAAGCAAGCGCGGTCTCTCCCCTGAGGAGTTTACAAGCTTGCTCAGACATAGACAGACTGGTTCGGGGGCCCAGAGGGCTGGAGGGAGCTGGCCAAGGCTGGAGGAAGGTGGTGAGGCTCCGACACTCCCCAAAATCCAGCCGTTTCCTAAGCACCTCATTGGCAGTCATCACTATAATGCAGCATCGACCATCGTGTCGCTCCATCGTTCCCAGAGCCGCCAGATGCTCTGAGGATGGAGGTGTCCTGGGACATCGTGATGGTGACAGGGACCTGGGGGAGGACACGTCCCTACTCCGGGGCCATGTTCCTGTTGAGAGCCATCACCTACCCGTCCCCTTGCCCAAACCAGGCAGTCACCCCCTGGAAATAGAGCGAAAGGCCAGCTATTTATTTTGTATTAATTTTTAAAGATTACTTGTTTTGGATGAGTGCCTGTCTGTCTCTGTCTATTTGCCACTGCTGAGAAGATTCATTATTTTGATGGATTTCTGTAATTTTTTCAAGTGCTTCAGGTGACAAACAATAAAGCACACTTCACGCTCGGCTCCGGAGCCACGGTGAGGTGCAGAGCTTGGCGGGGAGCGGGGGATGCTATGGTGGGTGTTTCTCCTGGGGAAAAATTATTCATCCCATAGTTTGGGCTGAGGGCCTCTCTGGGTACCAGCACCAGGCAAATTCCCAGGGGGAATTTGGGGTATTTAGCGATGGAGCTGCTGGGAAGGGCAAGGCCATGGGTGTGAGCAGGCTGCGAGGCTCCAGAATTCAACCCTCCCTGGGGCTGATCCGTTCTTCCATTTCGTCAGCTGCAGCATAACAGATAGGCATGAGCCAAGGTGCCAGGAGCAAGGGTCAGGAGGGGGATGAGGGCATCACGGAGAGGTGGCCAGGTGGGGATATAGTGTATATACCAATGCCAGTGGTTCATGGACACTGCTGTTTTTCCACAGGAGCTCTCAAGAGGTAAAGATTTCATTCCAAGCATTGCTCCTTGAGAGGGTGATCATCTCTGCTGTAACTGCATGGGCTCTGGAGGAATAAATTATGCCAGGCAGGCTCAATCACTGTTCATGACAGAGGCACAGGATTTACGGCTGCGAGGATCACGGATGCAGGAGTGCAGCATGGCATCGGGAAACCGTTATCTGCAATGATACTGGACCCAGACAGCAGAAATGGCCCGATCCCATGGCACCCGTGCCAGGTGAGTGGAGCGGGGACGGGGACAGGGATGGTAGCCAAGGCTGTCCCTGACGGTGAAACCAAGACTGGGTTGAGACACAGAGTCAAACTCGCGGGGCTCTGGCTGAGGTCACTTGAATGTCATTTTCTATCTTAAATCTTTTGCGCTGCTCTGGAGAGGTGGAGGTGAAAGGGCTGGGAAGTGGCTTCCCCTATAGCAGAGCCAAGAAAAAGCACATTCCTCATGTTCAGGCCGTGCCTGCAACTTTAGCTGCGATCTTTGGCTGGGCTTTCAAGGTAATGGGGTTTGTATGATGAAAACAGGCTGCTCCAATGGCCAGAATACTCATCCGGCTTTGGCTTACACCTTCCCAGTTCCCCACCCTGTAACAAGACTTTCTGTGCAATGTTGGAAGGTCCCCAGGAGCTATGACTCACAGGGCAGGAGGACTTAGCTGAGATGGCTGATGCCAAAGCAGTCTTCCTTGCAAAGCTGAGACTGAACCATGGAGATTCACCCAGATCTCTTTGGCACCCAGACACAACCCAAGAGCCCTGCCTGGCTGCCTACAAGCACTTGGCCATTTGAGTGGCCACTGGAGAGCTGTGGTCCTAGCTTTCCATGCAGCCGAGACGAGATGAAGATGAAGTGGTCACTATCTCCCCAAAACCATCTCGCAGGGAGGGGAAGACAAGTGGTGTGTGGCAAGAGGATGCACTGGCTGGAGGAGAAGACACTGCTAAAGGCTCTGCAGAAGCAAAACCAACCTTACCTGATGGACGAGGTACTGGGCCGCCGCCATTCTGATAGAGTCTGCATCAAACTAAGGAGAGTGGGAAGGAGAGGCACTAACAGTCCGGATTTTCTAGCTTTTGGAGAAAAATCTCCACTGCTGACCTCTAGATGGAAGTGTAGATAACTGTTTTAGTTTTCATAGAGGGTAGCCTCAATTCTTGCACAAAAAAACCTATTTCTAATCTTCAGGGGAATGAGCAGGGCCTTGATCTATAGCTCCTGCTTCCAAAGTGCAAATGAAATGCTTTCCCTTTTCATCCACATCCCAAAAGGACTGGCCATCATGAAAAATGGGAGCACCTTCCTCCAAGGGAGATTACGAGCACCATTTCCCATCTGAAACCCTGGCTTCTGGTCAGTGCTGCTGGCACGGGTGCGTGGTGTGCTAAACCTTCACTTGCCTTTGAGAGCCTTCTCCATCAAACGTGTAATGGACGATGGGGAGAAGGAAAAGGAGGGAAGACCAAGGGGAGACAGAGTTTTAGGGGGATGGAGGGAAGGAGGAGGAGAAGGAGAAGGAAGGCGAAGGAGGCCTTCTCTGAGAGCAAGAAGCAGCACCAGAGCTTTCTCTGTTACCTGTAACAAGGTGACATGTTTAGCCACTTGCAAAAATATCCTTGCTGCTCCCCAAAGGACTCTTGACTCTTCCAGCAGTAACTGAGAAAATGTGTTGGGAAACTTTTCACCAAGTAGCTCTGGGCTTTTGGTTTTTTTAGCCTGCAGATGAAGAGTTACACTTTCCTCTAGGGCAAAAGGAGCCATGCTCCAGGCTGGCCAAAACAAATAATTTTCAGAGTTTTCTTCTTTGGACAGAAGAAATGGAAGTGAAGCTATCAGTTTGAAAGAAATACCAAATTAGCAACACCAAGCAGTTCAGTCGTCTTCTTTTCTCCCACTCTCTTTTGACCCAGAATCCTCCAGCAGCACTGGTACAAAATCCCAGTTTTTTTCCTCTGCCTTGCACACACCCTTGCTGGGCTGCAGCCCACCAGTGGAGGGTTGATTTCACACCAGTTTATTCCCACCAGTCAAGGAAAGCAACGACTGCATTGTGCCCAGTCCCCTTCACTTGAAGTGGGCTAGTCTGAAGGCTCAGCTCCTAAAATTCCCCGTTAGTGCAGTTACAGGGCACCGACTGCTGGACCTGAGCCCACGTGTGCGGGGGTTGCTCAGGAAAGGGACGTTGTCTTTACTTGGGGACGACACGTTTTGCACTTGGAGATTTCTGGGAGAGGGATAATGGATTTGCGAAGTATTGTTATTATTTAAGTGACGAGTGAAAATTGAAAAGAAAATCTGTTTACCAAAAGTAACAATAGCAGATATTTGTCATCTCTGTCAGATATTCAGACGCATGCAATTTCATAGGTTTCATAAGCTCTCGTTAATTTTCTTGTTTGGGAGGATGTGCTATTTTGATGAAACCTATTTACACTAGCAACTGCTGGAAAATCATTCATTAGTGGACAAGAACTATTGATTATTTTCATCCAAGTACTCAGCCATGTTCTAGCCAATTACTGTAACCAATAAATAAAGAAATATCAACCTTGCATTCCTGCCACTGTCTCCAGTAGAACTTTATTCCCCTGGATAACACGTGTCGTGCCAGCCTTAGCAAAACGCTGTGCTGGAGAAACCTCTTTTGACATTTATGTCACATTGCCGTCATCTGCAAGCTTCTGGGGGGCAAACTTGCCCCGAGAAAGTGAAGACTGCTAGTTAGTGTTTTAATGTATTTACTAAAGAAAATATTTACTGGGCACAGGGCAAGAATTAGCAAAGAAATTGTGTGAGGTTTAAAGAAATGCCTGGCTAATGGCCAGATCTTAAACTCTTATTATGCAAATATTTGGCCTGATTTGCAGAAGTCCTAAACTCTGGAGGGGCGATTAATCTCACCTGACTCGATAAGAAATCTGGGTTGTTCATGGAGGTGATGGTCCCCCAAAACAGACTGGCACCGCAGGCAGCCGTGGCCGGGGAAGGCTCAAGTTTAGGCTCAGCTCCTCACCTACAACAAGGAACTTGAATTTGTCCATTCTGTGCATTTCGACTTGTGGCTTTGCTGGTACTCAGCCTGCTTAATAGGGAAATGTTTTATTTAAATATTATATTATGATAGGAGCCATGGCTTTAAAACCTTGGCCATTCGCATACATTTTAATGGGCTTGGGGGAAAAAAAGAGAAATCTGTCTCCAGTTTTTTTGACAGAGTTGTAATTAAAGAAGATTTTCCATAGGGAACATCTGTTTCTCTTGACAGATATATTCTTGTTGGGAGAAAAAGAAGTGCCTAAAAAAATAGTTTGTCAGTCTGAGCTTTTTATAGGTTTTCATCCAAGAATATTTATATTGAGGCTTTTTTTGACAAAAAAAGGTTGATATTTCCTGAAAGGAGAGCTATTCTGATCAAGGCTGAGTTTCAGTGAGTGTTGCCAGGGCGGCAGCAGCCCCAGGTCTTTGCCGAGCTGCCTCTGCCTCCTCCGCAGCCCCTGAAGTGGGAGAAAAGCAGCTCTGGCCCTTCCCAGCCACGGTGTCAACAAATCAAATAATTAATACATCGTTAAAAAAGTCAGAGAGACGAAAATGAATGGCTGGCCAAAGGGCTTGCACTCTCACATACGTGTGCATGCAAATGTGTGTGTATATAAAGGGTGGTTTTTTTCTATTTCTTTCCAAGCTGAGAGCACTGAAAGTTCCTCCTGAGTAATTTCCCAGTAGTCCTCGTTAATTCCTTAAGATTTTTCCCACCTCTTTTCAAAGCCTAAAGTTCAAAGACACGGAAAGGAGCTGCCTCAGCACTTTCTTTTCCCCTTTTTTTTAGTTTTTCAGCAACGTCCAATCAAGCCTATTAAGTCTGTTCTTTCATTTTTTTCCCCCATCCTTGAAGGGAAATTAGCCATGGGGCTCAGCCGAGGCTGCCAGACACAACTGTGTGGAGAATTTCCCTCTCCCCACTGCTGTGGGAGATGCCCTGTTTCTTGGCAGCCGTGTCCACGTGGATCTGCTGAACACCATAAACCCTGTCCCTGCTCCTAGAGACCTCTAGGCAGGGTCCGGCCACCCCACCCTGCCCAGCAGGAGCAGGACAACCTGGGGCACGGGTCCCTCTGCAGCAGGCTGAGCTCCCAGTGCTCCCCAGCGTCTCCCAGTGCACACTCCCGCGTCCTGGGTCAGGCAACACAAGGAGACTATGGCAGAAGTCCTGCAAGTGGCCACGCATCATGCTTTAAGATGCCTCAACCTCACATTCTCCTCCTTACGCCTACAGTTTTCCTTGGTTTTTCCCTTTCAGTATTACAAGAATAAAATTGAAGACCCGTGCTTGATTATAAAGCAGCGCCCTGCCTGCAGGCTACGCACAGCAGCATCGTTCCCGTGTAGGCATTTCAATCAACTGCGGGTGCAAAGTGCTTTGGAAAGTCTCAGCCTCTCCATGCAAAGCACAATAATTAATCGCAAGATCGTAAGCAGTGATTTTCCGTTGCCCCCTCGGGATGCGGATCTTTTGGTGTCTGAACGGCTTGCTTCACTATATCACCCGGAGCATTAATGCAAACTGCAGACAGTAATTATACCAGGCATTAAAGTTCTGTAATTGTATGTACTGTGCGTGTATTTATAATGCAGCAGCAATCTTGGAGCCATTGCAGTACTTCTTGCTCCGCGGCACCATGTGTCTGTGAAAAGGCAAAGGCAAGCCACATAAAACATAAAATAAAATCCAAACATATAAAGGTCAGGGTAGTAAATACAAAGATAAGCATTGCATCCCTTTAAATATTTATCATTAGTGACATTTTCATTATAGGAGGGCTGGGACTTGCCGACTGTGTAGCAAACGTGGGCACAGCGGGCCCCGAGTCTCGGCTCAAGGCCACAAGGGCAGCGAAAAAAGGCTTTGAAAAGGGATGAAAATATGTTGAAAATGGATATGGGTTATAGGCATTGTGGTGCCCGCTTTGAAGTGGCTTTAGCTTAGTAGGGAGTTCACTGAAGGTGCACCCTGGTCCCCAGGGTAACTCCTGGGGTGGCCGAGGGCATGCTGCTATGCCGAAGGAAATAGGGGTTTGGTTTGGGGGATTGGGAACAACCCTTTCCTGCTCACCACTCCCTTCGCACAGAGGGGACCTGACCTAAAAAATGGAATAAAACCCTGAAGGGTTTCCGTAATTGACAGAACAAAGCCACGGCTCTAAGGAAGACGTGACGAAAGGAGAGAAATGGGATTGAGAAGCAAGAACAAAAGCGGGTGATGTCCAGTTCTGTCTAAAATACCCTATGCACACCAGAAAAACCCCACCTTAGATGTGAAGGGAAAGATTCACCCTGGAAAAAGCCCCATCCTGGGAGCGTATGACCACCCCATTAAAGCACCTGCAGATGTGCCCAAGCAAGCCCTCCTCCTATGGCTGTATGGTATACCCTTAGCACCAGCGGTGGGGAACCACCGGTCTGAGCTGAGAAAGTACTCCTCGACTAAGAAATGCTCTCTTTTGGGATGGCTCTTGAGAAGGGTTTAATATTTTTAAAGCCCTTGACTAAGTACCGATTCATCAATGCATTAGAAACAGAACGTTAATCTGTTCCTGCCGTCCATGCCTTAATCGTAACATTTTCCTTTTAATGAGGTGAAGCAGGAAAATGGGAAGGTAATTGTGGCAGTGCTGATGGAGGGTTTCCTTTACAATTTTAAAACTAACGATGACATGAGGCGTGTATTATTTCTCTTCAGCAACAGGCTTACCTGCCTCCAGAGGAGGTAGATGACGAAGCACTAACCCCATAGACGAGGTGGGTCTCCATCACACCTGCGCTATTAGGATGGGTGACGAAGCTCACTGCAATGCTGGAGAGAGCGGCGTACGGGGGCAGTCAGCTCCCACTGCTGCAATGCATAAGCAGGTGAGTGTATATAAGTGTATATGTAGACATATATTCACCAGGCTTTGCTCCGACACCACTTGTGGCTTCCCTAGAATAAAACCAGACTCCACTGGCAAGGGACGTGTATTTTGTGGCTCGTTTTGTGGACAAATCCCAAGTATTGATCGCTCCTGGGTCTCCCTCTGGTCTCCTGTAAGCTGAAGGAGTGATGGAGACAGTAAAATTCTTGCACAGGGCTCATTTCCAAACCAGGTTTGAAGCCGTCAGGTCATTCTCCTCTGCAGTGGCTCTTCTCGGCACTTTCTTCACCCAGTGGTTCATGCTGTCCTGCAGTGTTGCCTTGACCTTTCCTACCTGTCCCACACTTCAAGTGGCTTCAGGCCTTGCTTTTGCGTCCAGGACTAAGGGGATCACTAAACCCTTCAAGAGTCTTCAGAGGAAAATCACAGGGATGGGTTTGGGCAACATTGCTCTATACAGTGGTGCTGAAAGCCATCAGCATCATTTTGATCTTCCAGCCAAACGGCTTGAGCACCAGGACAGCTGCCCAGCAGCTTTCCCTCAGTGCCTGCTTCTAAAATGTTGTCATCTTCATTTCTGCCCATGCCACGGTGCCCTGGCCGTAGATCCAGCCTTTCCTACAGTCCGTGCGCAAGGCAGGAAGCACAGTGATCAGCTTCCAAGACCAACTTTTTCTTCCTCCGAAGCTCTGCCAGCAGCAAGCAAGCCAGCAAGAGGCTCACTTGGCTGCAGAATGTGCATTTTCATTCCTTCCTCTTTCTCCATGCCCTTCTGCCCAGCTCTGACACCTCTGTCTTTTTGTCGTCCTCTCTGGGAGGCCTCTGTGGAGGAGTCACAGACTAATTGGTCTTCTGAGTGTTCAGAGACGTCCCTTTCAGCAGAAGCTATTAATGTTAGTGACTGCCATTGTCCATGGCCCAGGAGGGAGTCCTGACCTTGTACAGTCTATTTTGCACCTACAGAGACGTTCATGAGCACAGCCGTTTCATCACTAGGATGTAGAAATTGCATTGAGATCCGCTTCCCAAACCACGGTCCCACGGGGAAAAGGGGATTTTGCCATGCTGCAAAATTTGAGGACGTCTCAAGCACACATCTGTGTGACAGGAAAGGTTGGAATTGCTGGAAAGGGGAACCTGATGGGCCACCCCCACCCACCACAGACACAGCTGGATGGTGCCCAAGGCCGGGAGGATTGAGGATGAGTCTGAGATGTGCCCTGCAACGTGTGTGTTGCAGCCACATCCTTGATCCTTGAAGGTGTAGAGGGAAGGAATGAACAAGGGGATGTCTGAATGGGAGAGGCGCACAGGCCTGGATGTCATCAGAGTCCCCTCATTTCATCTTCTGCGGGAGTTTCTGTCTGCTGTGATTGCAGCAGGGATTAACTCAGTCCAGAGTGGGCTACAACAGGCAGCAGAGGTGTCCTCATCACATGCTGGCCAGCCCACGCTTGTAAAATACCACTGGTAAAAGGTATTTGTGCCTTCCCCTGGCTCCAAGGGTCACAATGCATTTGGGCTGATCAGTGGCAGGAACTGTCGGTGATCCAAAGACCTGAGAAATCACTGGTGCCTCCCAGGATATTGCTGAGATGTTGTCACGTTCCTGGGACTCTGTGTTGGCAGTGACAAGGGAGAAGTTAACTCTGCCTTGGGGTGGGGTGGCACAGACAACTCCTTGGTCTCTTTCAGCCCTGTTGTTCTCTAATTCATCTAATCACTTCTACAGCATTGCTACAAGATGGTGTAAGCTTCACCTACTGCAAGGCTGCCTCCTTTACTCGTTACCAAGTGAGCCAAGGTAGTCAGGCCTGGAATTTTGCCTCATACTTTTGGGGAACTTTATTCCTCAAAAACAAAAGTAAAATATTTTGGCCTAGAAACTTCAGCTGTGATTTAGTACCTTGCCTGTAGCAAAGCGTGTTGCCCCCAGAGAGACTGGGGCATCTTCCGTTATTAACAACAGGATCTGCGCATGCAGTGAAGTCTGCGTGGCAGATGTGTGCGTCAGAAAGCACAGCTCAGGGCCTGACTCTGTAATTGTTATAATTATGCTGGGGCCCTGAGAACTGTTTCAAGCACTGTTGGTCTCCCCGTGTTGACTGCGCTGGTGTGACATCTGTAGCAGTGACCTCAGGGAGTCAATGCAAGCGGAATTGCTGAAGGCACAGGGGGAGGTGTGCTGGGAAACCTACTACAGGCACATCTGGGGAAGTTTTGTCTTGAAAAAGGATGAGAAGTCAAAATAGCAGAACGCTGTGACAAATTATGAGGTCGGAAACTCACGGGTTCAGGAAATTTCTTTCAGGTCTCTGCATATTCACAGGTCTGCTGGAGCGGTGGCCAGAGGACAGACCCAAGACTTGAGCCCTCAAGCATCCCCTGGGAGAGGAGGTGTCCCACATTCAGCTGGGCTCTGGGCAGGCACTGAGCTAATCACAAACCCATAGAAAAGGCTGCAGAAAGGCAGGCGACCAGGACATTTCTGCAAGGCACGCATGGCCCTTCCTTCATCCTACCTTGTCCAACCTCCCTGTAGAGCCATCTGGTGGCAGAGACACCATGCCCTCCCCAGGCAGTCTTCGAGCATGAAGGTCGAGGACATTTCCCAAAGACCCAACATACAGGAGGACTCCTCATCCCATTCCCTGTGGTGCCTTTCCTGGTGAACTGCTCTTCCTCGATGGTGTTTCCATGTACCCAACAGCCCCATCACCCAAGCACTGGAGACTGGTGGGCCAGCCCAGCTGCTCTCTGCTGATTGCTCCCTGCCTGCATGCCTTCCTCCTCATGCACCCCATGTTCCCCCTGTCCCCTCTGCTTGCTTTCCTTTCTCCTCCCGTGGAAATGTCAAGACTTGGCACACGGCTGCAGCTCTGCCTTTCCCATCTCCCCGCCTCGCCGCGGTCCCACCATCCTCTTCTCCCTACAGCTTCATTCCCAGCTTTATTTTCAGCTCCACCTTCTCCTTCCTCCCTCTCGGTTAAAATGCCTTAACAAGCTCAAACCCTGCTTTGTGTTAAATCAAAGTCTGAACAGTATGCAAGGGCTCAGGAAAACAGGATTTAAATGGTGCCGTGCGCATTCACATCAGATTAAGTCTATAGAGGTAATTTACTGCATATAGAAACTGGAAGGCAGAGGGCAGCTCATTAATGTCTAGGATTATTATTATTGTACTAAAACAGAAGATCTTTTTCATTGTATTTCTATTCCTAGTGAATGCAAATTTGTGATACAAATAAGAAAGCCCGCCCCTACAAGTCCTTATCGGTCACTATTGATTTCAGGAGGGGACAAAAAAAGGAAGAAAGCCAGAAAAACAAGAATATGCCAAGAGTCTAAAAGCTCGCAGAGGCAACAATTTAGAGGATTTCAAAGGCTGTTTTCATAAGCCTTTTGGGAATCAAATGTAGCATATTGATTAAACTTCGGAAGCAGCTAAAAGCAGCTTCAACATGGCTAATTAATACAGTGATGCCCTGATGCCCCTTCTACTGGTTTTACCAAGCTTCAGCCTGTCAAATCAATTAATATTCACAGCCTTGATGAAACCAGAAACTCTGTTTATCATTTGATAAATTGATCAACGTATTGACTCAACATAATAAACTGACCTGTCGTGGGGTTGGATGTGGTGTCCTCCAGATGCTTTTGAGGTGGCACAAAACAAGCAAATTCACAAAGACCCTTGGTTTGACTCTGTAATCAAAGTGACAGAGTTTCTGACTTCAGGGAGCATTTGATGTTCAGCCTTTGTTGCTGGTTCTCAATAGACCCTTGGACAATGACATTTCAAGGAGAAAAGTGTCCTGATTTGAGCTGCCTAAGGACATTCTTATGGCATTTATGATGTGGTCTGATGGGGTTCAAGAACAGCACCCCTTCTCTGGGGAAAATCCCTTTGCTTCTGACATTAAAGGCAAATTTTCACACAGGGGTGTGACATTGTCTTTAGCATTTGTCGGCTTCCACCCGCCCTTTGTTGTAGACCACCATGCATATTCTCCATACATGTCTCATTTCCTCATCTACACAAGTTGAATAATTTTTTCCGCATTTCCACCCATTCAGTGGAGACTGTGGCAGGTGCTGTGTCTTACTGTACCTCAGTTCAGAATTAGCTTAGTGCTGGCACAGCCAAGAGAGACAGGACTGCAATATAATATTGTACAATGGGGCAAAAGATTCTAAAATGGGGCTTTTGATCTCCCAAGTCTCCTTGAACTGAGAAGTTCACACCTGCATTGAGGTTCCTGTCTGGAAAAGTTCCTCATCTGAATCCACTCTGAAAAAGTCAGATGCCTTCACGAGACCTTCTGAAAGGTCCTTAATGCAGTCCTATATTTATGTGTGTTTTCTTTTGGGACTAAGAAGCCAGATTTGCAGCCTTCTGGCTCATCAGAGAAGGCAAATTACTGGACGAAGGAGCCATACAAGGCAAGACCATGCTGGATGCTGTGCTGATCAGGGTAACACCAGACAGAGTGGAGGAATATGTGCTGGCTGTGCTATGACATGTTTTGGGGAGTCTTTGATAGCTCCCAGGGTGAGCTGGAGGTTCTTCATAGCTTGTGGCTTTCAAAGGTAAGGCAGAGTGATGTTGGTGCATGTGCGTGTACTTTGCTTCAGATGAGGCATCAGCTTTGATTTAGAGCAAGGTTTTGGCACCCCCCAGTAAACTGCCATGAGCTGTTTATTGAATTTTAATTCAATGTGCCTCATAAAAAAAACAAGGGAAGAAAAAGGGGGAAAACAGTTGAAGGAAATAATTTCAGCAACATCTGCTGCCTTTCTAAGATATTTCACCAAAAGCCTATGGAGATCAAATATTTTCCTCTAATTAGAGCGCTTTCCTCTTGAGCAGCTCCCCTGTATGCAAAAATATGCCGACACCTCCCTCGCTACCCAGAGAGCCTCCTGGGACCCACGGCATTGCCAGCACAGAGAGAGAAACACACAGCTCTCTGCTAAGTTATCCCTGGTGCAAATACATAGCTTTCCCAGGAGGGAAAACGTTCTCTCCCTCCCTTCATCTGACCACGCTCTCTGATCCTCCGCTTGGTTTTGCTCACCTGGAAGATTTTCTGCCTTGGCCAAAGAAGCCAGCACACCCTAAATACCTGGCGATCACTCTGCGGAGCATTGCTAATCCATTCCCGATAGTCTGAGAGCCTCTGCTGTGTTGCTTCATTTGTGACCGTTGGGTAGAGCAGGTTCACATTTGCGAAACCCTTTTCAGAAACCCGGTCACTGTATTTTTGGTCGAGCTGGCTGTGCCCCACTGCTGTTACAATAAATCGCACTACGCCCGTCATGCATTTACTAAGAAAACATGGTTTACCACAGCCCTTCGTGAACGTACATACAGATAGATAAAGCATCCTGGGTGCCTGAGATGTCCCACAGTGAATGAACTCCTCCTCTTCCTTAGCAGTGACCTGCCTTGGGTACCAGCTGGGTGACTATTCTGTTCAAACTCCTGAAGATGCTCTGCGTGCTCACGGATTTGTTGGGTCGTTTCTGGGTCTGGCACAATACAGATCAAATTTGTTGGTTTATTATAAAGCCTGTAAGGGATAAAAACAGCAAGATGAGGGCTTCAGCCCAAAGGTTATGTTGTTATGCTAAGGCATGCTGCTAGGTGGAGCAAGCAGGGGTCACATTTCATGGTCTATTTGGGTTGCTGGAATACTGGTTATTTGGGCATCTGCTGTTTCTCCTAGCATCCTCCCAGCTGACCCTGCAAGCATTCTTCAGGGAGCAGGAATGCTTCAAAACCCCATTCTAGGCTGCCGCTGAAGAGGTTTTCTACCAAGTGCTGTGTTCCCGGGAAGAATGGGTCAGTGACATGGCAGTGTCACCTTTGAGTGTCTAAATCCTGCCTCAAAACCCTGAGGAGCTCCTTGGCCTGCCGGCAAGATCTGTAGGGTGGACAGATCACTCCTAGAACAACTGCAATGAAATCACCTCCATCTCTGTGCCCCTGTATGTGGATGCACTTTGGGGGTTGCGAACTTTACCCATGAAGGGACTGGCTTCTCCCTCTCCACTTACCTCGCTTTTTTTTCCCATAATGAACCTTATGGGAAAAAAAAACAAAAACAAAATTTATTGTGCTGTATCAGAGAAGAAACACCCCGCCCCCCAGTTTTAGCCTTTGTGAAATAAATGTGTTGCAGGGGAGAAAAGCATCGTTGTCCCTGTAGCCTCTGGGTCAAGACAACCAATTCAGATCTGATCCACGTGGAAATTTGCAGCCCGTTCCCATGGACAGGGATGGCAGGGAAGAGCTCTGAAACGATCCCAGTAGTCTGTGGATGATTTATGAGGCAGGCTGTAAAGAGCAAAGGAAACCTAGGTTGTTAGCTCTGATATTTAGAGATGATAAACAACATGAAAGGGAGATTTTTTTTAATGCCTCTACACAGAGGCAAAAGAAGTAGCATGGGCTTAAATTAAGAATAGGAAGATATTGGCTTATTAGTAGGGGAAAACTTCCTGGCAGAGACATCTGTTATGAACAGATCTATGCTACAAATTGACTTCCCAAAGGAGGGGCTCCAAACCCTGTTCCCTCATCCACTGAAAGCTGGACGCCTGTGCGGCAGAGGACCACTCTGCTCCTCCAGCAGCAGATGGGTCAGCTGAGCAAAGTGCCTGTCGATTCCCCACGTTTTCCAGGCTCTCCCATGTTGCAGGAGCTACCAGGGACCTACCTGCTGACTTGCAAGAGCAGGAGGCCTGGGAGGGTATAAATCCATCCATAGGGAAAGAACATTTTCCTCTCTGATTTTCCTTGCCCGTCTGTAGATGGACAGCGTTCCACCGATACCTCTGTGGGCTGCCGCAGCAGCAGGACCCCACAGACCGTTACCATTTTGCCTGTGTTTTGTCCTTCGGCTGCAATCACCACAATTAATTCCTAAAACACAGCAATCATGTAAGAAGCACGGCGTATACGGCACAAGCCGCAGCCTGGCAGAGCAGGATCCCAAACCCCAGGCGTGCCAGGGGACCCTGAATCCGAGCAGCACGCAGACAGGAGTGACAGCCCCGCACCCGGGGAAACACAAGGCTGCCTTAATTACTGCTCGCACTGCAGCCTGCTAATTTGCTGATACCAATGTCTTCCAACACAGCCCCTGTGATCCGCTTCGTAATTGGGATACTTGCAACAAGCTAGGAGAACGAAGCCAAAAGCAGCTTTTCTTTTTTTTGCTTCCCCCACATTCTCCAGTAATCTTTAATCACAGCGTCTGCAAAGGTCAAGTGTATTCCTCATTAGCCTCCAGACCAGTGTCTTCATGAGAGTCTGGAGTCCTTGAGATCAAAGGGAAGAGGGAGGTGTAGCATGAAGTGGGTGGACGATGCATTAACAACCCAAAAGACACAGGATCTTCCCCCAGGAGTTTGCTGGGCAGATTTGTTGGCAGCGTGGATGCTTCACAGGGTGCAGGGACCAACCTGCTGCGAAATGTTGGGCAAAACATCCCAGGGGCCAACAGGACAACTGGGGAGGTTTGCTGGGGTCCCAGATGGTGCCTGGGGAAGCCAGAGGGGGTATCCTGACATTGAGGTGACAGTTCACATGAAAAAAATGGTTTTTGCAGTGAGAAACAGCCTTTCCTGAAAGACTTGGTAAAAAATGTTGCTTCTCCCTGTGCACATTAAAAATCACCATCAACATCAGCGTTGCTTAGAGAAGAACTAGCTGGTTAATAGAGAGCGTGTGTCAGTAAGCAAGCTATTTAAAAATGCATTTGAGAATTATTCCCAACAAAGATGAATTAATAATTTTGCAGAAAAATTTAACAAAACCCGGAAAATAATTTCTCCTTTTGCATTTGAAACTGTGTTTTCATGGAAACAGTTTCCCTTTACAATATCCTCTCTGAACAGAGAAGTCTACAGCAATTCCTTTAGACTGTCATTTGCCAAACCTTTCCTGGTGCAGTTTCTCTCCGTCTTTTGAGGAAAGCAGTGTTTGAAGGGAGGAGGACAAAATTTCCAGCAGTGCAGCACAGCAGAGGGTAGGGGCAGGATGCTACAGGGTCTGGATAACCCCACCACTCTAGCTGCAGGGTGCAGAAGATGATGTTTAAGATCCCTTCTACCCTGTTTTTTTGTCCATGATCCTCTAAATACTCAAGTACCCAGCCCTGTTTCCAGGAGGCCAGAGATGTCTCAGCTTACCAATGCCCTGCCTGAAGAGCAGAACTAGGAATAACCCTCCTCTTGCACCCCAAAATGCTGCAAAGGCGGCAGGACTGTGCTGTAGGGTTGTGCAGAATCACAGAATCGCAGAATGTTCGGGGTTGGAAGGGACCTCTGCGTGTCATCTAGTCCAACCCTCCTGCCGAAGCAGGGTCGCCTACAGCAGGCTGCACAGGACCTTGTCCAGGCAGGTCTTGAATATCTCCAGAGAAGGAGACTCCACAGCCTCCCTGGGCAGCCTGTTCCAGTGCTCCATCATCCTCAGAGGGAAGAAGTTCTTCCTCATGTTCAGATGGAACTTCCTGTGCCTCAGTTTGTGCCCATTGCCCCTTGTCCTGTCACTGGGCACTACTGAAAAGAGTTTGGCCCCATCCTCCTGAAACCCACCCTTCAGATATTTGTAAGTATATATTAGGTCCCCTCTCAGCCTTCTCTTCTTCAGGCTGAACAAGCCCAGCTGCCTCAGCCTCTCCTCGTAGGAGAGATGTTCCAGTCCCCTCACCATCCTTGTAGCCTTCCGCTGGACTCTCTCTAGTAGCTCCTCATCTTTCTTGAACTGGGGAGCCCAGAACTGGAC
>Ga0065711_1040432_pt1 | contig 16965 bp, 11 predicted proteins | sample Hoacrofraction12_FD_59098 | JGI IMG/M metagenome (GOLD analysis project Ga0065711, IMG submission 59098) | Hoatzin crop microbial communities from Cojedes, Venezuela - Epithelial fraction 12 v2 (version 2) | ecosystem: Host-associated > Birds > Digestive system > Esophagus > Crop | place... | reverse complement strand
CCGAGCCATTAAAAGCTGCGCGGGGAGGAGAAGGAGAAGGCGGCGGCAGGAGTGGTGGAGGCGGCGGCGGCGGCGGGGGGAGGAGGAGGAGGAGGAGGACAGCGGGGGGCTCGCAGGAGCAGGGTCGCCATGTCCGGCTTCGCAGCGGGGGGAGCCCTCCGGGCCGGGCGCTGAGGAGAAGGGGGCAGGCGGAGGCGGGAGGGGGGGAGTCCTGCCGCCGCCGGCAGACCGGGGAAGCGGGAACTGGACGCCGCTCGCCGCGCTGCCGCGGCCGCACCTCCCCTAACCCTGCCCCCTCCCGGAGGGGGAGCCGCCGGCGGGAGGAGGCGGCCGAGAGCCCCCTCCAGCGTTCACGGGCGGCGAAGGCTCGCCATGGCCGCTCGCCTCAGCGCTGCCCGGCGGCGGAGGGAGCGCAGCGCCCGCCTCGGCGCTGCCGTCTGGCCGCGAGGTGCCCGGGCGGCCCGTCCGGGGGAGGGCGGGAGGAGCAGCGACCACCGCCCTGCGCCGATGCGGGGCCGGCGGGCTCCAGACACCCTCACCCTCCTCCTCCTCCTCCTCCCCGCGGGCGTCAGAAAGGGCGGGCAGCGCCCAGGTGCCCGCGGCGTGAGGGAAGGGTGAAGGCGGGCGGCGGAGGGCGGCTCCGAGGGGGCGGCGGGGGCCTCCCCTCCCGCCGCCCCGGGGCAAGGGGGAGCGGGGGCCGTGCGCGGTCGCTGCCCCCCGTCCGTGGTCTTCGGGGACAGCCCGAGGTTGTCCCCCTTTGCCCTCGGGGTGGGGAGGTGTTGGTTCAGACTGCATGGAGGAACCGGAACGTTGCCTCAGGGGGTCTGTGCAAAGCCGTTAATTGATACCCCGCGTCCCTGCGTTGGGAGGAGGCTTCGGCAACCGGCGGAGAACAGGTCAACCCGCGGTTTGCCGAGAGGCGTCCCTTGCGCTCATCGTGCCCCAGGTGCCTGCCTGAGACGGCGGAGAAACCGAAGGACTAGGTGTACGGGTAGTGTATTCACGTGTATGGCTGCTAACTGGTAGCCTGTATTTTCTTCCTTCTTAAACAACCGCAGATCACTGCGCTGTAAAATTTAACCAGTAGCAGCAACCTGGGCCTCGCGGGCTGTCTCTCGAAAGTCTCCGCTCCAGTACATGAGCAGAAAGGAGACCACCAAGCAAAGGCCCGGGCTGGGGGTGTGCCTTTTCCAGAGACCCTGTATGTTCCCTCTGAGGAGATTTTGAGCTATAGCAAAAAGGCTGTCACACCTAGGGCTAGCAGCTCTTAAAACAGCCGCTGACCATTTGCATAACTGAAGGGTGTTAGGGTGTGCATCTCCGAGCCTTTTCCAGTCTTTTACCCACTGCTTTTTCAGGAGGAAGACTGGGTGGTGCACAAAAATGAGTGGCACCGGGGAGACACTTCGGATCTTTGAAGTTCGCTCAGTGACCCGGGAGGGAGCGGTAAACGAGGTGTGTATTTATAAAGTAACCCTTCTGAGTTCCGAGGATTTAAAGACCATTTGAGGACCCCCAACTACAATCTCTAGTTTTTAATCACTGGAGGAAAGAGAAATAGTATGTGAACGCTATAAATACTTTTTTCCTCCAAGTCTTGGCCTTGCTTAATCCCAAAAAGACCAATTCCTCTGCTGTCAACAGCAATGCCGCTATGCACAAACACCTCACTACAAATACCTCAGTGCATATGCCAGCCAGCCTCGTGAGATCAAGAACTTAATTTCTTTAGTCAGCCCTGAAACCTTAATCAAAGTACATACGTTACTGACTGAAAGGCTTGAAATTGCCTTTAGCTGTCAAGACTCAATAAGGTAGTAATTATTGTTATTTTCCCCCAGACTTTTTCGACAAAAAATGCATGATCTGTCTGTAGAAGATCAAGAAGAAAGATTACGTTCTCATTCTGACAATATAGAATAGAACTCAAATAGAACTAGAATAGAATATTTCAGTTGGAAGGGACCTACAATGACCATCTAGTCCAACTGCCTGATCATATGAACTGTGGTTAAAAACACTGACATAATGAAAAAGATTGCCCTTTTCCAGATACTTATTTTGTCAGCAGCTTTAACTCATACTTAAGGTGCAGTTAAGATAAGAGCAGCACTGCAAGGATCAATCGTAGCATTTAGAATTTCCTGGTGCTTTTTATGTACGCTTCCAGATCACTAATGCCTCATTCACACCTAACAAAAGAGTTGTTGTGGTCGACTTGGAATGAATGAGGTCATCTTCAATGCCTTCCAAGTCTGAGTGACCTTGAAACATTTCTCGGTACTGAACAGAAGTAACAGGTTGCCCTGCAGCTACTGATCGTTTATTACTGAGCTCCAAAAAGCAACAGTGAGATGCTGTCTTGAATGATATACTTACTGAAGCATCAAAGATGATAATATATTGGTCATTTCTCCAGGAGCCAAGGACAAGCTTCCATGTGTTTATTTAGTTAACCCTTGATTCTTTAATCTTCTGAAGGTATCAAGGACAACTAGGGACTGACATCTAAAAAGACTTCTTCAGTGTCTCCTGATGTTTGTGTAGTCGGTCAGAAAGTCTTTTGTCCATCTATTCCCATTAATGCTCTCTACAGTTCTTGAGCAGCAATTTCTCTCTAAAACAGATTTCTCTCCCGTAAATTACACATGGCAGCAACTTGCACTCTTCTGATGTGATTGCTGAGAAAAGCACTCATCGCTGCTGTTAGCTAGCTGTAGGACATAGGGTTACATTTCTTCCCTGTTGAATGACAGGGAAGAATTTGTTGGGACACAAGTAAACAGGAGAATTTGAGACAAACAGCATTTGTTTTTGAAAAGTCACTGAAATTAGAAAAATTGTTCTAGTTAGTTCGTGTTTCTGGAAGAAAACAGATAAGCTTTCTCTGCATCCACTGACAAAGAAGTGAAGAGCTGGAACTGGATTTCAGATTAAGAAAGACCAGGCTGGCATGATCATTCATTTCTGCCTTACCTGATAAGAGGGAACCCAAGGGAAAGGAAGGAAAGGAAATAAGTATGTTGAAAGGGTTCTGTCCTCTTGAGAGACTGCCTCTCTGCGCCTTTTGCCTTTTTCCCTGTAAGGAAAGAAATAGCAAGAGCTACGATGGAATGCAAATATGGAACTCTGGAAAGCCTTCACGTTTTACAGCTCTGGTATGCTGGGATGATTTGCAGTTATGTTTTCATTGACATTTTCTTGTATTTGTTGTGAGTTTCTAGAAGGTATGCACGTATGCAGGCAGTTACAGCAGAGTACCTGCACATTCACAATTTCACCTGCCATGTGGTAACCTGTTTGCCTATCTGTGTGCTTTGTCAAACTAAATTATTGGACTCAAAACCCAAGTATGCGGATTAAGTTCTTTGGTCTTGTTTACACTGAGGTCAGAGTAGATTCCTCAGTGGTCCTTCCGGCTTGAAAATCTGTGCCTCTTTTGTAAACTACTTTAAAATATGTGTTGAGTTCAGATGTTTTTCTGTGTTTTATTAAGGCGAGGTGGTAAAATGCTGCCCTAATCGGAATCTGTGTATTTCAGCTATGTCTTTTGCCTAGTAATTCTTTGTGGTAAAACATTCCACAGATGTTTTCCCCAGAGCCTGAAATTTTGTTTCAAAGACCCTTTCAGCAAATACTTTCGAGCTAGATTTATCAGTGTGTTCTTTTATAAATGTGGTTTGGGGCTCAATCTTGCAAACCTACGGTATTTGATTAGTCAGTTTGAGGCTCTCTCTCATATGTCTTTAAGTTAACTTGTGTTAACTCGTGGTTTTGGTAATTTCATTGCAAGAGCATGACAGAATCACCCACCCAGTTCTTTCGGGATCATTTCACCCTTATTTTTGTTACACATTTTGTAACATAGATGCTTACACCGTTTCAGTGGCTTTCGTTTGCAATACATTTTTATCTGTGTCTTCTCAAAATATTATTATAGTCATCAGTTGTTAAGATTATCATACCACTAGCTCTTCTGGTAAGGTTACTGATGTTGAACTAGTACGTCTTTCTTGCTTCTACATCACAGTGCAATGTCAAACTATTGCTAGAAGCAGTGGTAATTAATGATTTTCTTAATAGTGTATAATACTAGCAGTAGACCATGTCTTAACTTTTGAGAAAAAAAACAAAGAAAAAAACAAAGAAATATTTGGCCAGCTAGCAAAGGAGTCTATTTCCATTCTCGAGCTTTAGGATTTCCATGTGAAAGAAACATTCAACCATTGAAAAGAAGCCTTTTAAGTACTTAGAGGCAGCTAATTAACAGATTTTGTTTACTGCCTGCTCAGAGTGTATAATATAATGAATTAAAGGGGACCCTTTTAATGGTATATGCAAAATTTTCCTAAGTCTTGAAGAATTTATGTAAAGAGAGCTTGTGCTTATCAAGCTGTTGGAACAAGCCCCTCAGCCTAACCTCAGTATTAATGCCATACAACATCACCTCTGTTAGGTGTCATCACATTTACCTTGTATTGTCCAACGTATTTGCCTGTTTCAGGATTAATGCATTTGTTACATTAGCTGCACACCTGTGCTAAGAGGATCACCAGTTCGATAGTTAATAGATGAACCATCCCTGAGGCTTCAGAGCTCAAAAGTTCGCTTGAAATTCCTGAATAATTTATACTCCTCAAAACTACGTAGATTGCATCAGTTTACACTCACTTCATGCTTGCTTTTTCCTTTCTGCAAATGCAAGAAGCCAAAAAAGTCTCATTTTTTAAATGACACTGAGGATTCCAAAATATTCATTATTGAATAAAATTGTCAACTACTGCAATACAAATAAAAACATTAATAAGAATTTATTATAGTTAGCTATAAAATAATCATATATAAAGTTACAAATATCAGAACTTGCTAGAAAACAGAAGCCAAGGAAAAATACAGAGGTTTGTAAAAAAAAAAGAAGTCAAACATCCTGTTGCTATTCATATTCAGATTTCCTCTCCTATAGTCCATTTTCACCTTTTCTCCCAAAAGAAGGGAAAAAGAACTCTGGATATCAGGAAAAAAAGATGTATTCCATGTCAGTATTTCTATCAATTTAGAAACAATGTACCTCTTCTGTCATGGTGAGGGAAGAGAACTGATAATGGAAAGAGAAAATATTTGCAGATATGAAATGATTTCACATGTTGAGTGACAAATAAAAATAACACTAAAGAGCAGCCTTCTTTTTCAAGTGCCATCGAGCCTGCCATGCAAGATGCAGTGTGCTGGGCAGGAATGAAAGCTCATGATCTCCCTGTTGAATGTGGCTGTTTGTTAGAAAACAACCAATCAACCACATTAATCTTTCAGTACTACTTTTGAGAAGAAAACCAAACGTGGTGTTTGAAATAGGAATGTGCCCTTAGAATTCAGAGTTTAGGGTAGTGCTCCCACCACCATAGTTCATTCTCTTCCAGCACTTTTGGCATTTTGGACAGAGAAACTGTTTATCTATTAAAAAGAAAAGGAAAAAGTGATACTTTCTAGAAGGGCTGTGTGGCTAAGTTCATTAATTATTTTGAGACCATTTAACACTGATGAAGAAGAACCATTTAGGTATCCGGACTGATAAGCAAATATAGTTCTAAAACAGAGAAATAATGCTGTTTCTGCAGCCCCTTAGAATGTATACCATGAGTAAACACAGCTGAAAAGAGTCCCCTTGCAGGTATAAAAATCAAAAGAATATAGAACATTGAACATGGCTTTTAGGATTATCAGACTTAAAGATTCCCATAAAAATACTAACCCTCTTGCTCTCCTCCCCCCTCCACCTCACTACCAATATTTTTGCTGTGACCTTCTGCAAGGGAATACACCTGGGACGTATCAGTGTGTCGGAATAAATCCTTTGGGGATAATCCCCACTTCACAGTGGTGGTGGGGGAACCTTATCTAGTGCTCTGTCGCATTCAGGATCTCCCATGGGTCCTTTCTGACTTCATGTTGGATGACAGATATTTTATTTTACAATGGCTGGTTACAACATGGGGCTTAATTACGGTCTTCTGCATCGTCGTATTCTTCTGTTTTAATTTTTAGAACATCTAAGTCTGGCTGGAGGGAGTAACTGTAAAATCTGTCATAGCAAACATGAATTCAGCATATGATTTTGCTATTTAAGAATGCAGCCTCTGAAATTTGCCCATTCCTAAATGTCAGATCAGAAGCCAGGTCTTCTAAGGGTGGTAATTTCTTTGCTTCCCATGTGAGAAACATAGCAAAGAGAAACAAGACCATCTATTCTCTCTCTGGGTTTAGTATCATTAATGCAGTTCCTTCCTCTAAAGGGATCTGTGAAATTTTCTGTTCAGAAAGTGAAAGGTATTAAATAATTTACAGAAATAATATTTCACTGTAGAAAGCTCAGCAATATCTGCATAATTTATGTTTAACAAAATAAAATAATCATGTGATTAGAAACTTGAAAAGCATTTATTTTCCTGCTTATTTTTCTCAGAAATAAAACTCCAATGAACTAAAACAAAATAACTGCTCTAAAAAGTAGAATTTAGACTAAAGAAATATGAAGCTTCATTTCCATTTCACTGATGAGAAAAATCATCTACGATGATATAGTTTACGTTCTGCTACAATCTACTTTCAAATCAGGAAGGAAAATTTTCCTTAAAAGTCAGGTAGATGAAGTCTACACTTTTTCTCCTGCCAGCTCCCATCAGCTCATCGATGATGATACGCAGAACTGTTGGTCATGTTCTTCCCCGTGTAAATGCGTTAGCTGGTCTGTCAGCGACTAAGGTCCTATTTAATCCGTTCTACGTCTGTAGCACATTGGGCTCTGCCTGGGAGTTTTAAGTATGTGATGAATGCTCTCCTGTTTTCTAGGTTCTGATGCTGAAAGATGGACAGGGAACAGGTTTAGTTTAGTCTCTCAATTTTCTGAGATGCAGCATACAGGCGAAGGTATGGTATGAGGTTTTCCCATGCCCAGGTTTTTCCACCTAATATAATAATTCATAATTCATTACCACTGCTTCCAATTATAGAATTTTCCCACTTTACTTAAGAAAAAAAAATCCGTTACATCTGTAGCTATTAGCATTTTTTCCTCTTTCCTCAGGCAGTGGTCTGCATGTCGTGAGTGTCTGCATTCCCTTCAGTGTTACGGTGTTCTGTTGTCTTTCAGTTTATTGTACAGTTTTCCACTTTGTAAATATTTTAAGTGTCAGATTCACTGTTTGCTCTGACAATGAGACACAGAAAGCAATCATTTCTGGTTTATCAGTAATCTCTAGGATACATTTGTCCTTTATAAATATCGTAATTTTCTGTTACCAAAAAGAAAAAAAACATCTTGTCTTTTAATACTAGATTTCAAAATGAACATGAATTTAATATATAACTCTGCTGAAATGGGACAGGCTTAACCAGAATAGTGTCTGAGAAAGCAACAGGAGTTTTAATAAGAGTCTGTACTAAATTTAATGAGTTCTTTATAATAAAGATGCCTATCGTCTCGTGCTTTTAAATTCTGAAATGTGTTCTTTTCTTTGACATTTCCAGTTGCTTCGCCACCGCCTTGTTTAGTTTGTTTCCCCCACAGTCTCTGCAGTTGTTGGCAATGCTGGGTATTGCGCATCTGTCCTCTGCCATATCTCCCTCTGGCACTGGGGAGGAAATCTTAAATCCCTATTTCCTGCTGTAATCTCTCCTCCTAAAGAGGCAGATCCGTAACAAAGGAGCTGCAGTTCTCATCAAACTGGCCGAATATTAAAATGGTTTAATCTTCTACTAGGGAAAACCGGAGAGCCTCACCACGTGCCTTACTTTCTACTGCACTTTGATCCTTTGTGTAAGTTACTAAAATTCAGCATTTCAGATTTGCCACCTTTGAATACATGAAAAATCCATTAGCGCCTTCAAAATGGTGCAGAGAAAAAAGGATAGAACGTTTTATTATGTTCTTATTTGATGATATATTTCTCCTTTGCCTTTTGTTTAAAATCCGCATAACATTCAACAGTGCCAGAATAAGAAAACATTTTTTTCCTTCTCAGGCCCCAGAACAAGTGTCTACACAAATATTAGTGCTGAGATAGGTTTTATACGAAGTGATTGCTATTCTAGTCAATCCTGTATGACATGGGTGAAGAAGTATTCGTATCTCAGAAAGCCCTGCAAAAACAAGGTAAGGAGATTCTGATCTGTATCAGCAAAGCTGGTGTGGGGGGAAAGTGAGGAGTGCTGTAATGAAGGACGTGTACAAATGGCCACATGAAGCCTGATCAGAGAACCGGGTGTCGAACAGGAGACACAGTCAGGGAGCCTGAGGGAAAGAATACAAGAAATGGAATGAATGTAGAGTGATCCTTTCCCTAGCCTACTCCTCCAGCTTCTGACAGCTGACGATTTATGGACTCCTTGAGCAAGAAGTTTCCTCAGGAGCACCTTGCTTATTAACCATTCACAAACCTACCCTTAAAGATTTGGTCCAATTCTTTTTTTACTTCTAGACATACCCTTCAGAAATTAGTTCTGTGCATTTAATTGCAGCGTATGGAAAAATGCTTCTTGCTGGTTTTAAACATCCCAATACTTTATTCAGGTAGCGTTTGATCTTGCATTTGGAGAAACGGTGAACTGTTCCCTCTTCAGCTACTCCCCTGCATTCATAACTGTAGATACCTGTTCTGCTTCCCTCGCCGTCGTCACCTTTCTCCAGGCTGAAGAGCCCTAACCTCTTTAGTTTCACCTCAGGTGGCTGCACTGCATGGTTCTTAAACTTCTCCCCTCTCTCAGCCTTTCCAGCTCTGCCCTCTTCTGGCACCGCGGTCAGGACTGCGTGCAGAGTCAAGGCAGGGGTGCACAGAACAGCCCTGGCAGCGGCAATGGCAGCGCCTACCGCTCAACTTGTGCCGCAGGGAGGAAGAGGAATTCTTACAAGGAGAACTGGCCTAAAGTCATTCAGCGTTGCCCTTTTGCCAACTAAAGCAATCATTCTCTTTCACCATATTAACAGCATTACCAGAGAAATTTAGGATTTCGGGGAAAATGAATTATGATTCTTCTTTAGATGATCTGATAGAAGCTTGTTTGCATTTTTGAAGTTCAGGATGGTATTTCAGCATAAGGGCAAGAAAAAAAATATTTATGTATCCAAGTCTCACAGTTTAGACACAAAGTCCAGGTGATTTGTTGTCAAGGAGTTAATTTTTTCTAAAGTTGTTTGAGTTTTCATTGTCCTTTTCATAATAAAAATGTTGGCAGCTGTGTCAAAGAAGAAAAATAGACCTACAAAACATACGAACTGAAACGATTTCTTTTCTATAGGACTAGCAAGGCACTCGGGTTCCAGAAAACCAAACACTACAGACAAGATGGCAGAAAAATGAGGCAGGACAATAATTATCCACTGCACTTATGTTAGGACCTGTAAAACATTATTAAATGTTTATTTAGAAAATAGAAGTTACAGTGGGCAACTACTCAGAGTTCTATTTTATGCTCGGGCATAAGAGTGATGAGAGGAGTCCAATTCCAGCAACTTGGAGGTTTGGGCTAGGCCATTTTATATGTAATTTTTGTGGGTTGTGGGGTTTTTTGGTTGGGTGGGTGGTTTTGTTTTGTCTTTTTTTTTTTTTTTTTTCTCCCCAAGAGTAATAAATATTATGTGATTTTAATAGCAATGAGCGCAAAGGAAGACTCCATATTCTCAGATTTCATATCTCTTTTTTTCCCAGTTAACCCTTTTTAAATTTCCACTTGACATGTATTTTCTTATCACACTCTGCCACCTCCAGCAACGTTTTTAAGCTTTTACTCATTTTAAGGACACGAGCCCACACTTTTTGATGCTAGCGTAGAACCTCAGGAGCTCATGTACGCAGCTGCCATTCCTTTTCACTTTCTCCCAGCGGCTGAGGGGCAACCCCAAATGAACCTCATTTCCTCCTTACCCTGTGATGAGGAGAGGTGGCAGGTTCCAAAGACGGAGTTGGCCTTTGTAGCGGCAAGGAGGAAGTCGCTACAGCTGTCTCATTCTACAACGAGTCGTGTACTTACGGGCACGTACTTTACTCAGACCTTTTAATGATGGGAGAAAGGGGGATAGGGAGGAGTCCTGGTTAAACCTGTGTTGATTTAACACTCCTCCTTTCTCTTTGTTTTTCTTTCTCTATGGTTGCAGTAGGCAGTTCTTGAGAAAAACTACCTGCTCTGTGCACAGGTTTCCAGTAAGCACAGGTTACAGTTTAGCACTGTGCCTACAAAATGGTCCTATTAAGAAACACCCTCCCAAAAAACTAGGGACTGTGAAGTAGCAAATTTCCCTAGTAGGAGCGCATGGCCTTCTAATGCTGAATCGTCTTGTCTCCATCTACTGGCCAGAAGAAACTTTAGCTGGAGCACGGAGCTGCTGCAATACAGCCACTGCATCCACACACTTCAAGCTAACTGTTGGTAACGCCCCATTTTAGCAATTTGGGGGGGCTTGGTGTTTTTTGGGATTGGCTTTCGGGGGGTTTTGGTTTGTTTTTTGGGTGCCGTTGGTTTTTTTTTTCTGCCCCCTCCCCCGAAATACGAACTCCTTAACAGACAAACTCTGGAGTAAAAATGTCTCTTGGTATTTTATTCTTAGATACTGAAAAATGGTAATGTTGCACAATTTTGCCTAAAGCAATCCAGGCAAGGTTAACTTCCCCAATTCAAGATGCTGTGTTATGATCATATTTTTCCCAGATCTGAATCTAATACATGAGTTTTATTCCAAGCTTTTTTGGTTGGAAAATAAGCATTAGTTTTTAAGATAGTATATGAACTGAATATTAAACCTGTTAATTAATTTACATCAAATCTTATCACCTCAAGATAGGACCATGCAGTTATGAAAGAATAATGTTTTGTTAACAGCACATATTACAAGAAAAAAATGTGCTTCAGATATATTTAAAATATAACTTTCTGTTGCTACTCAGGAAAAAAGCAGTCACACATTTAATGCAGAAATAATAAGTTGAAGAAATATCCACTTTCTTTTTTCCTCCTTCCCCACCCTCAAAAGACACTGCCCATCCACAAAAGGTATCAAGCAGTGGTAATGGTGTTGGCAAAATGAGAGACAAGTAATGACCTTCTGAGCAAACCTGACTGAAGTTAAACTCGCAGTTCCCGTCAGTCACCGCTAGCTTAGGAACATATCACTGTTCACCCCTGGGTCATGGTCCCCTGGGTAGCATCTGCCAACATGCATCCTTCCCACTTTTCTGGAAGAAAATTCCAAAATTCCATTTCAGCAACCGTTATTACTCATCTGGTGCCTCAGGAGAGCTTTGAACCTCCTCTGCTAGCAGCAGCAGCAAACAACGCATCCTCCAAGAAACCCCTTAAGGCATTCACTGCTTACTGTTAAATTTTCAGTGTCTGTTGCTAAATAAGTGAAACTCTACTGCAAATACTTGCGTGCATCTTGTTGTTGCATTAACTTAAGTTATTCTTAAACCAAGAGTGGTACCAATACTAGACTCAAAAGACATTTTGATTTCATGGATTAGCAGCTGCAAAAATTCCCTGCACCCGAAGCAAGGCCACGGGCAGCCTGTAGTGAGAAAGCAAAGTCATAGAAGTGAAAACTGACTTGAACATTCTAGGTCCTACCTTACCTTCATGAAAACATATGGAGAAAATTATGTCTGAACTGGAATGACAGGAGAAGATCTCACACAGACTGTAGAAACAGTCTCCCCAGAGCAGAAATTGCCATTCCTCGTCTCCAAACCAAAGAGGTGAGTTTCACGCTAACTCCAGCCTTGCAAGAGCACTCGGAGATCATCATCCCCAGCTGCCACTCCCAGACCAGTTTTCTGAACAGAGTCAGGGCAGCGGAGAGGCTGTTCGGTTTCTTCTCCGTCTGGTCGTCGGAAAGATGAGAGTCAATTCTGCAAGCAAAATCTGCGAACACGTAACAAAGGTAAAGACCAAACATTTGGGGCTCATGGGCTGTGAAGGAAGACACTGCCTTCAAAAAGCAAATAATCTGATACAGACAAGTGCTTTAGAACTCGATACAAACCCCAGATTTCTACTGGAATAACTATACTGTTGCTGAGCTTAGCATTTTGTATTGAAAGATATGAAACACACAGCTTTCTCATGTCCTGAACGTATCTCCACTCCTCACATTTCTTTTTGAGTCAGAAAAGATGCTGTAGAAAACTCTTCCTGAACTAAAAGCAAACCAATTTTATGGCTTCTAGGGCTATAGCAGTGGGTGAGGTCTCCCGAATGAGGCTCCTGTGAAAAAAGAAGATTAATTCAGTAATGGCAGAGGCACAGACTTGGTGTTACACCCATTCATAGTTACTGGGTTAATAGTACATTAGTCTGAGGCTAAAATATATCAGAAAGAAATCTAACTTGATGACAAAAGATGACATTGATGGAGGTAGCTTACACCCTCCAGAAATAAAAGCGTCTTCTGAATCGCACCTTTGACTGGGGATTAAATAGCAGGGAATTTACCTGTCAATGTGAAACACCTCAAGAGTTAGTGAAATCTCCTTCAGAACTGACATGGTGAGGCAGCAGGGGGGCTGCCTGACTTCTACAGAAACGATAGTTTTTTTTATATTAGTTGATTCTAGGAGTAGGGGAAAAAAAAATAGATTCCAGGAAATGGAAGTGTTTCCCAGTAGCTGTGTTGTGGTACAACTGCTGAGGCTATTCAGTGAGCCACTGAGCTGCCAGTAATAAACACCATCCCAAGGACCACCTGAGGTGCTAACACCTTCTCATCTATCAGCAGCAACACCGATGGTAGTCTTCTTTGGTTTCAAACACTTCCTTATGACAAAATCTATCATCATCTAGACACCCCCGTTTTCCTTCACTGAACAGGGCTGCAGACAGTGGTTTATGTACAAACTTTGTTACAGATATCCAGTATCAGGCGAGATGAATCCCATGACTTTTATCAGTATTGAGCCCACGCCTCTGAAGTCTCAGCAGATGTTAAGGTGTCCTGTGAGGAGCAATACAAACATCTTCACGATAATCAGAAAAGGGAAAGGACCTCTACTAGACAGCAGCTTAGATCCTGTTTACTGCTTCTTAGAGGACAACAAATGCATTTCTTAGAATTTAAGAGACCACCAAGCCCCATACAAGTAAATACAATTGGCTAAGTTTGCAAAATAAGGGCAGACTGTATAATTAAATAGCAAAGGCTAAGGCTGCTCCCCAGAGATGCACAGTAAAATACTTAAAAGTTGAGAAAAACATGGTGTGGTAAATACTTGACTTTTGTATTCTTTTTAATACCACTCCCGTTGTATTTGGAAGACTCAGTGTATGTGTGCACCCCTATAGATACCATTAAGGCAAAAATAAAGCTCCAGTTCAAAAGCCCAGGCAGCTGCATACCCAGTACATACATGCATACACAGAGTCATTAGGAAATTCACCTTCCTTTGTTCTTTATTTCATCAAAAATTCCACCTGTGCAACAGGTCTTAGCCTCACGCATGTACTGCATACATGAGCCTGAAAGATCTAGATTTGTAGAGAACACCAGGCAGCATTTGGCATGGTGACAACTGCCCTGTGCTGGGGAACAGCCGCCCTTGCACTCAGCATTACTTCGAAGTCTCTGCAGAGAAAAAGCAAGGACAACGCCACAGCAGTACACAAACCCCGGGCTGAAAACGTGAAGTCTACAAGTCACTTTCTTACACAGATTGTGCATAGGATTCTCAGAAGACATTTATCTGTTTCAGTATCTTCCATGAACAACCCAGAGCCACAAACAAAATTCAAGTAGTTTCACGTTCAGAACAATCCGAACAGATGAGAGTTTACATGGGAACTCAGCTATGCTTCAGGAGACGAGCTACTTCCGAAGGCAGCGCTCAGGAACGCCCATTACTATTACGTGCTTACGTAAGGCAATGAAATGACAGTACTGCAACGGTGTCCAAAGGGTGGGGAGTTTTCTAGTTTTTTGTGGTTACCGAGTACAACTTCGAACACTTTTGCTTGGGGTGGATTCAGTACTTCTTTGTCCTGCCAAAGCAGAGTGCTGCTATCACTTGCAGCGCTCTTTACGCTACATTAGGTAGATCCCTTGCTGAAGGGAATGGCCGAGCATGTTGGTAAAGCGCAACTGGAGTTACACTCAGGAGAAATGGTTGGAATAAACCTTTCCCGTCTCAGTACCACAGATTCCTTCAACTCCTTCCCAAGGATGACTTCTTATTTTTTGATAGTTGCAGATAAAGCTACTGCTCTACTATACTTTGTCTGGGCAAGGGTACCTCAGTGCTTGGGGAAGATCAAGAGCAGTTGACTGCTTAAAAATTCTGTACTCTTGTAAGCATTGGAGAAGGAATCTGAAAAGCTAAAATGAGTCTTCAGACAGCTTTTAAATAGGTGGGAAGTTTCTGAAGCTTGCATGAGTTGAGAATATGCTAGAGAAGCTTTTGGATTAACCCTGCCAAGCTGAGTGGGGACAGGCAGGACAAGACCTCCAGGTAGTCCCTGGAACCGACCCGTGTGTCAGGCTGGTATGGACTCGCTCAGTGCACTGCGCCGGCTCTGGCACGCAGAGCAGCCCCAGCTCCTGGTTCTCTTCATTCTCATTTACTTGGCCTCGAATGAGGGAAAGACAACTCAACCAACTACAATGCCGCGCTCTCACATTACAGAGAGACAGCTGATGCCATTTCAGGGAAATACCAAATGTACGACTATTTTCTCCCCACAGTGGCAATCCAAAGAAGGGAAAAGAAAAAAATTCTAAGCCTGAAGCTTTGAGAAAAAGTACAGAAAGCAAGCTGCAGGGAAAAACTTCAGATGAAAGATATGAAATACCCCAATTTTTGTAGTCAGGGCCAGTGCTTGAGAACTGACCTGACTTACTGGTTCTCTCACAGTACTGATATCTAATCCTTAACAGTTCATCTTCCAGGTGCATGAATGCTTGAATTTCTGCAAATACAAGACTACCAATATTTAACAAAGTGGAAACCGGACCAGTAGATATTTTGTTGCACTGTTTCAGCTGCCTCTGAATGAACTACAGTGTCAACCCCTATGGTTAAGGAAGTTTGTGTCACAGATATTTGAATGTAATGGTCCTAGGCAGGTTTTGATACACCTCATTCTGTACAGGGTTTTTTCTGAATTATTTTCAAAGGCAAAACTAAGTTTATTCTTTAGTACAAGAGGAATTTATTACATATAAAGTTCTACCTTTTCTTGTTACAAAGGAAGAAAACTTACACCCTCTTTGAAAAGATTTGTATGTTTTAAGAGACCATTGAGACTGATTTGAAGAACACTTCAGTAAACCACTGATATTTTTAAAGACCAAGGCGCATATTAACATCTTCAAAGTAATAGACTGAAAAAAACTTCACTCACCTTTGTTAGAAATCAGATTTTCTATGCTTATGCTTGCTGGTATGTTAGCTGGTAAATGCTGTATTGCTCTTGCAGTACCAAAAAGACCTGAAAGGTTTTCCGATTCCTTCAGGTCAGGCTACCAACTTTCTGACTGCTTTAAACAAAACACAGACTGCTGTAACAGTATCGCTGGCTGCCCCATCATGTGGCACGGGTGTGGCTGGAGGAGCACGCTACATTTTATAAGTTATGAACTCCAAGTGCATCTGAACATGGAAAACATTTTTAAGTCAAGATACGTAAAAATTTACTGTCATAAAAGGAATTTCATTAGGTTTCCATTCTACACACTCAGGTGAAACATTTGTTAAAAAGTCAAGAAACAAAAACGCACAAAATCCATAATAGGCACAATATACAAAGTTTCAAATATAAAATCATGACCTGTATAGTTTGTTACTTGCATCTTTTGACTAGAGGAAATTAAAAGAACCACACATCACTGAACTTGAAACACAAGAAGCTTGTGTAGAATGTCATTTATTGAGGAGTGAATGAGATACTGTCAGACATGCCAAAGAGACTTCACATTCAAGGGCTGGAAGCTGAACAGCTTTCCTCATTGAGTCACTGTACAAGTTGTTTGGGAATCTGAAAGTGCGATCAATGAGGTCTTCATGCTCGATGTTTGTCTTCAGTTTTTCATCTTTTGATCTACTAGCTTGTCGGGCAGAAGGACACTTTCTACCCTACAAAGACTCACTCTCCGATTAATACAATTAACACTAGATGTAGAGAAACGTTTATCTGTTATAACGTACATCTACTGCTGAATACAAGGTCTTAAAGCTGTTTCTTAATTCATTACGTCTAATGAGAAAATTCAACTTGTTTCCCTTTCACCATCGTGTGGATGGCTTATACCGTTAGAAAAATACTCTTCAGTCCTATTGTAGGGTTTACAGGAAACTTCTTCCGTGTTGTGGGATAGAAACCGATTTAAACACCGTTCTGAAAGAATGCTTCTTCCTGCTGCCACTGCCCGTGGGTTGCAGAAGAATGGCCTACGCGCACTACAGTTCTGGTTTTACTCAAAAAAGAAACAAAAGAAACCTAAACAATAGGGTAAACGTTTATTTGGAGTTAGTTTTCTTGCAGATGATAATTAAGGCCCTTCAAGCAGAGTTCAGGAGCTCCTGTATGGCTGCCTGTTGATCTGCATTGAGCTGTGATATGCATTCTGTCCACAGTCCTCCGGATGTCTAGAAAACAAATGAGAAGTCTTTATGCAGGCTGACCAGCTTCTAAGGCACACACTAAAATTTCATGTGTTCACAAAGCTTAACATTCACTGGGCTTAGCCCTGTAACATATATGCAAAAGAACAGACTGAAATCTTCAGTTATACGCAGTCCTGCGTGGGCTCAACTAGAGATGGAGGCAAGCGCTGCTTAAATAGCACCGGCACAATTGATGTGAAACCCCTGGGAACTCCCTGTAATTGAGCGGGTTAAATGACAACGGACACTCTGAAGTTCACCACAGCCTAAACCATTTGCTGCATGTTGCACTGAAGAAGAAAAAAAAAAAAAAAAAAAAAAAAAAAAA
>Ga0065711_1040431_pt1 | contig 16965 bp, 12 predicted proteins | sample Hoacrofraction12_FD_59098 | JGI IMG/M metagenome (GOLD analysis project Ga0065711, IMG submission 59098) | Hoatzin crop microbial communities from Cojedes, Venezuela - Epithelial fraction 12 v2 (version 2) | ecosystem: Host-associated > Birds > Digestive system > Esophagus > Crop | place... | reverse complement strand
GGGGGGCAGGGGAACAAAGCGAAGGGGGCGAGGGGCGGAGGGAAGGGGTGTTATTGGCGCGGTCTTCTGGTGGGAACCAGCTGCCTCCGCTCCCCCTCGGCTTTCCGGGTGGCTCCGTGCCGGGCTCCCCGCCGCACCCAGCGGTGACACCGGTAGCCGTCCCCGTCCCCAGACACCCCCCCCACATCCACCGGGGAAGCTGTGGGGGCAGCGGGAGGAGGCTGAGCGGGAAGGGTTGCGGGCGCGGGGCACGGCGGCAGCCCCTCTCCCCCCCCCCTCTCTCAGCACCTGGCCGCACCCCCTCACCCCGCACCCCGGGAAGCGGCAGGGCTCGGGGGGGGGACAGTCCGACAGGAGAAGGGGTTTCTGCTACGTGCAGAGGTTTTAGAACCGTGGGGAAGCAACACGCCGACGAGGCCGAGGGGACCTTCCACCCAAACCAGCACACGCTCTGCAGAAGAAAAGGTTATAGCACCCGCGGGTTTTTAACTTGGAACACGAACTGATTTCTGAGGTCTCAGAAACACAGAAGGAATTCCATAGGGCACCCGCAAACAGCCGCAGTAGGCAGATTTATTGATCACCAGCCCTATGTAAAATTATATTTCTTATTTTCTTCATAGTCTACGTCTTGGAGCGCTTGAGCAAGCAGCAGCCAAGCTCGCTAGACGCAGAATGGCTAAGGAGTCTCTGCCCCGAGGATCATACTGCGTAAAACACAACACCTCCTTTCTTTCCTTTTATCTTTTTCTGTAGGGTCTTGTCCCTTTTCAAATTGGGGCTCGATATTTTTCAGATTTCCTTTCTGCCAGCCTAACGGTGAAACTTCCTGAAGCTGTAACCAGCCAGAGGAAAGTAGAAAAAGGGAGCCAGAAGCTACACAGGAAAAAAGTTCAGAGTTAACCTATGAAGAAGGGCAGACGCTTGCACACGGAAATATAATTAATAAATATCTGATTTTTATAATGTTTTCAGAATACTCTGATTTGTTATTAGATGGTTCTTTACAAGAAAAGCTTATGAAGTGTCAATATCCACCCAGAATAATTCACTGCTGTGCAACACAGAACCTTGTAGGTAAGAGTAGGTTCTCGGTTCAGCAGAGGCTTCAGCATGTGTGATATTGACCATTATTTCCCTAAGTTCTCTAATCTACAAAGTGCTATTTTTATACAGAGGGCAAAAGTGTATGGCGGGAACTCCCTTATACGGGGATATTATGTTAATACTAGACCAACTGGGAGCAGAACATGCACAATCGGCTCTGGATAATGCATTTTAGTTCTGTTTAAAAGTGTCTCTAAAGAGATTCAGCTAAAACACTCGAGTTGGATCTTCTGTCTGGCGATTTTTACAGCGCAGAGATTTCCTTACAGCGGCTACAACTGCTTTACCTAATGCAATTAGACAGAGAGGGGCTCTTCCAAAGTTTAAATTTCACCGGGCTGGTTTTGCGTGCTTCTTCCCTCTCCCACGCTTCCCAGCAGCGGACAAGCCAGGGTGTTGCCTTCCTTAAGTCTCCTCAAGACAGAAGCGTTTCTCCAGACGCCGCGACAGTGGGGTTCCTCCCCCCCGGCCCCGGTCCTCCTCCTGCCCCCGGCCCCGGTCGCGCCCGGTGCCCGCCGCTGCCTTCAGCACCACGGACAGCGGCGCAGGGACCGGCCGGGCACGGGCCTGGCGCCGGGCAGAGGAGCGGAGGACGGGGAGCGGAGAGCAGACAAGCCCGACCCTCCACTACCCTTCATCTCCACAGCAATTTAGCAGTGGAATACACCAAGCTCTAACTTTTGCACGAGGAATTCTCTCAAAAAAGATGTAGGTTCCGCCTTTTTTTTTTTTTCCTGGAAGGCCCCCTTTCTGTTATCCAATGATGCTATTCATTATATACTGTCTACTACTACCGTTCCCTTTCTGTAGTTTCCTTCAAACACTGGGCCTTCGCCAAAACACACTGACTTTTCTCAACGATACGATGCTCAGGGTGATGGCAAAGAAAGGAAAGAATGAAGGTGAAAATGGGCAGTATGCCTATAGACAAGAGAAAATGTGTTTCTTACTTCAGAGATCAAAACCAACAGCTTTCTACTTGCATCTCAGAAACACAGGGCAGTTGTTTACAGCTTGAGGTTTTGCAAAGAAAACTCAAGAGAGCCATCTGCTGTCTTAACCTGTGATAAAATGTGGGCAATTCTAGTCAAAGTGAAGGTTTTGCCAACAGATGGATTGTAGAAGTATGAACATATTTGCTACCTTGAAGACTAGCAACTGCATAAAATTATGCACTTAGGACAAATGGAAATAGTTACAACATTTCAAAATAGAATTATGTTTCTGATTAACAAAACTCTGGATATGAAAACAAACCATTAAAAGCAAAGAAGGAGAGAAGAGTTTTTCAATACTTTCTATTTTCCCATCTATTAATTTGCAACTACTAATTTATAACGATTTCAGGAGTTTTCTAAAACAAAAATGTTTCAGAATCTTTAAAATTTCTTGCCTGAACACATTTTAGAGGATAGCATTCAACAGATATAAAGTGTGCTTAAAATACTTGCTTCACTATATATTAGGGCATGAAACATTATTATTCCTTAAATATATTTTTTTCTGTATTACTGGGGAAAAAACATATTCCATGTCATCTAATTTAGAATGTAAACTACAATGTGCTATTTTCAGGCATCAAAGTTCAGTATTAGAATATACACTGTTAATATTCATGTACATACACGTACTGGTGATACACAAAATGCTTTTATAAGGATTTTCATTTGGGAAAATGAGATTCTATTCTTTATAGTCTTTCCTAACCTAGATCCATAGGCTACAAAATTTACAGAATCGAAAATGTCTTCCTTATGGTTTAAGGGCTGTGTTATGTTTTTTTTTCTTTCCTTTTTTCCTTTTTTTACTTGCATGTTTCGCATCAGGTTGGACAGAGTTGCATTTCAAGCCACAAAGTAATTTTTGGTTAATGGAGACATGAAAACTCTACCGAGTTCTTCCTTTCATAAACCATTTCAATATAAACAAAAATGTCTTTCTGAAGGTATATGCCCACGTACACACACTCCACTCACAGTTTCTCCTCCCAGATATCCTAAAACCATTCCTCATATCAAAACAAAACAAATCAAATCAAACCCTAAGAAAAATACCCCAAAGTCCTTACAAGCATATATTTTCTACAAGTGTAAAATGTCAGATTATTGCATGGCTACTAAACATGTTTTAGTTTCATGAGCTCTAGTAAAGTTTTTATTGCACTTTCTTGCCAACAGCAGGCACACAGAGCTCACTTGTCCAGTTAAATACTCTAGAACACGATGCTGTAAAATAAACCTATCATATTCTAGAAATTATTAGTATTGTGAAACTCAATGTTCTTGCAGACTCTAAAGAGTTGAAGAACATTTTGTGTTCCTGAAAAAGCTTTTTTTCTTTTTTTTTTTGAAGGTGGTGTGTGTTATAGTTGTGAACAAGAGTAGTACCTTATTCCTTAAACTTCCATTCAAACTGGAAAGGCTACTCTAGGGGTAAAAGTACCAGTTTAGGCATAAAAATTGCAAAGTATGCATAAGGGTACATCTGGGCCATCAGGAAAATTTAATGTCTTCCCAAGAAGAGACATCTCAGCAGTGAAAAAATACTTGTTTATAAATTCTGATGGATTAATTTAATCAACATTCCGGCACTTTTGATAAGACAGCAGACTGATTACCAGAGTGCTGTTTTCAGCTAAGGTTGTGAGTCTAAACATTTTTTGTTACTGCTGGTAATTTTGGTGGACAGTAATTCAAGTGTCTAAATTCATTTTACATACTAAGACCCCTCCACTCCCACAAAATGTTGTCATAAGAAAATGTGATACAGTTCTACAAATAAGGTTATTCATATAACTACCAACTGGTATCTGCCCAAGGCACACAATGTGTACGTAAAGTGGGGGAGGGTGGGTGTTGGTAAGCAACAGTAACTTCCAATTCTTGATTTAATTTTCTTGGAAAGCAAAGCTAGAGCAAGAGATATAACCTAATGACTTGAACAAGATGAAAGAAATATGACCTAAGGCTTACTCTGTAGGTTGGTTTTTAATTGTTTTAAAAATTATCAACCTAAACAAATGTTTGTCAACATAAAAGATCATATTTGTGATGACCTTACCAGTATGAACATATTAATTCATAGATAAGGAATCCCTTTTTAGACAGCTTGGGTGCATTCCATGCTTCTAATAAGACTGGTATAATTGTGCAATGAGATTTGAACAGTTTATATTAGGTCAGTTTTACATGTTCTTGTATGTTAATCTGTGTATTATTCTCAAAAGGTACAGTTAATTTCTCAGAAGACAATGCACCATGAAGCACTGCAATTTAAAACCGTGAATGCCTTGGACAGTTGATGCTGGTTGCTTAAACTTTGAAGAGCATTAAGAACAAAGTTTAATAAACATGCTAATGTACTTTGCAGAATTTGTATATCTGTGCTTTTACACAGTTCCAGATCAAAAGCACTTAGCTTTCAATCTCAGAGTTCACCAGGAACTCAAGGAGCTAAATTCGTGCCTATTAAAATTTACTAAATACATAGGACGTCCTATGTAGTCAATTGTTTAAATGGATCAGGCTTATCCCTTTAAATAAGACAAAAGTAAACTTCCAGTATGTTGTTTAAAAGACGGCACATGTTTTAGTCAGCTTCTTCACAGACTTTGGACTTAATCAACCTTATACATCCAAGTTATTAAAACATAATCAATTTATATGCTAGAATAAATTAATCCATCCTGCAAGGAAGTCCTACATTAGACGACTGGTTATGCAGAGAGCTACAAAAATGGAAACATTAATACACATAACACCGGAGGAAGAAAGAATGACTACACCAGCTCAGAGCAAATGCAATATTTGTTCTACTTTGACCGGTGACATTTCTTTCACACATTACCTGGGATATGTCTGCAACTCAAAGCACTGAATACCTCTATGCTAGTAAGGATTCAAGTTTATTTTGACAAGTAAAAAAAATTGTCTCGTAGATGACCAGAATGACAACACTGATTAGATATTGTCTTATTCTTCAGAAATTACATAATTCTCAGATTGCTTGGTTTTGCTTTTGCTTTTTGATTTTGTTTTCCTCCTTCCTTTCCCCATGTTAAATTGTGTTGATTATACTGTAGTAATGAGTCTCACAATAGTGCTGTGTCAAGGAAAATACCTGCTTTACTTACTTACAGTTTAATTTTCAATTCCATTTGCTAACTCTTTGTTATTCATCAGGGAAAAGTGAATGGAGATTCTTAAGCTATTTTTAACAATTCATCTTTCATCAAGAAAAGATGCATGATTACAGCTCCTGACTTTTAGCACACATCCTGTGACATCTTTCATGACTTACCCTAGTTTTCACTCTATCTGTCCTCTACGGATACCACTGCTTTATAGACCAGGTGAACAAAAGAAATTAGCTGGATTGGCAGGAGGACCTGAACAGCACACAGATCACATGAGACTCCCCAAGACAGCTCACCCAGGCCCGAAACTTATCTCCAACAAATCTCTTCTGAGCAACATTTAACAACAATAGTAATAAAAAAAAAAAAATCAAGAGCACTTTCAGGAACAAATCTGCAAAAGTAATTAAAAACAAAATATATTGTGGTTTCTGCAGCAACATATATATGAGTTTAACTTTTAAATAGTCCCGTTCAAGAGACATTCTTAATTACTCACAACAGAAACACACTGTGATTTGTTTTGCTCCCACTGAAGTTAATAGCAGAAGATCTGCCACCAGAGTGCTTCAGACAAGGCTCCAGTGATGCAAAGCCAGAACAACAACTTTGGTTGAAGAAAAAAGAAACGAAAAAAACCCCACATCTCTAGGCCACACAGATGCACAGAGCAGTTTAAGATTTAGAGACCTAAAAACAGCGTGGAAAGCTTCTTCATTAATTTCTCTCACACACAGCTTAAAACAACATCTGTTGCATTTGCTTATCTGGCCACAGCAGGCTTTTCTTCTGTTCTGCCTGACTTCTGAAACACGCAACAGACTTTGCTATTATTCTTCCAAGTACCTGAAAGTCCTGCTAATGTGAGTCTGCGTAATTTTCTTCTACAGAAACAAAAGGAATTCCATTCCAGAAAAACTTGGTCCCTACAGTGAGCTTCCTCTGGAGTCCGTACAGCTGGCAGAGCATGACACTGTGCAAGCTGTCACACCTGCTTGACAGCCCTCCCCTGCGAGGGTTTCCTACTCCTACAACAGCAAAAAAAGTTAAGCAGATTGCAGTGAACTTACTTGCAGTCTTTTGATTGGAATCATCACAAATATTGTCCTAAACACACACTTTTTTTTTGCTGCACTAGTTCTAGAAAACAGATGGCCTATAGAAAAGTAGCCGTCAAGATAACTATGTCTTTATAGAGGAAAAAAAAATTCATCTCTGTGTATAACAGTGATTTGGAGAATGTCTACCAGCATACACATAAGGGATTGTTCCTTTCATAGACTTTGACATTACATCACTATATTAATTGGTTCATTAGAGGTTCACTTTCCAACTGATATCTTCATAGAGGAATTAAATCCTGTAGTCTTTTTGTTAATGAAATGAATATTATCAGTGCATACATATACCAGGATAAAATGTATGAATATATAAAATTTCACAAAAAAATTTTTACACATGTGTATATGTGAGCATTTTTGTATTTATGAGAATTTGAGGCGATTGCTAAGGAGATATGTCTATTCAGATGCCTTGTCTGAATACCATTTAGAAGTGAATAACTTATCTGCACATGGTATGACATGTAAAATCCAACTTAGACATGGAACCTATATCTTCTGTCTGAGATTATTAGGAAACTCAAGATGCCATCCAAACAATAAATGTGTGTGTGTATATCTATATAAACCCGCTATATAGCCCAAGCTTACTAAATGTGTTTTTCTAAAGACCTCCAAAATATTAATTTTAAATCTTTACATAAGGGTTTCTTGCTTTCCTCAGAACAGATATGAAAATGTGAGAAAAAATGTGTTATGTGTCTGAACTTTACGGACAAGGGAGGTGTTGGATTTTGGTCATCTCACAGAGATCCAGTAGAAAAAGCACATTATATCTGTTACAATAGAATGCTGAACAGAAAAGACAGGATGAGCCGAGATGTACATAAATTACTAGCTTGAGAAGCAGAAGAATGATTCCCCCCCAAACACATCCTGTAATCCTGTAAGTACAGAAAGTGATTGTCCCCAGCGACAAGAAGGATTGGAACATGGCTGTCTGCACACTTGCGTGCACACTGACACACACACATCTATAACACACCTAAAGAACTTAACATTTTCTAAAAAAAGCCACATGCTGTGTTTCCCTCTTTCCAAACAAACAGAAAGTTCAGTGCATTGTCTACTATTTCGATTGAATGGAGTAAATTAATGACAGATATAAATCTCTGAAAACAAGTGTCCCTTAGGTTCTTTTTAGTTAATCTAGATATTCAGGACTATCTGACAGGATAATGCAGTTTATATTAGCACAGGAAGTCACTTTTGCTTTTTTCCCCTTCGTGTTTCTTTCACTCTGTATTATTTTCTTTGACCGAAAGATTTTCTTTGTACTGGTATACTATTGTTAAGCAACAGATGCAAACAAGTATTATCTACTACAAAAAAACACCAGAAGAATATTGATCTAAATAACTTTTTTAGATACCAGACTTTCCTCCTTCTCTCTTTGATAATCAGCCTACTTCATCTCTAGCTTCGTCATTAACGGTGGTAACTGCTATATCAAGCTGCACATTTCCATTTTACTTCTTCCCAAATAGAAACATTGATTTCTTCTATACTTCATTTATACGTTTAAGAAAAATCTAGCATAACCAGCAATGAATGCTTTGACCTAAAACAAAAAGAATCCAAGAACTTCTGCTCACCTATCTTGTTATTCACATACTAGAACATCAAGAGAGAAATTCATAGACTTTTACTATATTTTTCTTTATTTTGAGGATGCAACAGCCAGAATATAATGAATACTAAAATTACTTTAAATCCTGAAAAAATATTGCAATACCTGCTCTTATTACCATGCTGACTTTCCTGGTTATTAGTTCAAATACTATAACATTTATTATTAGTGGTAAGAGCATGAATACTCCTAACATAGTGACCTGATTTTACAACACAGTCCTACAAACCTAAATTCTGAATTATCTTGCAATCAAGACTGTTAATTCATCGAAACCTTTCAACAGCATATTGCTCTAATGTGCAGTGCAATTATCTGATTTGCCAGCAGTGGACAGTGTTACTCTAGTTATTCACAGATATATTGACTGGGGAATAACTTGCAACACATACTGGTGAATTTTTCTTTTATTACTTGCACTGCTGTAAGCACTGTGAGTTATTTGTACCAGGCAAAAGCTGTGTAAAAATTGTATGGTAGGAATGTTTTTCAACATCTGTATGATAGCAGAGAGTCTGTCCCTTTCTTTAAAAAAGCTGTTATTATAAAGTAACCTTAAGAAAAACAAACACAGGCTTATTCACTTGGGATTGCTTTTTTTATCATAATAATTTCAAGTCATAGAAGGTGTTCTGATACAAAAAATGAAAATTTCTTCATTCCTCCTTTTCACAGAATAACGGTTATGGCAATAAAATTGTGCATCTTTTCTATTGCTTCTATAAACCTATCACAAGGAATGAAATCGGCAAGATAAAATCTTCTAAACAGTATATTTACATCAGTAACTTGTACCATTTGTTGAATAATATTATTGTTCAAAATCTGTAAATGACATGTTTCACCCACTGATACTTTTACAGGCACTTTAAAGTTAAGCTGATGTATAGATATTTGGTTTGGAAGGAAAAACAGCTGTAAGACCAACACAGAGAGCTGCAGAAGGATTTGCTAGTTGGAAGAGAGTTTCCATTCATCTCAGAGACAGAAAGAAAATCTATGCATTTAAGAAAAGCAATGCACAGGCTTAATCACTGTTAATAAATATTATCTTCTTAGGCACAGTTACAAGAGTTACAGCTATCACCTTCTAATCTCAATACTCAAATGATTCATTAAGCTGCCCTAAAATTCCCATCAGTCTAACACTATCATAAAAATGCACTTTTCTTGTAAGAATGTGTAGTACCTTAACAGCAAAATGCTCATTGTCTGGTTAATGCAGCTGGAAACTTACAAATAGGGCTTAATAGTCTGTTGCCAGCACATGCGCACAGGACACCATAAAAGTCTACAAGAACTATGCTTTTTGTCATACAAAAAGTCAGTTGCAGATCCAGCCTATTTTTTTTCTTTTTTCCTGTTCACCTCACTTAGTAAATTGATGAGAACTGCCATGCAGTCTGGCCAAGCAGAGCTGGAAAAGTTACACACGAAGCGAGGAGAGGGGCATGCCTTTATCAGTGGTGGGGTAGTCTCAGATCAGCCTAAGACTGTTGTGAAATTGCCTTCCAGAAAGCTGGGAAGTTCGGAAAAGTTGGTGCGAGGTCTAGCTTCTAGCTGGCTGTATCTCGGTATTTGAGAACCCCGAGCATCCACTGGGTCAATGGCTCTTTGTCCACAGCCTCTTATTATCTGGGTAAAAGTGACTTAGAAACCATCAGTCACTGCATGAACCCAGTCAAAACAGAACAGTCAGACTAGCCTGAGAGACTGCTGAAACTGTCCTCCAGTCACACCAGCTCTTAAACTTGCTCAGCCTTGAACACAGGCAGGCAGAACACTGTCCCTTCCCAAAGCCCACTTTTCCCAATCCATCCACCTTGAAACTGGACTTGCAACTGGTGTACAGCGTCGCCGCTCAGACATAAGCCTTTGGAACCCATTTGTTGCCAGAAGTCTCCAAGTATCCCTTGCACTGGTTCAGGTAAGCCTTATTTTTAAAAAAACAGAATAGAATCAAAGTTTCTCACCAAGTTTCAAAGTTTTTGACTTCTTTCCAGTCTTAGTTCAAGCACTACGGAAAGTTGATTTTAGCTACAGATGTAGGGAGGAAGAGCTAAATTAATATCAGGAAACAGCTTGATGAATGGAAGCTCTCTTTCATGCAATCCAAACTGTACTCTGTAAACAATAAGTGAGAGGTTCTGGCTATGCTAGACTGATAAGGAAGAACAGAAGTCATTAGACATGGAACATACTGACAGCCAAATTGCTGTGAACCATAACTCCTTGGCTAACATTCTCTCTCCAGAGACAAAGCAATCTTTTCTGGACCTTAAAGACTCAAATATAAGCAATCTACACATCATCATTTGTTGTGAAGAAAACATGTGCTTGCCATTGCAGTTTTACACATGTGGAATAGACTACCATACCATGTTGCAAGTATCACTCATAGAAGTAAAATTTAAATGATTTTGTCTACAATTGAGTTATACAAAATAACAGTGATTTCATGCCACTCACATTTTTTAAATTGACTGCTAAAACCTTGGATACAGGTAGGTCAACTTCCCATAGAAATCCATTTTTATTATTTTAAATCTCCTAATTAAAAAAAAAAAAAAACAAAAACCCAACCAATCAGCTGCGTCTCAGTATTTCTTGAAAATATAATCAATCTTGCATATCATTTCCTTTGAAAAATATCAGCAGATACCTTGCAGACCAGCTTCCTCATTATTTCAAGATTTAGCCCACACCTAAAGAAATCTGCCTGCTTGACATTGCTGAAGGCTTAGAGGAAAACAAAGAAAGAGCACAATTATCTGGAATAATGATGTTTTGTGATATCCATTATCTGTTATCATCATCTGAAAATTCTTTTACAGTTTTGTGCAAGGTTTTGAAAAGATATAAAAAATGTAAGCTTAAAATTGTCCAGTAATGAAATTCCTATTTCTTAAAATAATAGATTTTCTTAATTAAAAGCATGTAAATGACCAGTAAATTTACTAAAACCTGGATTTTGTTTACAGTAGAACAGTTTTGGTTGAAAGGGACCTCTGGAAATCCCTTTACAAAAGATTTTGTAAATCAAAAATCTGTGCATGCAGACCTGGTTCTCAACATCACAGACATATATCTAAATCTGACATTTTTGTTTCCCAAGACAGAAGAATACTTCTGTTTTACAACAGGATCTTTTAATTGAAAATATGTGCAAAAAGGATTAAAAATATTTTATTTAATATGATTTATATCTGGAATTATTTCTTATCAGAAAATAGCACATTAAACATGTTGTGCTGTTGGCAATTTATACCTTCATTGTTCCTCGTATGCTTCGCATGAGATGGGATTTTCTGAAGCACAGACAATCTTTACAACTTCCAGTAGCTTTTCAAAAAATGATTTTCTGATAGTCTTGGTTTACTATCTGCAAGACTTAAACTTTTACTCTATACGAAATTAATGTACTGATGGTCTAAATAGGTTTAAATACAAATATCAGTGGTTACCTCAGAAAGTTTAAGCAACTTCTTCAAAGAATATCATGGAACATAATTTCTTACATTTTTACTTAAAAAGGATTTCCTCAACAACTGTGCTTAAAAAAGGCATAGATTTAGACATATAACACATAGCTACATAGAATTTTCCCACTGCTAAAAATGAAATGCAAAACTGGATTCTAGAAAACAAAACTTCATAGCCTATCAAGAGTGGATGTGAAGGAAAAGAAAGCTACAAGACACATGGGTATAAGATAAAAGATACTTTTTAAAGTCCTCAGAATATTTACTACAAGGATAAAGAAATTACATGTATGTTATACGTATAGCCAATGTGAAAGCATGCAAATACAAGAGAGACTGGATGATAATATAACTGCAGATGTTCTTCAGAGAAACTAGTGATCAATTTAGTGATCCAAGCAAATTTCAGATCTAGTCAATTCTGAAAGAGGTTTGCTTTCTGCATTCTAAGTATTCAAGAAAACTATGAGGCTATAAAAAAACCTTTTCAGACTGAAAGAGCAAGCTTCTTTTGCAGACTGAAAAATAAAATGGCTGGCTTGCTCTATAGAAGCAGAAGTATAGGGAGGAAAATTACAGCAAAATCATATTTAATTATTTTTAGAAGCAAAACCAGTTTCTAGGTAAGAGTACCACACTGTTACCAGTCAGCAAATCTGATCTTACTGAAATGGAAATCTATATCATAAGATGTCATATATAGTAGACTTAGAGCAAATATTTTAGTAATTTCTGTCACCACTAACAACTTGAAGTCTAAACCAGAAGGAATGGTATCATTTCTAATGAAAGATACGGAGGTTTTTCAAGGAGAAGCCTTGCTCTGTGCTTCTTTTTGATCTGCTTCAAATAAAACTAGGACCTTTTGTTTTCAAACAAAAAATAAGAAAGATCAGTGGATTTGATGGGTAAATCAAACTCATGGCAAAGTTGCCTTAATATGAATTGTCACAGAGCTTGAGTTAACAGCGACCTTCACAGTGGGTTCAACAGCCTGTACGTGGAGGCCAACAGGTATTCTGAATCACTGCATGCAAGACCACACTTCCACTGACTCTAGTCTTTAGGTTTAGATTCAGAAGGCTAATTGTGCTTTTCTGAAACACACCTATTATGCTTCAAATAGTATAAAGTATTAAAGTTCCTAAAGGGTTTTATACCAACAAACAAATGTTTGAGATAAGCTTTTAAAAAAGGGAATTTTCAATGGTGTTAAAAAAAGTTACTTATTTTCAGTCGTTAATAAATCATTGTTTGAACTAGGCTTTCTGTGTTGCAGCATCAGCTGAAATATCCTGGATTTTCTTTTTTTCATATTTGTAATGCTCACACTCATCAGAAATATTTAGGCTATTCAAATGTTCTCACCAAAGCTAACAAGGGTGCTGATTAAAATATTATGTAAAACAGTTTTAGCATGAGGCATTGAAACATTCTAAATTAACAAGGATTACTGACTTTTACACCTACAGTTATATCTGCTAAAGCTTCAATAATATTGTGTTGTAGCTCTGATCGTTTTTCCTGGCTAGCTGGTGACGCCTGAACACACACAGATCTCCTTTCTTCTCACTACACCCAATCCATATTCTGACGTACCACCAAAACCTAGTCTGCATGCACTTTGTTACATACAAAGGCTCCCATTGTGGCTTCATCCTTGGAATGAAAATATAGTGTTAATAGTAGTGTTGGCATATATTCTCTATAGTAAGAGCGGGCTATCTCTTCTACTATTTATCTGCAGTTAAGTGGCAAGATATTGTGTTAATGGTGGGGGTTTTGGGTGGGAGGGCAGAAGGGGAGCTAGAGTATCAGATGAAAGTCTGAGATGGTCTTTGTTGTAAAGCACTTCTAGACTGCAAGACATTTTCTGAGAACAAAAACATCAGTCTGCTTCACATACTCTGAATCTAAAAGAATATTTCCATTTGAAAACCTATTTCTTAGTTGAGGTAAATATTTGTATCAAAATGCTGTATGGTTCGTTGGTCTTTTCTATGTGCTTAAAGCTAATTTTGTTCACTGAACTAAGTCATCTATTAGCTAAAAACACCCACTTGATGCAGTTCTGTCATACCTTACTTTGCTGAGACAGAAGACATAAGTTCATTCCGTGTAACCGTCAGCACATTTTGATATTTCCTTGGGAAACTGAATTTTAATTTCATTTTAATTTAAAGGCAAGCTAAAGCTGCTGCCTTGCTCTAGGTCGTTCTGCTCCAGATGAACACAGATGTCCAAGCAAAAAAATCCCTCCTTTTCTCCAAGATCTTGCGGATGGTCAGCTTTCAAATGAATATTAATGACAACAAACTGACTTTTCCAAAAGTATGTTTTCTGTGTCCCTTTTCTCTGTTTGGCAGAGAGCACCATTAATCCCCTCATTAGTCTGCTCAATCCCTTTGGCTTCATTAACTTTTCTATGGTACCAAAAAAACAATTCTTGCACATAGTCAAGATCCAGTCTGAGTTACTTTTGAATTATTAATTAATATGTTCTCAATCCATTATAATAAAATTCTATCCTATGTTTTGTGAGGGCCTTTCCTTTGTATACCACTGAAGTCCCACTCCAGCCTTATAACCTGATGGTTATTGACTGAGCTCTTTGGAGGACAGTCTCACACTTCTTTGTATGTCTGGTACCTAGTGCGAGTTCTGAACCTCTGTGACAGTTACACAAGACAAAGCCTCCAGCCCACTGGTGATCTCCACATGTTAAACATCTCTGATTTCATCACCTATGCATCCCAGTAATGTCTTCCTCCCATAAGGCAAAACAGAGGGCTGAAATCAGTGCTGTTGCCAGCATCAGAGCATTTGGAAAGTTTCGACGTATAGCACAAAGGTGTGCTTCCTTTAATATAAATTACACTATACAGACAGGCTAACTTTAATATAAATAGGACCATATTATGGCTGCTGTCTATATGCTCTTTTAGTATAGTGGTAATCACAATTCCTAATATAGGAAAGGGAAAGAAAACTGAAGAATGGGAAGTAGCTTTTAAGAGACTAAGTACAGTTTTCTCTCTGACACACTCATTATGACTGTCAGTTACAGGTAATTTCCTTGCTTACCCTCTCCCCCCACCACAGGCAAAATATAAGAGCAAAAACTCCCAAAACAGACTTTAAAAAATCAAAATTTTATGAGTATGAGAAGGAAATCAGGATGCATTCTTTTAAAACCAAGATCATAGAGACTCAGAACAGCCTAATTTGTTTGCAATGCTGCCTTAACTGATTTCTTTCCAATTGAAAATAGTTGCTATTTTATGACAAACATTAAAAACAAATGCCAAGGTAATATAATCTCACTCAGAAGTGCAGTTACCCTATTCCTCCCCCCATACACTCTAACCAGCTGGTGGCACAAAGAGCAAGAATAACGCTTGAACTCACCCAAAACATATTCTGTACTACTGTTTCCTCGCAACAGGATTAAAAATAATTCCTCTATGCTCTGCGTACCGCTGATTCAACTCAAAGTCTAAACCAAGATTACTCAAATTTTGGAAAAAATCTTAATGTCTGTTATAGCCCCTTAAGAAATTTTCAGATAATCAAAGAAAAGTTGCTAACAAAACACTGTGGCAATCTTGCGTAGGAGATCGTGCAGGAATGTATATACAATATACACAAGCAATAACAGCTCTTTAAAGACTCAGATTCTTTAAAGACAAAGGATGCAAAGAACTAGACTAAGTTTACCTAAATTTCATCACTAGGAATTTGGAATTATGGCTCCCCCTGTTGTGGACCAACCTGTCCAAAGGAGACGAACACCCACCCAGCCTTTGGAAAATACTCACCACCCTCTACTGATTATAAAGAAATCCATGCTCCTAAGTATCAGGTGAGACATGAGGGAAACATTCAACAGCTCTGGTACAACAGAAACTTTTTTGCACCCAGCTACATACATGGAGTTCTCCCCTGTCTGTCCAGTTCAGGATCAATAGCTGTGTTTTCTTCATAATCCAGGTCAGGATTTTACAAGCTAATATTGTAAAACTTGGCAATCAGTTATCTTCATTCTTTCTATCCAGTATTTTGCTAACTGTCCCTTTTTTTCTTTTCTGCATCTCTCTCTGTCCCCCTCTGCGTGTGAGAGATGTACCGCAGAAGCTATTCTCCCTCTGCTGAAGGGCAGGTTCTGACCAGAATCAGAGACAATCCAGAATTGGAGAGCCCGTCTGGAGTCCTGCATCCTGCTCTGGAGCCCTCAGCATAGGAAAGACATGGACTTGTTGGAGCCGGTCCAGAGGAGGCCACAAAAATGATCTGAGGGCTGGAACACCTCTGCTATGAGGAAAGGCTGAGAGAGTTGGGGCTGTTCAGCCTGGAAAAGTGAAGGCTGAGGGGAGACCTTACAGCAGCCTTCCAGTACCTGAAGGGGGCCTACAAGAAAGCTGGAGAGGGACCTTTTACGGGGGTGTGTAGTGATAGGACAAGGGCTAATGGCTTTAAACTGTAAGAAGGTAGATTTAGACTAGATAGAAGAAAGAAGTTCTTTATGATGAGGGTGGTGAGGCACTGGAACAGGTTGCCTAGAGAAGCTGTGGATGCCCTCTCCCTGGAAGTGTTCAAAGCCAGGTTGGACGGGGCTTTAAGCAATCTGGTCAAGTGGAAGGTGTCCGTGCCTGTGGCAGGGAGGTTGGAACTAGATGATTTGTAAGGTCTCTTCTAACGCCAACCATCCTTTGATTCTGTGAATCTATGATCAGGGAAGTCACAAGGCAGGGTGAAGCCACTTTGCCTCTGAGTGCCCATGTTGTGCCAAACTGTAGTCGTCATGGTGCCATTTTTATGTTGGGATGAAACAGGAGACAGAACATTGGTTTGTTTAGCACCGTCAACTTGTCTTTGTGCTTAAATGGTCATAAATTTCATAACTTTCAATAGATGCATTAGAAATTTATTCAAATGAAAAGTAAAGAGAGCAGACATAATTCATTAGCCACATCTACTTTAGCTAAATAATTCCTTGGGGAAACAATTACATTCAGGTCTTGCAAGAGTCACTTTCAGTAGAACATCTAGAGATGCTAGATTCATTATAAGAAGATCTTGGGGATTAAGGGACAATACAAATTTTTTTGTTTCATTTTTTTTAATTATCCTAAGCAGTAAGAATGACACACAAACTTTGAGGATTATTATACACTTGTTTGATTAGGTAACACTTTATTGTTCTCCTGAGCTATTAATCTTCATGAATCACATGCCACCAGACTTGCTTCCAGTACTTCACAGCGACAGAAATTATCTAATGTACTTTCTGTCTCACTGCCTTTTGCCTCCAACTTTCTGTCCTCTCTTACTTCCCCTCTACCCATGATTCTTTAGGGGAACTAATGAATGCTTATAAATATCTGAAGGGTGGGTGTCAGGAGGATGGGGCCAAGCTCTTTTCAGTGGTGCCCAGTGACAGGACAAGGGGCAATGGGCACAAACTGAGGCACAGGAAGTTCCGTCTGAACA
>Ga0065711_1007338_pt1 | contig 16965 bp, 10 predicted proteins | sample Hoacrofraction12_FD_59098 | JGI IMG/M metagenome (GOLD analysis project Ga0065711, IMG submission 59098) | Hoatzin crop microbial communities from Cojedes, Venezuela - Epithelial fraction 12 v2 (version 2) | ecosystem: Host-associated > Birds > Digestive system > Esophagus > Crop | place... | reverse complement strand
CTGGGCGCTGCGGGCTCCGCTCGGGCTGTGACCCCACGTGCGGGGCAAGGAGCCGCGGGCAGCGCCCAGTGCGGTGGGCGAGGGGCTGGGGCTGGGTTCGCAGGCCCCCGCAGCCCGGGAGGGCCCAGCTCGAGGGATGGGGCAGAGCAGGGCAGCAGTCGGGTGCGGGATGCGTTTCCCCGGCGCTGGAGCGCTCGTGCTCCGTCCTGTCGCTGTGTTTGCACCGCGTCCGCACTGGTGGGTCATCCCATCATCGCGTTACTCGGAAGCAGCCTCGTGTGCAGCTGCTGTTTGTCCTCGGGACGCTACAGAATCATCTTTTGGGATCACAGAATCCCAGCATGGCAGGGTTGGCAGGGACCTCTGTGGGTCCGCCAGCCCAACCCCCTGCCGAAGCAGGGTCACCCAGAGCAGGCTGCCTAGCACCGCGGCCAGGGGGGGCTTGAACGCGGAGGGGAGCCTTGCAGACCCTTCGCTGCCCTTCGGCGAAGGACAGCCCTCTTGATTTTGCCTGCCCTGGCCGCTGTGCTCAGCCCAAACCGGGGAGGTGTGATCTGTCTGCAGGGAGTCCCGGGGTTCTGCAGCGTGCGTCTCGCCCGGGCCGGGGAGCTCTGCAGCTGGGAGCTCTTGCTGGGCCGGGGGAGGCTCCGGGCCCGTTGTCGTTTTCTACGTGGAACAGTCTTTGTTGTCAGTTGGGTGCGCGTCTGTGAACTTACGGTGCCTGTCAGTGCGCTTTCATGCTACAAATAATAGTAATGTTAGCATGGCAGTACGTGTAAAGAACTTAAATATCTTTTCTTTCTGTCTAGTTAGGGCTAGATGAGTAGATTGTCATTAAAAACGGCAACCACACCTCACTGCAAAGAAAGTGTCAGCACGTGTGTGAGTCATGCGGTAATCTTTGTGCGCATGAGGGAAGTCCTGTTGCAGTGGGTTCATGGAATATTGTGTACATAGTAACATAAGCTATAAACAGAAAGTAAGGTCTCGTCATACGATGCGCATCTCGCCTGATGGTGATTTCACAGGCAGTGGCTGCCTGAGCGGGGGGCAGCCCCAGGTCGGGAGCGCGGCGGTCCCCGGCGCTGTCGGAGCGCTGCGTCGGATCTCCGGGCTCTTCTGCGCCGTGCCCCTGCCGTGAGGAGGCTGGCCTGGAGCAGGGATTTTCCTGATGGATGTGGCTCGTGCTTCAGCATGAATGGGTTAAGCTGAAGTTGGCGTCTGTGTAACCAGACAGGGAACTCCCTGAGATGAGTCCTTGGCTATCTCGTGTGTTGATGCATCAGAAGGGTTTGAAGAAAGCCCAGCTTGCTGCTTGCTTGCGCTGTAATTACGTTGCTGGAATCCTGTGCTTCAGAGTTTCCCTGATTGCCTGGAGGGGCTGGGAAGGAATTTGCTTTCCCTGATCTATGACTTGACCTGTGGAAGCCTTTTTTGTCCCTGAGAGGTTAGAGATCAGCCACATCAAGACGTGGGCAAGGTGTACCGGGGTCCCTTTTAGCACTGCGGCCTCGCAGGTGCTGGCTGTGCCTGGCTCGCATGCCCGGGGTTAAACTAACCGGCAGGCTGCGCTGAGGAAGGAGATTTTCTAGCGGGTCGGTTCAGCAGGGGCTGCTGGAGGAGTTTGTGTCTCCTGGCCTGCGAAGCACGGCTTGCTCCGTGAGTTCATACCTCACCGGGTGTGGTCCAACGGCACCGGGGTGCCCCAGCTCCTTGTGCCACCCAGCACCTCAGAGTTCTTCCTTCCCCTTTGATCAGAGAAACTCTGCAGCTGGTTTTGAGCGGACTCCTCACTGAGGGAAGAAGCTTGAATGAGTCTCCGCACGTTTCCAAGAAACCTCTGAGTCAGGGCTCCTCAGTTTCTGGAGAAGGCTTCCCTTCCCAGAAGGGCTCGCGCAGCCGGACATGGGCTGCGCTGGTGGCTCTGAGTCATCTGACGGGTTTGTGTTTTTATTATTGTTACTTCTCTTACGGAACAGTTAAATGTTCAAAGCCTTTGGTACAGTTAACGTTCCTGAGTAGTGCTCTGGGGGGGAGGGGAGCCCACCCTGCCCACCCCGCGCCCGCCTGCAGCAGCTCCCCCTTCCCGCACGCCTGCTTGGCCTCGGATGGTTCCCTCTGATGCCGGTGACTCCTCCGCAGGCCGGGCTGGTCCCAGCTCCGCCTGTTCTCAGGGAGAGTTTTCCAATGGGAATCGAGCCTCTGTCCCTGGGAGTGCTGATGACTCGGGTCTGAGCTGTCCCTGGCCGGGTTTGCCCGGGGAAGGCGTGTGGCAACGCTCTGGGCTTGCCGCTTCTCGCGGCGATACGACCTGCTGGCTCCCGTGCTGGGAAGCCGGACACTGCTTGACGTCGTACGCGTCGAACGGCAGCGTTTGCATGGGGGTTTAGGTCATGTCCGACGTAGCTTCTCGTGAGCCGGGATTCGCCGTGAGCCAGGCTTGAACTTGGGTTAGTCATCACTGAGAAATGCTGCCCAGAGCGTTATTTAGGTGGTGAAAGGTGCAGCCCGATGCTGTGGGTTTGAATCGATGTGTTTTAGCTTTGTTTTTGTGACAGCGGAGGCCTGCGCTGGCTGAGAGCAGAGTGGTCGGGGCGAGCGGGACAAAAGCCTGCGGGCCAGGTCTCCAGCGTCGTCCCAGATGCTGCAGCGTCTGGGGGGGAGTGCAGCTGCAGCGGGTGGCAGGCCTTCTCCCGTCGGGGCTGGGAGATGGATAATTCACGAGCAGGGCGCAGAGCTCACTGCCCTGGGCGGCTGAGCACCACAGGGCCGGCTGCGGAGCCGCTTCTCGGCCACGGCGGTTTCGAGCGCGGTGACGAAGCCGTGGGGAGTGGTGATTCACACGCCGCGGTCGGCAGCCCGGCAGCTGCACTCGGTTCCACCTTCCCGGGGCGGGAGGGTTTCGGGTGCCGGGAGCAGCCGCAGTGCAGGACCTTTAGCTACCTGGGAGCTGGTCCTGCAGCACCCGGGCTTGCAGAGCCCAGCTTTCCTCCACGGTGTGAGCTCCTTGCTGCAGGACCTTGGCCTCGATGGCCCTGGACTTCCAGCAGCCATGGGTGGGCTCCCTCATCTGCTGCTGGGTGCCAGCTCGTCCCACCGCCCGCCTCGCTGCAGAGACCGGCTCGCTCGTGGCAGCGGGGCCGGACGCCGTCGGGTTGCCAGTCATCGCGCCAGACAGCGCGGATACCAGCTAGCTCGTTTTGTCCCCTCGCAGAGGTTCCATCAGCTGCTCCAGTGTCTGAACTAGTGTCTGTGCTGCTGAGTAATCCTGTTAACGCCCCAAAGGTACTTTTTTCTTTCTGCTCCAGCTATTAGCTGTGGCTGCTGGACTGCAGGACCTGCTTGTCCTTTAATCTGAGATGAAAAGGGCAGTTTCCTCCTCTCTTGTTTTTCTTTGTTGTTATGCTGGGCACCGGAACATCGTGCGCTAATTTGGGAATTAGACAATTTCCTTAAGCTACGTAATTAAAAGACATTATGTCTAGGTCTCCAAATTATTTGATTAATAATTCTGTTAAAGTCATAGCTAGCGCAGTAAGAAACTTTAGACACTTCTTCAGTAAGATGTCTGATAGATTGCATGCACCACATTAAAATTAAGTAATGACTTTTTTGCTAGCCTTGTAGCTTGGCTGTCTGTGAGGGCCCGTTTGTGTTGCAGATGGTGGGGCAGGGAGCGGGGGTGGCTTGGTTCAGTTTGTGCAGTTTGGTTTTCGGGAGAGGGGGCGGTGAACCCACCACAGCGGTATGGAACAGTCCTGTCCCTGGGAGGGAGGGTTCTGAAGGATAATTAGCTCTGTTCTGGTTCTTTGCAGAAATGTTGGAAGCTCTCTTGAGACTGATCCTGCTCACGTTAAAATGATGTCTCTTTTTTTTTTTTCAGCCTTAAGAATTGGAAAGTCCCGGCTGCCTGTGGGGCTGCCTGGAGACGGAGGCATTGCTGCAGGGGCCGGGGGGACGCTGCTCGCTCTGCCGAGGCTCGCCGCCTCGCGTGGAGATGTTCCCAATTCCCAGTTTTGGGCTGCTTTAAGTCTGAGCTGTGCTGCGGTGCAGCCAGTCCGTGTGTGGGGCTCCAGTTACTGACTGTTTGCCCTCTGCTCGTTGTGTCTGAGGAGGAAATCCTTGTGCGATGCAGTAATCCCCTCGCGTGCTCGGAGCCAGCCCGGCCGGGGAAGGCTCGGCTGCTCCGGTGGCAATGGCCGCCGCGCGGAAGCAGCTCGTTTGCCGTTTGCGTGCGTCGGCGGGGCTGCGGGGGCTCCTGCGGGCAGCGACACATGGCTTGTGGGATGGGACGGGGTCCTGCTCCGGGTCTGGGTGCTGAGGGCTGCTGCAGTCTCGTGTTTCTGCTTAGAGCTGCAGAGTAACCTTACGCCGTCCAGTTTATTATGGCATTTGTCTAAAACGTATTTAAAGTGTGTTCTTCCAGCCTGTAGTCCAGCTGTTGGTGTCTGAGCGGGACCGGCTCCGTGTCGCGAGTGCCTCTAGCCGTGAAGCCCCTGGAAATCAGAGCTTTGTATCGGCCCCGCTCCAGCCAAGGTGAAATGGGTTTGCAGGCAGAAAGCACCCACTGGCTCGGCGGGGAGGAGCGGCCTGCTGCATCGCTGTTCTTGTTTTAAGGTTTTCCTTAAACCCTGTCTCAGAATACGGTTTTCAGCCCCGTGCCTAGCGGGTGGCCGCTGGTTCTGCGGGAGGCTGGCACGAGGAAGTCCGTGCCCTTTTGACCAATTTCCTTGCTCCAGCCGGGCTTACGCAACATTCAGAAAAGGGAACAGTCTCCTGCTTTTTCACAGCAGCTGCCCCTGGTTTTCTTCCTTTTGCCTTGGGACCTTTCTCCCATCAGACCAACCTTCATTCCAGCCTTAGAGGAATCGAGGTGCTCATGTGCAGACCCTCTGGGTGCTGCTGGGGGGCCCTGGGGGGGTCTCGGTGGGCTCCGCCACCCTCGCGGTGCGACCCAGGCAGCAGGAACCCGGTAGGGAGCAGGGAGACAGGGCAGCCAGTGCCACGAGTGCCACGGGGTTGTCCTTACTAGTTGAGTACCCGTTTACGATGGTGTTTTTCTCACTTGCTCCTACAAGTATTCTGTGCTGGCGCTGTGAGGTTTCAGTCGGTGGATGTCCTTTGAGCAGCGGCAGGGCTGGGGCACCTCCGCTCGCTCTCAGCGCCGAGACGACTCATACCGAAAGTGCTGGGTACCCGGTGAGCGGGCGGCCTGTGCGCCGTCGGCACGCAGCCGCCTGGCCGGGGCGTCCCGCTGCCGTGAGCGGGCGCTGAGCTTTGGTTGTCAAAGTATTAACAGCTGCGGTACTTCAGTTCAGAGAGATCCTCGGCAGTCCTCGCAGATGCCCCGGGACCAGGTGATAGCACTGCGTTAGGGCTTGGGTGCTGCTGGGAGTTTGGCTCCTGCATCCCGAGTGTTCCGTTTGCATTTTTAAGTTGATCTGGCTGGTAAAGTAAACCAGCTTGGATTAACAAGTGTGTAACAAAAGCAATATCTGAGGGTTAAACTTCAAGCATTTGGTAGAGGTGGTATAGATTAAATTCTGAAGTGTCTGATTTAAATCCTAAATTTCCCCTTTTAAATGGGACCAGGTGAACTATTAAGCAGTACTGAATTTAGGTTGAATTATTTTTATTTAAGAGGCTGAATATAAATTGAAAGATAAATTAATCTCCAGTCGGGATTTGATAAGAATAAAGCTCAATGTGTTGTTCTTTGCCTTTTGCAGAAATTGTTCTGTTCAAGTCCAAACTTTAAGCATTAACTCTTAACTGTGATTAGAAATGGCTTCCAGTGGTGAAGATTCTGTTGCGGCGCTGTTGCTAGCTTGAGGGTGTTTAAATACTGTTAAAAACAGGTGAGCTGGTATCACGTGGTGGAGGTAACGTGGAGACCGTGTTTGTTGTGCTCTGGAGGTGTCTGGCGTCACAGCGTGCCTTTGGAGATCAGTGACGCTTGTCTTGCTGTGCCGGGCCGTGCGCCTGTGACGCTTTGGGGACTGAACTTCAAGAGCCCTTTTATTCTCTCACGTGGTATCGGGAGCTTCAGGCCTTCCAGAAGCCAAAGTAAACACAGATGTTTCAAGCTGCAGCAGCTCTGGTGCATACTGCGTTATCCAGAACCACAGCACCAAGTGTATCTCATTTCGCATTACAGAGTCCTCGACCTTTCGACCATCCAGCCTTCTCCGAGGTGATGACTCCTGTCTGCTGAGACGTTGGAAAACCTAGTTTGGAAGAAGAGTAAAGATACAGTTGATGCTGAACTACGTGAGTCCTCCGATTATTTTGTTTACGATAACGCCATTTGCACCAGCCGTTCCTGTCCGGCTCGGATTGCGCAACGGTCATTATCTCAGAGTTTCTGTGCGGTGGGGTTTCTCCAGTGGAAATGTTACTCATACGTTTCCAGCAGGGAGGATGATGTTGCAAGGAGTGGAGAATTTTATAAGGCGCAATCAAATATTAGGTCAGGGATGCGGAATGAGCAGCACAGGGAGCACATGGGGCTCAGGACTTTGTTCTGCTCGATGGGCTGGGCCTGGTGACACGTCTCTGTCGGAGATCGGAACGGCTGGTGGGAGTCAGCAGTGCAGGGATGCAGAGTCTGCTGCGAGACTCCTCGCCTTATCTGGCTTGCAGTCTCTGATCCTGGTGACAGGTACTGCTGGATGCAATAGCGCGATGAGATCACTCTTGTGTCCACAGGAGGGTGGGACTGCCAGAGGGAGGTAAACTTCATTCACAGTACAGTGATTTATCGGTCTCCTACGTGGTGAAACACTGGGACTTTTTTAAAACAAATAAGTACAACCCCAAAATATTTTCCCAGTCTGCTGTAGTAACCTCGTAGGGAAGACTACTGGGGCTTGGCTTTGACTTGCTCAGAGTAAGAAGATGGATCTGTGCTTTGTTCCCCCACCTGCCCCACAAAGAATAAAAATCTCTGAAATGTTAGAGCATGAGTGTCTTTGAAACTATTTTCCAAGAGATAAAGGTGAAGTGGAGGTGTCTTGGGAGCAAAACTTCAGTTTGGTGGAGCAGATTTATGCTTGCGGTGAGCATGCAGCGCGTGAAGGCTCGCCTGGCAGCAAACAGGAGAGGTTCTTTTCCTGCTAAGCTGAGCCAAGACTTTGCTTTGGGAAGAAGAGCTTTAGTCACAAAGGCTTGAATTTGTTTGGCCCTATGGGTGTTCATTCTGCAGTACCGCCGCGAATTCTCTTTAGATTTCTGAGCGGCAGAAAATGCACGTTGGAAATCAGATTTTCAGCAATGTGTGAGTGAGCAGGAGTTAGTCAAGCTTTTAGTTGTTTGTGCTGAATTTTAGTGACGTGCGGACCTTGAACAAATACTTGGATGCAAAGCGCGAGATTCACATTGACAGATTAAGTTGCTCTCTGCATGGAGTGGTAGCGTGAGAGAGCACGTGTACTGGCACCGCCGTGTCTCCTCTCCCTGGAGCAGCCATCGAGGGCAGGTGATAGTGTGTTAATTCTAAACAAAGCGTCGATTCCGGCATGTGGAGACTGAAGTGACAGAGTTTCGTGTGTTGGACTCAAGATTTCAGCTGACTTGGATGTAGATGGATGGAGAGGTAATAAAAAGGTTAGAGCCTAAAGAGGTACAAATAAGGGGGGAGGCTTATTTTGAGACTGAAAATACATATTTTTTTAAAAATCATCGTTAAATTAACTGAATCTCACAATAACTAGCATGTTTCAGTCTTCTATGCCCTTGCTGGAAAAGGTGAAAGATACTGTTCATTTTTATGGTCAGTGAGTTTTGTGCGTTCTTGGCTGGGGAACAGGCTCGAGCCTTCCGAGTGACTCGGTGAGCTGGTGGCCAGTCCTCCGTGAAGGCACCCACAGAAGTCCGCAGGCTGAATCAGAAGCAGACGTCTATACAGAAGGATAGCTCAGGCATTTGCTTTCAGAGATTTTTGGAATATGTTAATTTGCAAACTTGTCTTTGCTGTAAAACAAGCTTTAATTATTTTGACTTGTTCCCACCATGTCTCTCAAACAACTGTTCTAGGAAATGTTGCTTTGGATAATGAGGCTGATTTATGCCTTCAGAAATGCATTAAGCCTCCAGCCCACAACAGGTCTATCAGTAATGAGACATAGCTTTTTTGTAGAAGCACAAGTAGGCAGAGACACGAGTGCGTCAGTAGGTGAAAGCCTTCCAGTGTGAAAGAAGGGCTAGCATAAGGAATTAACTCAGTTGCTCATCAAACGTGATCTTCTTTCTTTTTCAAGAGCCGAGGATGAAGCGGCGAGCATCAGACAGAGGAGCTGGGGAGACATCCACTAAGGCAAAAGCTCTTTGTACAGGGATTTCTGGAAATAATGCCAAGAGAGCGGGCCCTTTTATACTGGGTAAGCAGAGAGGGTTTTGTTCTTCAGTTTTCGAGGTAGCTACTGATTGCAAAACTGAAAATAAAAGGCACTATAAAATGAGGCAAAGCAGATGTGTAATTTAGCGTCTTACCGCAGAGTGCAGTTCACTTGATGCAGCAGAGCAGCACCCATGGAGCTTCTGCCGCTGGACAAGCTAAGGAGATTCGTAATCCTAATATAGCAAGGCAGCCATAGCCTTTAAGATAAATATAAGCCCTTGCTTTTAACTTTTTTTTTAACTACATTCTTAAACTTTGTTAAAGAGTAAATTCATTCGAGGTTTTTTTTTTTGTTAGAGCTCCGGGGAGGTGTTCGACCCTGCTTGCCTGGAATATGCTGTCGCATCAGCCTGTAGGCAACTGAATGGCGCAGTAGTGGTCCTTGCAAGGGACGTGTGCCAAGGCAGGGCCACCCTGCTAGCTCCTTAGAGCTGCTGGAGTCGGTGTTAGCTCAGAACTAGTGATGTGAACTGTCAAAACCATGATGGGCTTCACAGTGGAAACCAATGTGCGATCACCTGGATGCTGATGGATTTAAACTGCTGAGTGGAGCCTGTGTGTTAACCTGAAATTTGGACTGGTCTGTGTACCTGAGCAGGCCCTGCAGGGGTGGCAGCCGGATTCAGGGCTGTAGTAATAGCAGTTGCCGTGGGTGTTGCTGGTAAACGTAAAAGCCGTATGGTTCAGGCATGCAGAAATTTGAATTTCTGAAAACAGCTGTGCCATGTGTGGGCTTTTGTTAAATGTTTCTCCAGTGAACAAGTGAAAGATTGTCCAAAAAGGTTTCAGGGTTCAATAACGTTTTTTTTTCTTTAGACTGTAATTTGTGGAAATGCACTTAGTCTCCTGAAAAAAAGGAACTGCGTTTAAACTAATGTAACCTGCGTGACACTTGCATACTGATGTAACCCCAAATTAGTCATTGCTGCTTAAAGGAAAACAAGTCTGTTTTTGCTTTGTGCTGTTAGGTCCGCGTTTAGGTAACTCCCCTGTGCCAAGTATTGTTCAGTGTTTAGCAAGAAAGGATGGGACAGATGACTTTTATCAGCTAAAGGTAAGCAAACCGCAGGGCTTCCAGACCTTGGGGGCTCTGCAGCTCTCGCGACGCAGCGCTTGCGGCAGTGTGTGGCGTAGGCTGAGCCGGTGCGCCGTCGGAAATGGCTGCTGGAACTTCCCCTCGGCGGGGCAGTTCTGCCGGGCGTAGATCTGGGGTTGAGATAGCCCCGAGACAGGCCCCTGGCTGCGGCGCTGCTCGCCTGCAGCCCTCTGAGCTGCTCTGCTGTGCCTGAAGCGGGGGCGGATCCGCTGGGAAAAATCCTGTGGTGCATTTGCAGAAAGCCACCTGAACGGCTTTTCTGTGTTCATCAGGGTTGTGCTCAGCGTCCTGCACAGCTGTTAGTTCAGAGAGGTCTGCGGCAAGGATGCAAACATCAGAGCAATTACATCAGCCGTTAGACACATGTGAATACCAAAAATGAGAGAGAGGTTTGGGGGCATTTGGGCTTTTCTGGGAGCTGTAAAGGTCTTTTCCCTTCTCCTGAAGATTCTCACCTTAGAAGAAAGGGGTGATAAAGGAATAGAAACCCAGGAGGAACGACAGGGCAAGATGTTGCTGCACACAGAGTATTCTCTCCTTTCCCTGCTCCACAACCAGGAGGGAGTGGTTCATCATCACGGGCTCTTTCAGGTACCGCTGGTCGCCATCCAGGTTGGGGGAATGCCAGTGACTGCTGTTGGCTTGAGCTGCTCTTGTTTAATGTACAGTTCGTGCTGACCCCGTTCCTCTGTGCAGAGAATTACCAGCACACTGCTGAGATTAGCTGCTGCTGCTGCTTCAGACAAGCAAGTTTGTGGCAGGGGCGTTGGAGGGTTAAGTGGGGTGTAACAGCCTTTGGGACATGGGAGAACACTCAAAGATGGGGCAGGTGCTCAGTAGCGTCCCCGTCAAGTAGGAAAATAGCTGCTTCCCTGGCAAATTAGTTTGTGCCCATAGAGCACCCTGTAGAACTGAATTTATGCTTTCCAGTCTCTGCACTGTTTTATGGTGACTTGTAAGAGGGGACAAATTGCCAAGAAACTCTTTCAGCAAGTTAAACTGGTCAATGTGCTGATCAGTGTCTCGTGCGAGGGAACTGCGCAGCTGTTAACACCTCGAGCTGTTGATGGATGTGATGGGCTGACAGGAGCTGCTGGTCTGCGTGTGGGGACTGCCTTGCTTGCTGGTTAGATTTTGTCAAGAGACTTTTTTTACTTCAAGCCATCTGTACTAGATCTTAAGTAAGCCAAATGTCCAACTCAGCTGTGTCCTGTTTAGTGTTATGGAAGAACTGCTAATTGTGTCCTAAGATTTCTGTTCTCCTCACTGGTAATGTGGTGGATCCCTAGCATTCAGAGTCTGTACCGCTGCAGAGTTCCTCTAGGTTTCACTTGAAGGTGTGTGTGTGTGTAAGCAGTATCCGTGCTGACATATGCGTGTAGTCAAACAGCAGGCACTTCCTCTGGCTGCTTTGAGTAGAGAGCGTGTATCTTTTTGCAATCCCAACTCGGGGCAAAGATCAAGCACTGTGATTGCAGTTGCTTGTTTAGAGATAACCGTGAAGTTGTTCATTCTCTAGTGATCTGTGTGTAACTGCGTATGCCCAGGTAGCTTCCCTGAACTATTGCTCATCTGTTTGCCTCCCTGTAGGACCGAGCTTGTGAAATTATAGAAGATCTGGAAGCCAATAGAATGGTCAGAAAAATGAAGAAGCGCATTTGTCTTGTGTTAGACTGTCTCTGTGCTCATGACTTCAGTGACAAAACAGCAGATCTGATCAATCTGCAGCATTATGTCATTAAAGAGAAGAGACTCAGTGAGCGGGAGACAGTAGTGATATTTTATGATGTGGTACGAGTGGTAGAAGCATTACATAAGGTAAGATCTTTGTTACCCCTTTCGCTGCTGGATGACCATTTTCCCATGTTGCTATAAGAGATGTCTTAAACCTTGCTGGTGCAGGCAGTGGCGAGGTTGCAGAGCGGGGATGTTTCAGCTGTTTCCCTGCAGCAGTGTTCTGTGTAAGACCTCATGTCCCAAGCTATAAAGGAGCAGTCCCTTCCCCTCCGCTCCTCTCAAGTTTCTCGATGATAGCGTAGCCTGTGTTGACGGTGGAGAGGGGCCAGCAGGACTAGATGCAGATCAGGTGGACTGCAGTGTTCCTAACCTCAGACTGGGGTGGTTGCAGCGGAGAGCAGAGGCTAACCAAATGCAGGAAACACTTCAAGCTATTTCCTTTTGAAGCAAAATAAATCACAGTGTAAGAGCGGATTTCTGAGATCAAGCTAGAAGCTGGAGAACAATGAACTAGAAATTATCAGAACAAAAATAGATTGTGCCGATCTTTGACCTTTTACCCTGTGACAAGGGACACTCATCCTTCCTTGGCAGAGCCCTGAAGCAGATGTCTTTGGAGGAAATGGTCATCATATTGGTCTTACTGAGCTGGACACCGAAGTTTCAGGGCTCTTGGTTTCAGTCAAGTCTGTCTGTGTGTTCAGAGTAGCAAATCCGCTTGCTCTGTGCTTCTGACCAGAGTCGAAGTGCACAAAGTGCCCAGGATGCTGCCTGACTTGAAACCTTGATCGAGGTTATTTCTGAGAGTGAAGAGGACAGGATTTCAAAAGATACTTGGTGCTTTTGTCCAAGTATCGAATTTATACTTCTGTAACAATATGCTTTTGCTAATGTTATACTATTACATATTTTGCAGAAAAATATTGTGCACAGAGACTTGAAACTAGGAAACATGGTGCTAAACAAGAGGTAAGTCTGCTGGAGAGCTGCTGTGCTGGCAGCTGGCTTGTGTTTCCTCCTGAAGCAGGTTTCTGTTGGGAACGCAACCGAAGGCAGCACGTGGTGAGAGTGCTCTCGTGTGAGAAGGGCGAGGGAGGCTGTGCAAAAATACAAATCCAGCTCAGAGTTCTGGGAGTTAATCTCCAAAAATTAATTCAGCCCAGACTAGATAGCTCACTCTTCCACCAAGCTTAGCGACCCCATATCAGTGTTTCTTTTTGGATTCTAACTTCGAAAAGCTAAATTTTGTAGCAATTCAGAAACCTGCAAGAGAAATGCCTATTTTATATATTAAAAAAAAAAGGCGGTAGGTGGTTCTGTTCAGATAATTCACTTTCCGTCGTGCTGAAGGCATTCCCAGCCCTGCAGTCCGTTCTATAATCACAGCAGTGTTAAATCTTTGACTGTTGCACCGCTGTGTTTTTTGCTAGCGGTAAAATATTTACTTATCTAAACAAAAGTTCCTCTGTCTGGTCTGTATTTGTGCTTGGAATAGCTTCCTTGTTCCCGTTAGCTGGTTTGATGCAGGCCTGGGTTTGTGATGCACTGATGGCCAACGTGACGCGGGAGGGACCAGCCCTCGTGGGCAGAGGGGACAGCGTCGAGCAGAGGGGACGGCATCGGGGGGGCCCGAGCCCAGCGAGTGAGAGGCAGCTGGTGGCAGCGTGCGCTTGGCGCGGTGGCTCCTTGGAGTTTCTGCGGTTGTCTTGGGTTAAGCAGTTATGTGGTTGGCAGGCTCGCTCCAGTTCAGATACTCTGCTCTGTCCTGCAAGATCACATTACTGGCTAAATATTCTGCACGAACTTTAAGAATGAGTGGAATTCGTTGTCTTTTCACACTGTCTGGTTTTCTGTGGAATGAGTGAAAAAAGTGGAAGGCTTTAGGTCTGCAGGCTGCGAGAGTCTGTACAAAGCACGCAGGTTCACTGTGGTCACAGCTTGCTTTTGTCTCCTCCCTAATAGTGTTTGAAAGCAAACAGATTTTACCTACTGAGGTTGAGCTGCTTGGCTCCCACAGAGGCACAGAGCAGCCTGTGGTTTTCAGGGCCACCTGTAAATTGTTTTAAGTTGTTTCTGTAGAGCTGCTTTAAGATAAATCTTGTATCTTCTGCTTGCTTCTTTGATTCTCCCCCTTGCTAGGAAGAGGCAGACAAAGGTTGCTGCTTGAAAGGATCATCCAGAGCTTCCCTTCTCTTCTGGGCAGAGTGTGCGGTGGAGCATCCCACTGACAGAGCTGCACAAGGGGCCCGCCCTGGCAGGGAAGGGGAGGTATCTGAAGCTGTGTGAACACACTTGCCAAAGTCATCTTTTGTATTACATGCTATGTTTTGGCTTTTTACTAGCAAGACCATCAGCTTTGAGGAAAAACTGTAGCCTCTACAGCAGTGAGTCATATGAAAGGGTGGGTGAGGCATAAGAATAGATCACCATGGAGAGGACCAGTCAGCTGGGCTGAGCAGAAATGTTTGTTCTGTTCCAGCCGTGCTCACAAAAGAGCCAGGTCTGTTCTGTTGGTGGGAGAGCGCAGGTAGCTACGTCTCACTGCAGCGTCCAAACCAGGCGTGTTACACCCTGGGCTAGTGAAGACCCCTCAGACGTGGTCCCCTGCGAGACGCGGATGTTAAAGCCTCACAAGGTTTCCACTCAGCCAGTGCAGTAGTGGGATGATTACAGATTAGATCAAATTTCAGTGACTAAGTTAAACCAAGCAAGCCTGAACATTTTAGTGTCCTTTGGAACACTTAGTCTTTTAAGTCTTGAACAAATCCTGCAAGTTGTTATTCAGCCAGGGACGTCTCTTGACAGTTGAAGCTAACACTTCTTAAACACGAGTCTGTCTTGCTTAATAATCAACTCTCCATTGCCAACCCACACTTGGTTTTATTTCACTTGTCTGTTAGATTTGCTGGAAATATTTCTTGGTTGTTTTGACTGACTTAATTCATGCTCTCAGGCTTTAGTTCTGTCATACTTTTCAAGGATATAGAAATCTTCTAGATGGTGTTTCTCTGCTCAGTCCTTTAAGTTGTACTGTAAAATCCAAAGTACCTGCGTGACCTGAAAGATTTAATGTGGTAGTAATTTTGTAATTAAAAGTTCATTAATTGGAGCTGGTAATACCATAGGGAAGTAGGGGTATCTTAACAGAGAAGTTGTGTGTACATGCAGCTCTCGGCTTTTCTGAAGTGGTCAAATACAGGGGACTTCTTGGGTGTTGATTAGACCTTCTCTGTCCTGTGTACTTGCATGTGAAGAACAGTCCCACAGATCGGGTGGAACTGCCCCAGAGCTCCTGCTGTTGGGTGATGCAGAAGTGGCTGTGCTGAATCTGATCAAAGGTCCTGTAGCTCATCTGGTGACGCGTAGGCAAACGGTGCGCGGAGGGCAGGTGCGGGACTGTCCTTCTGCAGGGTATTTTGCCTCAGCTTCCAGAAAACGTGGTGTGGAGAAGGTGCCTTTAGGCATGGTAGCTTGGAAGCTTAGGGGAGAATCGGCTGTTAAACTTCTACTTTCTCAACGCTCGCAGCCTCTAATGGCCAGCAAGTGCGAAGGCGCAGATCCCGGTGCTGCCGCTGCCCGCAGTGTGCTGCGCCGCGGGCCGGGGGGCTCCCGGGGCGGCTGCGAGGTGGGCAGGCTGCGTCAGCACTCTGCTTACAGCTGCACTTCATGTGCCACTGAAGTTGAATGTAGACATTGTAACTGTAAAACAGATTCTTACTCTCCCTGTAAGACTCTCNCGAGCCATGCTGACATGTGTGGAACCCCTCCCCGTCGGGATGGAGTGGGTCTTGCAGCTCCCAGCACTTCAAGCTTCCCAGAAAGCCCCACAGACACACCCCTCTGTTCTGGCTTTAACTTCTTCTGTGCTGTTGGGCTCGTGCAGGGTGCCCTGTGCTCACTGATGTCTTCTGGTTCTCCCCAGGACTCATCGAATAACCATAACAAACTTCTGTCTCGGAAAGCACCTCGTGAGCGAAGATGACCTGCTGAAGGACCAGCGAGGGAGCCCTGCCTACATCAGCCCGGATGTGCTCAGTGGTAGGCAATCCCCTCCAGCCCTCAGCGCAGCTTGTTTCATTGATTTGTGGCTCTTGGCAGAAAATGAAAACCACCTAGTTCTGTTCCCATATGTAACTTCTGTGCCTGCTGTGAGAGCCTCTTCGTTAGGGTCCAGTTATGAGACTTGGTCTGTTTTTCCATCTGGGAAATATGGAGGGAAGGAGCAAGTGTAACTTCTTTCTTAAGGCTAGTCTGAACTTCAAAGCTAATTAAAAGCTCCCTGCCTGTTCCTAAGTCAGTCCAGCTGCAGACAAGATGTTCTCTTTGCCACATCTGAGTCTTGTTCCTGAGGCTTCACTTAAGCTGCAGGTGAAAACCTAGGCCCAAGAGGGCAATCGGTCCAAATGCCACCGTAAGGTCAGTCTGTTCCCAGCTGTACACGAAGAGGAGCGGTTGCTGCCGCTGCTGCTTCCTTCCAGAAGGGAACTCTTGACCCTCTGAGCGGCTTCTGGGCTGACTGAGAGGAGTTACTTAAAAATACAGGAATGATCACACCAGGCCAGACAAGCAGTCTGCCCGGACGGCATCTTGTCTCCAGCAGTCTGGCCTATGCCTGGTCTCCAGCAGAGGCCTTAAGGAGAAGTCTGGGGCAGAACAGCTTTCTCTAATATCCTTCTGCCTGTTAACTGCTCCCAGAGACTGGGCCTTGCAGGAAGCAGGTGTGGTTTCTGTCGGTGTAGCTGCTTCAGGACGTTTCTCTGCCGTGCGCTCTGAGGTCCGCTGCTGTACTAGCTGTTGTGCTGGCAATAGCTGAGCTGTGGTGGTCTGGTTGGTCAGTGTAGCCACCAAGGCGTCGCTTTGGTGGGTTTTTTTCTTCTCATCCAGGTGAGCTGGACTAATGTCTAAGGATGCATTTACAGCTGGGACTGTGCTTCTGAAGCATCTCTCTGTGTAGGCTCCAGTTACCGCGCGTTAGCTCATGTTGCGGAGTACTCCTTGGGAGCGCGGGTACAATTCCCTTTGGATGGAGCTGACCTGCAGGATGCAGTCCGAGATCTCCCCTCGTGCATCCCACCTGCTGAGGGTTATGCACCCGCAGGGCCGAGCTAGCGCTGGGACGGAGGTGCCTGCGGCGTGTGGGCAGCAGGTCACGGGCACCAGCTGTTCTCTGGGCCAGCCGGCGGTACGCTGGGCGGCAGCGCTCGCGGTGTGCCTACAGCCGGTGTGAAGGCCCGCATCCTTGCCAGCCTGTCCCATTTCCTTGTGCGAGGAGAACATCAAGAATGCTGCAAACACCTCTGAAGATTTGAGCCATTTGTTTGTGGTATCCCAAGTTATTGTATTTCAGAAGTGCCCTCGGAGGGAGCTAATCTTGACACTTCCAGACCCCGTGGACTCCCCTCAGTACGTTTGTTGTCAGGTTTATGGGCAGCAGCGGTAAACATAGCTGAGCATTTCCGACATGATCTGCCAGGCAGGTTTGAGGCTGCTTCCCTCCTGGGCAGGACTAAGCCAGGAAGGGAGCAGAGGCAGGCGGGGAGGTGGAACATGTGTTTTTTGCAGGCCTTTCCTGTTCTGCAGGATATCCTGAGGCCCCTGTAAGCAGATGGACGATGTGAGCCAACTGCTCGGCGGGAGCTGGGAGCAGTTGCAGCTCGAGTGGCTGATGTCTGGTAAAGGCTGCATGGAGCTGCTCCCTCCTGCTCATCCAGGGAACTGTTCTGGCCCAGACTTC
>Ga0065711_1006563_pt1 | contig 16965 bp, 10 predicted proteins | sample Hoacrofraction12_FD_59098 | JGI IMG/M metagenome (GOLD analysis project Ga0065711, IMG submission 59098) | Hoatzin crop microbial communities from Cojedes, Venezuela - Epithelial fraction 12 v2 (version 2) | ecosystem: Host-associated > Birds > Digestive system > Esophagus > Crop | place... | reverse complement strand
TACGAGGATGGTGAGGGGACTGGAGCATCTCCCCTACGAGGAGAGGTTGAGGGAACTGGGCTTGTTCAGCCTGAAGAAAAGAAGGCTGCGAGGGGACCTTATAAATGCCTACAAATATCTGAAGGATGGGTGTCAGGAGGATGGGGCCAAGCTCTTTTCAGTGGTGCCCAGTGACAGGACAAGGGGCAATGTTATAATTAATGTTAAAAATATTAAAAAAAATTTAATGGAAAAGCTGAAGAAAAATATAGAGCAGTTGTAACTCCACCTCTGACAGAAACTCTTCCTAGTTTGCTTCACATTATTTTGGAGCCCAGTGTCACACATCATCTTTCCACAAACTGGGGTAGGAGAGCCACAGTAGGTCAGGGCAAACATGCAGGACACCAAGGGACTTTCCTGAATCTCAGAACCAGGCATTTGCAAAGCAAGAAAGAGCACAGCAGTACTGACGCAGTAATCACTGATCTCACCAACTGGCAGGGAGAAGTGCTGTTTATCCCAACCACTGAAGCAGGCCAATGTCCAAGATGAAGTGCCTGAGCCAATAAACAGTGTAGGGTGTCGCTTATTAGCTTGTGCTTTGCTTACTAGCCTGTGCACCAACAGCTAACTTATGGTGGGGGGGGAAAGAACTATGGAGCTGCAGCCTGTCCCCCATAGATTCCACCCTTGAGGCTTTTGAGGCAACTCTGCATCGCATCGCTTCGCACACTCTCCCTTCTCCGTCACACAACCATCTCAGCAGAGAAAGCCCTCCAGAGTAGCAGGTCTGGAAAAATGCTGAAGTGATGACAGCATGGTATGTGAGTCACAGAGAACATGATGCGATGTCTAGTCTCAGCATGACACCTAGATTTTGCAGACCACGTAGAGGTCAATGTACAGTGATAAACCAAGTTGTTCAGACAGGCAAAGAGCAGGCTGAAGAAGCAACGAAGGTAATAAGGCAAAAAATAAGGAAAGTGACCCAGAAAAACAAAAAAGACAGTGGTCAGAACACAGCTGTCTGCTGCTGTCATGCACAACTGGGAATGCAGGCCAGCCAAGTTAGAGAGGTTTTCCAGATCTTATACTAAAAAAAAATTACAACCTCTCTCCCAGTTTGGCCTCAATACAAACACACTCCACCCCAAGATCTCATTATATTAAGCATATAAGAATTTTACAAGTACAACTGTTTATACTGGGTTTCTCTGTCACAGCACAGGTCAGTATTATTACTACAAACCTATTTTTACCCTGCTTTCAGCATACTGTACAAACAATAATATGAAAATACTATATTATGACTACCAATTACTATTTAATTATCGATACCCAGTATTCATACTCAAAGGCCAACTTCAAAGGAACAAAAGACAGACAAAGAAAGGTAAAACTTAACATGTTACTAACACGTTCTTGACCAAAGCCCTTGAACTGGAGCTTCTGAGTGAGGTACGTGAAGAGATGGATTACAGGCAGACCGGTCCCTCTCATCAAAGACAGCTAAATGACTGCAAGAGCCAGGGACCTATTCATCTTTTCAGTACGGCAATTTGCCAGTTCTCACTCGAGACATTACAGTGAAACTAGGTATCTCTATTTTCATGAACTTATTTTAATTTCTATTTACCTCCTAATGCATTTTGGGCTGTGAAATACCAAAAGAAAATGTGTAGTAACCAAACTTGGTTTTCTCCCCCTGAAAAAGGAAAACATGCTTTTAGGACAATTCACACAGACGTCAAAGAACAGTTATCTATAATAGACACTGAGTAAGAAGTACTCTTCAGCTACTCTGTGTGTGTCAGGGACAAGAATAAGTAGGGCCAGCAGTTAAGAGCAGAAACAAAAGCAGGTCTTTTCCCGTGACAGGCAGGCAGGAGCATTTGAAAGAAGAAAAGAAAAAAGTCATTCTGGACTATGAAGGCAAGAGGAGCAAATCTGTGAACTTTAGGCAGCAGAACAACAAGAACAACAAGAACATTGCTGGACATCCTCAAAGAAAACAAAAGAGAATCAAAATACAGATAGGGGCCTGAAACTACTAAGGGATTTAGGAGGCTCTAGGCTGTTCTCATTTTGTAACATTAAATATTAAGGAAAATGATAGAAAAGCACTTATGGAAGCATTAGCATATGCATCAGCATACTCCTAAGTACTGAACCACAAGAGATAAAATGGCCACAAGTCTGCAGAGGCAGACATTTTACCTGCTTACAGAGGTATCAGAGTGCTCCCAGAGGTATGGTTTGACACAGGCTGGCAAAACAACCAAGCACAAACTGCAGCTATCGGAGGAAAGGTATAGCTGCACAGAGGACCAGTCATACCCCTGGTTTCCACTGACCCGTAACTAACTATAAGAAGCATACAGAGAACAGGAATGAAAATATCCATACCACACGCAGAAACCTCTTCAGTAGCAGTCCTCACTCTTTGACGGGTTTCAGAAAACAGTATCTTCTACTGTTTGGTTTAATATCGGAGAACAGAGAACCTGATATCCTAGAAAACATATCTCAGTGCAAGGAATTCCATTTCAAATCTGAGCCATCAGAGGTGACGTCTCAGCTCGACCTTGCACAGTAGTATTGAGTATCTCTCTCCCTCTTCAACTGGAATACCTCTCTAGAAACATCTGAACATTAAATTGTTTGCCTTTCTCATTGCTACAATACATTGGTGGTTTAGTCATCGTGTAGATGACAGTCGTGTAAGTGCTTATAAAAATGAAACAATTGCTAAACTCTTGGCCTCAGAGTACCTTGAAACCAATTCCTTCACTCATCTCCTCATCTAAAGGCACTTTCTGCACAAGTGTATCACACTAGTTTTACCCAAACTGCGCTAGCTTTCAGCACAGTGTGATTCAATCTAACTTAAAAATACGTTCAAGGTATAAAGTCCAAGGGGATACTACCCTTTTATTTCCTTATGCTCCCTCTTACCTGTTAGCTAAAGGTTTTACATTTGGCTCTATTTTCCACTTCAATTGCACGAATTCCTTGTTTTAAAATTTAACTTGGTCAAGCTTTTTAACACATTATCACCTCTGAAAGATTTAGCCAGCATTTCAAGGAAGAAGGAAAATATTACAAGGAAACTGAACCTTCTACCTTGTCAAGAATAAGAGGTGCTTACTGATAATGTACCAACTCAGTATCTTGCTTCCCTTTTTTGCTTCACTTTTATAATACAAATTTAAAGTTGGCACATTATAGAAACAGTATCAGTGTATGCCTCACTCTTTACAGTGTTTTCACTAACAACAAGCCAAAAGAGATATGTGGAAGACCTATAAGCTATGGTTTTAAAGATTAGCTCTCTTCAGAAACAGCGTACAGTAAGAATTTACATGACCATGTCTGTAACAAGCCCTGCCACTGTGGCTTCAAAATCACCAGGTGGTCCGATGAGGGGGGAGGGTCATACCACCACTGTTAACAGACTTGCAGTTCTGTGCCTCTCTAGCAGTCATCAAAGCTACCAATACAGCACGATCAGCACAATATGATCTTCCTTTTAGAATTCAACAGACTTGCATTCTCAGTGACTTAGGTGAACTCATGAATCAAAACCAAAGGCCTGATACTGAGGTTCCCAAGGCATTTGGGAAAATTACTCATGTCAATATAAAGTATTTTAGAACTCTTAGGAATTAAATTACTGGAGGAAAAAAAAAAAAGGCTAATACAACGAAGAACAAACAGGTTTTACTTTTCTGGCTTAGCTCTATCAAAGCCGCAACGTCTACAGATTTCTGAAGCTAACCAGAACTTCAGGAAAGGGGAGCTGGTGCAGAATATACAAAAAAAAAACCCTCACACTCTCATGAATTAGAATCCACAACTCTTTTATTCAGTTCTCCATGTTAGTATGACAGTGTTCATTATGACTGTTAACCCCAAGTGTGGACATTACCCCATTCCACATTGCTTCTGGTCCATCCTTTCTTCCCTTCATTGTGAAGGGGACATTACCAAGAGATAAGTATCCCCATAAGACGGAAGAGAAGACCTCCTGCTGGTGTAGAAAAACCTAGAGAAACAAACCATTGAAGAAGTTAGTCTTTTTCCCCAAAATATTAATATCAAAAATTCAAGACATCATAAAAAAAGATCTCTGTAACTGGCATCTGTCTGGCTTCCTTGATAGCTGCATTAGAGATGCACCAAGGACTGAGCCATGGGTACCAAACTCCTCTTCTGACCTTGGAAAAGGCCTTTCCAGGTCAAGGAGTGAGATGCAGTGAAGGCCGTGTTCTAAAAGCAAAATCTAGTTCCTGTTACCTTTCCTGTGGTAGAGGAGTTCAATCTCTGCAACTGTTGATCCAGCATCTTTCATAAGCATTACATTCCTGTGGAAATATTTCATGTGGAGGAAAAATCATATAAAAGTTTAGCAAAGTCAAACTGCAGCCTCTTTCTGCCTAGTTCCTCACTGATAAAGCTTCAGTATCTACCACCCGGTAAACAAACATTTCCATTTAGGCATGGACAAGCATTCCTACATCACATTACATTTGCGTTACTCCTCCCATACACTGCTGTAAAGATGGGTGGAGAGCGTAACCATAACATTTGTGTTGTTTCCTTTGGCCTTGTGTTTGTTAGAGGGATGTGAAAATATACACACAAGCATACAAAGTTTCATCCTGAAACTTAGAAAATACTATACAAGTTTCAGGCTTAATACATGATACCACTGAACAGAGAGAATCCAGAGAATAATAAATACTAGCAGACAGTGCTTTGCACAGTAGTAGCGAGAAGAGGAACAGCACACGCAGCTTTGGGCAAACCACACTTCTTGTAAACATCCGACACGAAATATTTACAGTTGCACAAACCATCAATGTGACATTGCCATTCCTCATCATGGTATAACTGAAACAGTCGTCTTGACTCCTGGCCTCCCACTACGCTGATAAGACAAAAAGACACCTGCGTATACAGCTACTGCTTAAGTCTTCTCTCTCTGCTTCATGACACCCTCCTGTTTCATCCACATATCACTGTGTGCAGTTGTCACCTCTCCAGCTCCTTTCTCCCCAGAATGTAAATATTTTACAACAGAGATAAACTAAGCATCAAGGAAGCTCTGTAGTACCACTGCTTCCACCATAAACAGGAAATCTGCATAGAAAAAAAATGTCACTGGCCAAAGAGGTAGCAACAACTGGGTTACTGGCTAATATAATATGGATTTTGCCTCCCTCTCTAACAACAAATGCCATTTTGTACAAGAGGGATCGTCCCAATAAATTCTGGAAATTAACATATATCCCTGAAAATTTATGGATGTGATAGTTTTTTCTGATTACAATATTTTATTGGAAAAAATTCCAATGACCTCTAATAAAACTCCATTTCTTTTCCATTCCTGTGTTAAAACACCTCAATTATATTGCAATTTATCTAAGACAAAAATTCAGTCCTGATTTGGAAAACTGTATATATCATAACACATTAAAACACAGCTTAACACCATACAGTACCTATACTTGGCAAAATGCAAAGCATTACATGATAAGGGAAATTTAAAAATTCACTGGTGATCAAAAGCAACTGCACTTTCTAGTGACAGCTACACAGGATACTGTTTCACAAAGGCTTCTGCTACTACTGCATATTTCACAATAAAAATATATAGACCAGCAAAATCTATGTTAGACTTTAACTCTCTGTCCTCATCTGGTCAAGGCCGAGATCAGCACAGCTGACTCTCAGTTTGACAGGATTCCATGCCTATTCCCCCTGTTCGATGGACCTCAGCGCTACGCACCAGAGACATTTCAGCAGTCAACATTTTTTTAGTAAGATACGAGCATAGATGCACATCGGAGTTCTGAAAGCAAAATGAAATGATCTAATTCAATGTATGCACCACTTTCAAAGTCCTTTCTCAGATGTTTCTTTGTCTCCTCTTGTTAAAAGATAGATCAAACAGCCTTCTTCCCAGCAACATCAACGAGTACTCAACTGACACCAGACTTCGGATATAACTAGTCATCTAGTTCCTATGCATTTTAACTGCTTTCCCTTAACCATTCTGCTTCCTATAGAAATGGGCAACAGAATCACATATTTAACTCCCCAAACACATCTCCTTCCAAACAAACAAACAGCGTTACACATTTGTAATATGTAATCTGTAGACAGAGTACTACATGCAGTTACCTACAGCAAATTGCCTCCAAATAAAAAAGTAGGCTTAGCTGATGCACAAAAATTCACATAAATTTTTTATAAGCCCTTCTGCCACACGCACTTGGCAGAGCCTAATACGCTGACATATTACTATGCAGACTCTGTATATTTTAGTAACACAGGTACTCCTGCTAAGTGGAACAAAAGGGGGATGCAGACATACCCTGAAAATCTCTTGCTTAAGTACAATGTAAATGCTAACTCTTCTATCAGCCTAATCCATAATCTGCTTTTCAGTCAGCGTGAGGACCCTATCCATTCCTCCTCTCACACACATACCACCCCTTGCCTGCCCATGGAGGTCTACGGTAAGAATGGAAAATATTCTGCCTTCTTCAAATCTCTACGACATCAAAGTTGCAGAGAACAGGATGCTTTGCTGTATCACATCTAGTAGGAAAAAAATGTACTCTTTTGTATTGAGAGCCACCTGTGAGAACATGGAGGATGTGCAAGAGTACTCTAAACTCCTGCTTCTTTTATACCCAAAAATCTTCCCTGTACAGTTGACTTAAAGTCACCCAGAACGGTCCCCTTCTCATCAAAAGGCTTATATACATTTCTATGTCTCCATCCCTTACTATGCTGAGAAGCAAAAGTTACAGGTATCTCCGGGCAAATAAGCCCATGTTCAGGGCCAGATGACCACCCTTCTTCCCGGGTATTACTGTCATCTAAACTCTGTGCAGTAACATTTTTAATCCACATGACCATTCATTCTAGTAGGCAAGCGCTACAGCTAGTTTCTGTATCAAGGGCTCTGTACCGACTGTCAGCTCTTCTCCTTGATATCCAGTCCCCAAAGGCTAGCATGCCTGGCATATATTATGTACAGAAAAGTCTGGTGAGATTCCTCCTTGCAACAGTAAGCTAGGAATGCTCAAGATCAGCAAAAGCTGTTTTACTGCCCCTTCTCCCTCTCTGCTGAGAGACTGACATACTCTTCAGACTCCTCTGCTTCTACTACCAGAACTCAATTTTTCTCTTTTACATCTCCAGTCTGACTGGATTTAAACAACTTCCTCCATGAGCTTCATGTCACACGTAGACTTTGCTCACCGCTATATTTAACAAAACTCTTTGCAAATCTTCATCCAAAACATTTTTCATTTTGCACATTTGATGATCTTTCACTTTGCAGCAACTCAGTTCTGGGATTTCCAGCCTGTGGTCCACGTACTACTTTTAAAGGTTGTATGAAAAGTGAGAAGCTACTGAGAAAAGCACACCAGTTGTCTACAGTCTTAAGCGGTACCTGATATGCACTGGAGACTATTTGTTTGCCTGAGTATCAAAACCAGCTTAGATTCCACATGTAAGTGTTGTTCCCGATTTTAGTGTGACTCCCCCAGATGACAACAGGAAACAGAATTTGGCATTTATCAACTACTACTTAGCTGTAAGTAAACTAGAAATATTTATGAAAGTACAAAAGCTACTGCTGTGTTCTGCATATCAATATATATTCTGATTACAAAAGTAGTATTTCCAAATTTGGGACTGACAGCATTTGGATGCCTAAGAACATTTCGCATTTTTTACTTTGTTCCTGTATCAGTATCTTATCTTACAAAAAAACTCTCAATATTATGTATAAACAAATTTTTATTAAGTGCTATGTAAAGACATTTGAGCATTGCAATTAATCAGAAGTCCTTAAATCCTTTTCATTATATTGTAATGGGCTAAAGACTGGTACAAACCTAAGATGCAATTTACCTTCTGTACTTACCAGTTTTGATTTACTGATATCACTAGTTAAACTAATAAAAAAAAGACCAGGATTTAGAAACAGAGGGGAAAGTCTTAAAGACGTGTTTTATATATAGGAAACTTCATACAGGAATTTTGAAAAATTCATCTGGTTCCATTTCAGTAAGTGTGCACCACTGCGCCCTAACGGACAGAATTAGTGATTTAAGGCTTCGATTTAGACTTAATGCCAAACCTATCTATTTGTTGTAGGTGAGTCCCTGCTCTTGTCCCTAATTCTCAAGTAACCACCATGTACCACATGAAAATTCTGAGTTCTTATAGTGTCATTACAGCCTGAACCTGGTTGCTTATTATATGTTTTGCAAACTACGCTCCCTGCTCAGAAAGAATGCATGCTGACAATGCTAGAAGCTCTTCACACTCAAAGGGGTACCAGGATTTAGATTCAAAGGAACCAACATTTGATGTGAAATTTTAAATATATGTATACACACGTGTAATTTCAGTTATCACCAAGCAGCATGATGATAAAATACTCAGAAACATCTCAAGAGACCTATATGTACAAGAAGTACATAAAAGAATCATCCCAAAAGTACCATTAGATAGCAGATGGGCAAAAAAGGAAGCAGCAAACAAAGCAGATGGCCTCTCTCATCCCATGAAGTTGACCACTGGCTGGCAGTAAGGATGCTTTTTACCTTCATACAGTAAAATTCCACAGGTAAGACTGCAGAATCTTCCCCATTTATTCCTTGGTTTTTAAACTAGGTTAAAATATGTCACCAATGGCATAACTATGACTTATCTCCCTGTGGCGCAGAGAAATGGACAGACTAGACAAATTCCTTTCTGCCTTATTTTCCAATACTCTTAAGATGTGGCAATTTCAGTGAAGTTTAGTTTTTAAAGGTGTATACTGTGCCTTATAGAGGCAGTGGGGAAACCAGAATGCTGAATCAAAGATCAGAATTAGGACATCAGGTAACCAAACACCAAATCAGATAGATCAATGTGCTACAACTAGTTTTTCAATGGTTAGAATTCTGTAAATTAGACTCACCATTCAAAGGGACAGTTCAGGGACTCTGCCTCTCTCCTCTGTCCCTCTTACTTGAGTTAATATTTTGCAATCCATTTCTCCCAGTACTGGAGGTTTCTGAGGTCACAGTCACGTGAGTTTCTTCTGCTGCTGCTGCCACCTACCAGTTTTATTACTCTGTTGCAGCAGAAGGGCATATAGAAGAAGTTCTTGTTCAGCATGCACATAATAATCATCCTTTGTCTAAGGTATCATGGCGTATTCAAGTTCTACAACACTTCCCCATACACTGGGCAAAGCACTGGGCACAACCAAGATCAATACAAGGCTTTGAAAGCCACTCCATAAAGAGGAAGGAGCATGATCTGTAAAACCACCTTTAAATATTAAGACATTAACTTCTGCAGAATGCAGCAAATTTTGAACTCTCCCCACTAAATCTCATCTGCATACACTGCAAAGAACTAGTACTGTATCTCTTTCATGAAAATCTTCACGTAACATATATATAATGAGGTTAGAGATGCAAAACGGTGAGCCAACAAGAATTTGTTCAACAAATTTGAGGAAAATAAATTCTTTTTTTTTAGACATTATTACAAACCCACAAATCTCTCCCCGAACAAGACACCCAACCACATGCCTGAAAGTGTTACACCCGTGTCCTATAGCAGCTGATGCACAAAAATATACACAAATAAAGGAATAGGCCTGCCCAGTGCTGAGACGAAAGAAGTGGGTGTGTCTGAAAGGAAAAAGCATTGGAAACATAAGTATAACAGATCTGTAAAATTATATTGCAAGTAAAATTAAGGACACAAATTACACATTCAATTATACCAGTGAAATTGCATATCACTCCACTGACTTTCACAGAGTGATTCCAGGTTTATCTCAGTGTAACTGAGAGCAAAATTTGGCTCTAAAATTATTCCCTCCCACCTTAATTTGGAGCTGCAATTTATGGTATTGCTGACAGATTTGCTGTGTTACAGGAAAATATAAATTGAGAATATGAAAAATAGACTACTTTATGATGATTAGAAGAGCTATTAATGTATACAGAATAAAGTCTGAAACAAGTGCTAATTCTTTACAGATGTCACGGGAAATAAAATACTGCATCAGGAAACTTGGAAGCCTGTCTGAAGGCTCATACTCTTCCACTTTGAAAGGTATTCCAACTGTCAGATATTTACCTCTGTGAGTAAAACACAGATTGTCCTCCTTAAATGAAGTAAAAAAATACTAAGTTCCTAGCACTTTTAAGTGGTTTGAGATTAAGGGAGGGAATTACCAGAGAAGGATAAAAGTGTACAAGTACTTAGATATAGCAGTAAGGGCAACAATAAAACTATCACCCCATCCACCACAAACAGAAACAATCAGTGCCACAGGCTTTTTTGTTTGGCACGTGTATCCTCCTAGCTGTCCTCTTTACAGGATCCTGCTCTATTGAATTTTAATAATTTAATTTAATGTTCTTAGTTCTAGTTTCTCATATCTATCAACTCCTAATCGATGCAGTTATATTTTATGTTCACTTGGCAAATGGAAAGCATCGTATCTTTCAAAAACCTAAGCTAAAATAATACACTTGAAGGCAAACTACCTAGAAGTGGTAAGGAATAAACGCATTAGTCCCCTCACATACTTACATGAGGGGACTCGCTTTTGTCTCAGCTGAGTAAAGCAAAGGACAATGACAGTTTTCTTAAAGGTCAACACGTAAAAGGATGGAAAATACAGAAGAAAAGCAGGATTTGCTGTAAATATCAGTGTTAAAGAAACCATTCAAAAAGTTTCACCAAGATGAACTGATGGGAAGAAATGAAGGCAGACAAGTTAGCAAACTTATGAAGGTTACAGTAAGAGCAGAAAAGAGTTAATTTACCTGACAACAGGTCGGTTTTGGATGTCACCAAATTGCTGCATTTACTGCTTTACCACTTGCATTACTGGGGAGAAAAGTTTAGGAAGGAACATTCTCAAGGACTTTTCATAAGTTCTCACTCTCGCCATCGGAAAGGGGAGAAGGGAAGGTTTTCTCTGGATTGTTTGACTTTTTTGGCTCCTGAAAAGTTTTGCAAAGAACAGTAACAAATTGTGAACTGTTAGAACAGATTTCTGTAAAAAAAGGGAGAATAAGTCACACAAAATAGAGCAACAACAAATCCCACCCAAAATCCGCACATCTCACTTGTGTCATTGGTTTAAACAAATAAACAAAACAAAAGCTTTTCAACTCAAATTGGAAATGTGAGAGGCTTGGAGACTTCCAACAGCAGGCCAAGATCCACCATCAGAATACTCCAAAAGTCACCCTCAAAGGTGAAGAAAGACTTAAAGAAATAAAACAAAGGAAAAAAGCAGCAAACATCTGGTTATAAATCCTGCATTGTTCAGTTTACAGCAATTCCTAGAACAGTGAAAAAAATTAAAAATTAAAAAAAAGACAGTAGCAACAGAGGTTACCTGTCCGAGCACCTACTATTCCACAGAGAGAACAGGAGTGGGTCGTGTGTCTCACACCAGCCATAAAGCCCATAAACCTTCTCAAAAAGAGTCAGCCATGAGAAAGATACTGCACATGCGATTTGCTTTTAAAGTCTAAGCCCTTACGGTCCCTTATGTATTTAACTGCCAAATTTTTGCAATAAAGGGGAGAAAGCATTTAGCAAATGTCACTGGTTCCATTTGTTGGATTTTGAAGTCCCGTATAACATCTGAAGAAGCATCTCCTTTGTGTCTGACATACACAGATGTTCCAGAGGTTACTTCCCGAGTTAAGTATCACACATAAAAGACAGCACACAAAGTGGGAGAAAGTGCTCCAAGAGTGACCATCAGCTTAAAACAAAAACATTGAACAGTCCACATATGCATCAAGCATCGACATTGTGTTATAAGTGAGGTGTTGTAACATTCCAAGAAAAGGTTTTATAAAAACACATTTAAAACATTAAATACAATGTTTCAGATACAATCCGTACATTGACATAGCAAGACATCAACCATAAATATGGCAAGTTGAACAGAAGACAATCTCCAGTGTTACAAAGAACAAAATTGCATCAGATATAGTTTAAGCATCTTATTCTTGCAAACAGGAATTTCTAACTAGCTCTTTCAAACAGTAAAATATATGAAAATAGTTGTACCACCATCAGCTGTATTAGCACTATTGTAATCCAGCACTACATTGACCATTTTCTCAGCACACGCTTCCAAACCCACATATGGACATAGTGTTAGTGCAACTGTATGAAAGTTTAGCATGTGTTTTTCAGCATATGTAACCGAAGGAATACAGTGTATAACGCTGACCTCTGTAAAGTCCACCTTCAATGGGAAACACTGCCTGGTTACCACAGGCTAGATTTCTCGGTGTTTTTTTCCTCTAAGTAAAAACCAGACACCCCCCTCGCACCCCCAGCCCATTCTATGCATTTCACTATTTCAGGAGCAATGGATAAGTAGGGAGTAAACACCTGAGCCAAGTGTGCCCATTTGCACCAAACAACCCTCATGCAAGGTCTTCACGCAGTATCAATACCCAATGTCAAAAAAAATGTACATGATGTTTCAAATGCTGTCTCCCTCCCTGACCACTATGCACAGACTTCTCTCAAAACTAGCAATAGAAGCATCAACCACAGAGGAGCACCTCATCCCAAGGGAGCCAAACTGTAAATCTTGCAATCCACTGTTTGTCTCAAAAAAAATCTTTGTTTACTTCACAAATTTTACTACTGTGAGGTGTAACCTGGACAATCCGAAAGGGTGACAGAAGTGTAAAGTTCCTGTGAGCTGCAAAATACTACAGAGACTCAACAAACAGTTCAGAATGTTCAGTTACCAGCTCTTTCCTCTAAAAGACTTTTCTTGTGATAGAAATACAGAGGTCTCACTATACCAACTAGTACATGTTTCCTCCCGGCTATTATTCCTCATTCCCACTGTGTGCCACAGCTGAAAATGAAAGGACTGACTATCAGCCTCTCAAGGTGTGCAAGCACCTACCAGTGAAAAGGGAAAAGAAAATGAAAAAAAAAAAAAACCTCCACAACAAAAACACCACCACCCAAATTCCTCTTAGATAAACAAGCAAGGGGAGAGGAGTCTCTGGAAGAGACAGTTTACTGCTCAGTGACCAGAAAATTAGGTTTCTTTCATGTACTGTGGTTCTGCAACTCTTTATGGAAGTTAAAGACCTTTATATTCTTCAGGTATAACCTGTGTGCTTGAAGGCTCAGGAAGAAAGATTTGAAGATACCTTTACTGCTGAGGTTCCTTTTGTTGCTGGACCAGCTGGTCCACTCTCCTGCTTAACACCAACAGTCAACCTTTCACTTGATTTTAATAATAATATTTAATTCTACAAAAAAAAAAGCCATTTTATTACATTCCTTTTAAAATAAAAAAACCAAGCTGTACAAAGAAGCATGATCAAACCTCCATAAAGCAGGTTAATACTGTTCTGTTTATTGCCTCTTGAAGACTCTCTGCATAGTGTCCGTGAGTTGTGTTTAAGGTCCAAGTGAAGATAAAACAGCAGAGCAGCAGAGGGGTGAAGAAGGGCCACAGAGGTGGGCAGTGCAGAGCCTCAGAGGGTACATGGAACATGCTCCATTAAAGTATCCAGAAAACAGCAGCATTGCACACACACAACCCCCCTCCAAACAAACCCTATTTTCACAAGATTATTTTTCAATTGTAAACATTTTACTTTTTGTTTTTAAAAAAAGAGGCTTATGTTTTTTATATTTATATATATATATATCTATAGTTCCAGGGCTTTATGAACCCAGAGGATGAGAAGGAATGAAAAGGGAGGAGGAGAAGGAGGAGGAAAAGGAGGGAGAAGATAGGGACTGAAAAATGGACTCAGTATCTGTTTTGGCTATCTGTTTTCCAAAACAGCTCAAGGCTAATGAGAAAATGCACAGCCAGAAGGACTATGGAAAAATCAGGCAGCCTGGAAAAAAATTAGGAGCTAAACAGCCAAAACCCAAAAAGAAATCAAGCGAAGCAAATGTGCACACACAAACACACACAAGTGTGTGCACTCACACCACACATATGAGGGTCCAGGATCAATCTGTTAATTGTTTGTGACTTAGGTTGTATCTTTTTTTTTTTTTTTAATTCTGGCTGAGCTATCTTTTTTTTTTTCTTTTGCTTCCCCCCCTTCTTTTTCCTTTTTTTTTTTTTGTTTTAGATGTTTCTTTTTTAAATCTGCTGCATGTTTCCCAAAGCTAAGAACTGAGTATTTCTCCCCAGTTATACTCTTTGGATTTCTGCCAATACCAGCTTTTATATTCAGTAGGGAAAAAGTAAGCCTGATAAGTATTGTATGAACTGCAGCTTTATTCTAAACTACCTCTAGATGTCTAATCACTTTTATCGACTTTTCCCTTCTCCACACCTTACCACGCCTCCCCTCCAAAAAAAAGCAAAAAATAAAAACAAACCAAAAAAACCCCACCCCACCAATGTACACACTTTAACTCAGTGTTTTCTTAACAAACAGTCTGCAGTGTTTTTACTTTGGCCACCGTTAAAGATGCAGGCATAGAGAAGAGTGTGTTGGACTAGCATGTATTAAAGAAAAAGGAACATTAACATTGCAGATCTCTCTCAAAAAGACTAAACACTAACAAATACAAGTCGATGCACGTTTGCTTTAAACTAGTGTAATTCTTTTTCACATTGGATTAAACATTATTTTGCATACCAAACATTACAGTGCTGTTTATCTCCTCCAATCACGCAAAAAACAGTTAAAACGTGCCACTTGTGCCACAAACAGAATATGACCAATTCCCCTACATACCTTCCAAAATCAGGATTTGAAATGAGAAAAACACAAGTACTAAAATCCTTCTTCAAAAGCTTTATAAAAAAATGTAGACACAAAGCTGCCAATTAATACCAAGATGGCACAAATTACAGATTTGTACAGATATCTCGTGTTAAGTCAGCTGACGCTTCTCTCAGCCTCATCATTTGCAAGGCCATACCCTGCAAGTTCAGAAAGTGATGACTTTAAAAAGATCCTGAACTTACAACTCCCATCTACAGGAGTAGGAACAGTAGGTGTCCAGGAACTTTGAAATACCTGGTACTGAACACCTTCAATTCACATCAAGAATCTGAGGCACTCGGCAATTTACAGGATCAAGCCTTACAGAGGTAGAAGAGACTTAACTGGTGCAGTAATTCACAGAAGTTTCTAGAGAGCTGCCAGACAGCTTTCTGTGAAAAGTGTGAATCATGCTTCAATGCTTGCCTGTGAACACACATGAATGGCAATACATCGGGGGACCAAAGCAGCATCCACATAAAATTCCCACTTGGGCTGTGAACCGAGCATCTTCATCAGAAAACTGATGCCAAAGAGTGAACACAATTTTATGTTCCGCAGAAAAGTATGGGCAGCAATCACAGCATGCGTGCCTTTTACTCTTGCTCTCTTCATTGACACCCCCTCCCCTCCCTCGTCATTCCTCTGAGCTTCTCTGATAAACAGCATTGCAAGTTGGTTTAAAAAAAAAAATTTACAAGAGAGAGTTCTGTTGGTCATCTATTTACACGTGGCATCACTCCACAAGAAGTTTGATCTCATTGGCTAATAGCTGGTTCATGTTGAATAGAGCCCCCGGGAGCTTGGTGAGCAACTCTCTCTCCGTGGTCTCAGGGTCGCTGTCGACAGAGCTGGAGCTAGCACTCATATTGTCGACAGCGGCACTAGCTGGAGGGCCCAGCTCTGGCTCGCTAGTCTCGCTTGCCGTGGACACCACAGAGAGCAAGGACATGCGCCGCGTCAAGCGACCGGGGGTAAGGAGAGAAGCGGCATAGTCCGCTATGATACCAGCTACATCTAGATTACAAGCCTTGTCAAAGGCGATGAAACCTACATTTGCATTGGCCTCGCAGACGTAGAATGAACCGTCGTCCTTCATCAGCAGGTCAATGCCGCACACGTCCATCCCCAGGATGTTTGACACTTGGACTGCCAACTGCTTGCCTTGTTCACTCAGTGAGCACATCATCCCTACGCCACCTGGAACAAGTGAAAAAAACTTGCTGTCTGTAGTCTGGTCACAGGTGACTGACATCCTTCTCAGCTGGTTAGTCCTTTCTGGTTGGGAAGCTCCAAAGCGAGCCTGCAAGCATATTGCTGATGACTCAGAAAGCAACCTCCTCTCCACAGTGACTACTAACGAACTCGAAGCCACAGCAGGATTTCAAAGGATTCTGACCTGCCAAAGGCAAGTTAAGATTCTGACTTGTTTGAAGAACAAGTCAGACAACAACCAGAACTTGACTTTTTAGTCAAGAAAGATATAATGCATTTTTATGATCCTGGGATATTAAAATGATGACCTAACAAACCACCCTTGTTACTTCTAAGGTAAAGGCTTTCCATGCATATTTGTAAGTTATCACACGAAATCTTTCAGTAAAATTAAATCGTGTTCCTGATAAGACTACAGCTCTAACAGATATAATTGAGGGAGACAGGGGTTAAGATATTATCATTTCATGTCCCTCTCTGCTTGCTATCATCAGTTACTGTCTCTACAGCAAGAATTAGGGAATATTTATGTCTGAACCTCCACTGGTCCAGTTCACAGTCCATCATCTAAGTATTAACCAACTCAGACTTTACCTACCACAACACTTAAGTTAAAAAAAAAGAAAAAATCCAAGCAATAACAAAAAAAAAAATGTATCAGAAAAATCGTTCAGGCTATATTTCCTCAGCATCAAGTAGCAATTAAAATCTCTCACGCATTTTGACTAACCAAAACCATACTGCACATGAACACACTTTACCCCATTCCTGCTCGGGTTCAGCACAGTTTCAGCCAAGCAACCTCAACCCTCCTTCCTCTGTCTACCCTCAGAAACCCCCTGTCCTACACCCAACGCTATGCAGAAACTCAGTTCTGAGTATGCTATAACCAATGCACTATCCTTCCTCTTCCTCCCAGACATGGTCT
>Ga0065711_1040430_pt1 | contig 16966 bp, 5 predicted proteins | sample Hoacrofraction12_FD_59098 | JGI IMG/M metagenome (GOLD analysis project Ga0065711, IMG submission 59098) | Hoatzin crop microbial communities from Cojedes, Venezuela - Epithelial fraction 12 v2 (version 2) | ecosystem: Host-associated > Birds > Digestive system > Esophagus > Crop | place... | reverse complement strand
GAGGCTGCTTGCAGCTGCCTGTAGAAGGCCTCATCAATTTCCTCCTCCTGGTCAGGTGGCCTGTAGTACACACCCACCATAATGTCACCCATGTGAGCCTGTCCCTTAATGCTAACCCACAAGCTCTCAACTCATTGGAGGGAGAATGGAAAAGAGAATGAGAAACTAGCTGAGAGAGGCAAAGAGAAGATGAGGGCAATGGGGTAAAAGAGACCTTAATTTTCTTCTCCTTAGTCCTTTTCCTGTTAGCTATGTGAAGTTAGTGATACTGAGCCATGAAGGTGGTTTCCATCTAAGTTGTGGGTTTTTTTCCTAGCACCTGTGGTCAGCTGGCTTATCCTCTGGAGTGTTTGACCTTTGCAAACTGGGCGAAGGTCAGGAGGAGACTTAGCTACCTCACCAATTTCCTAGCTGTAGAGCTGAGCCTGTGCTAGCAATAAAATACACTGGTAGTGATGACGGGGAGCATCTGATCTGGTTCTGTGAACTGCAGTGGTGATCCAGCTGGTCTTGAGACAAACTGAACACACTTTGTTTCTACAACTTTTGTTGACAGTTTTTCACAGATCATGCAGCTTGATACACCACCTAAAAAGACTATGTACTCTGTCATGCAGACAAATGAAGGGAAATGCCTAGAGTAGACAGCCAGAAAAATAACTGAAGCGTGTGTAAGGTTGGATGAGCGAATAGCAAACTGGTAGTCTGAAGTGTTTTAGAAGAAAATCTGGAAGACTTTAGGCTTGTCAGAAGCATAGTTTCTATCTTTTAGTGAAGATTTGGCATCTCTTCAGTCCATCCACTGCTTCCATCTTGACTGACTGCAGAGGGCCACCAGCAGTGCTGTGGTACCGAGTGCTTGGAGGAGGTGTTGCTTGCACTGTTCTTGCACTTTGTGTGGCCTCTCTAGGTCCATGTGTGGCTGAAATAAATTGAAATATCTTTTGGCCTGCTCTAGTTCAGGCTGGACAGTATGCTCTTGTTAATCTCCATGTCTAGAACTATGAAGGTGGCCTAAAGCCTTTCCTCTTCTGACTCTCAACAGTATGAGGAACAACATCTTTCCACAAGTACAGGGTCAAGATCCTATCCCAAGAAATGAGTTTAGGTGTCTTGCATTATGCCAATATAAATAGTTACAGTTGAAATATAGTAAAAGAAATCAAGAACTGTTGGGAAATCCTTGTTTCAGGGTACTATTAAGGTAGACCTAATCTATGTCTCCTCCCTGACCTAAACAACCCTTACTTCTGAAAAACTGTAGCATCCAGTTCTATATGTGGAGTTAGATTTACAGCTAGCTTGGTCTTTTTTTAGTTTAAATATCTGGACAAAATCAAGAAACCTAATACTACTGAGCAGTGACATGTGTGGAAGCTAAAACCAGTTGAAACACTGGTTTTGGAAAGGAGATGTGGTATGCCTAAAATATTCTAGATCTTAGGAAAATTGTTATATAGGAGATTCCCTCTTTGCTGCTGTAGGCAGTTGCCCAGTTGTCAGAGTGAGAAAATAAAAAAATGAAGTTTAATGAATTAAGTTCTCTGAATCATATACGTTTTGTCTAAATAAGGGGCACTTTTTCTGAGAGCTGAATGGATATATTTGGCTGTTATGGCAGCATTGTGTTTCATCTTGTACAGGAACACTCTCGTGTAGTGGGAGATGTAATGTTATTGCTTAGCAGTGAGGGCTTTTCACTTGTGTCTTTTGAAATCTTCCTTGGTGTAAGAGAACTGTTTCCTAGCGTATTCCAAAGAAAGCTGTGTATCAAGTGTCAGCATAATTATACTGCTTTTGTTTTGGCTTGAAAGGTCTTTTTGAAACCTGGCATTGCTCTGCCTGAGTGCATACTTCTGTGCAGATAGTGGCACTGTGCAAGTTTTTTGTGTGTTTGGGTTTTTTTGTTCTGTAGGGGCACCCAGAGTTTTATAAAAAACCTCTCTTGGTAGAGGAGCTCTGCGGAAGGCAATTGTGTGTACTATTGTTGAGATGGAGAAGAGGCCATGTGGTCAGCTCTCGGTGGTTGTGGCAAAGCAAAAATAATTAAGCTCTCCAAGATGAACAATTGTCCAGTCTGTTGCTCAGGATTCCAGTATTTTCCTTAGTAGCTTGTCTTATTGTCTGCTTGTTGTGGTTACGAGAGGTTCCTAATGGTTAAACTAAACTTTCCTGGATACTTTTAATGCCTCTGTTTCTTTTTGAAGTTTTGCAATTAATGGCTACAGTTGCTTTAATCTTCTTTGTAACATCATCTGGTGTGTTTATACAATGTGCTAATTTCTTGTTTCTGTTTTGGTATTAAGATTTTCTTCGGTTAATTTTATTTTTCATCCTGTAATATTTCTCCAGGTTCTTTTAAGTAGAATACCCTAAAGTAAAACCAGCACTTGGAGCTAGCAAGTCCAGAAAACAAGAATTGTCTTATTGCTGTAGATTATTTTATTAAACAAATGTCAGCTCAGCTATTTCCATCAACTTTCCCATTTAACAACTCCAGGAATATAAAGGCCTCTGAGATGCATCCCCTTCTTGAATTCCCTCGTCTCCCTCTTCTTTAAACTTGCTTGTGGAGATTATCTTCTGTGGAAACCCTCTGTTATCCAAAGAAGTGATATCTAACAGATTCAGGTCCTCAGTGGGAGGCTAAGATGGGCAAATCGTTACCAGTTCTGGACTAAGCCTGTACATAACATTTTTTGTGCCTCTTCCAGTCTGTTGTAGGAAAATTGAGAATGGCTGAGGACCCAGAGAATTCCTAGTTTCAAATGTGCTTCACCAGTCTATACATACAGAAACTCTGATGTTACAATGGTAACTGGATGCTGCTTGCTTGTGCATAACTCTCTTTGGAGTAAGTAGCTTGAGCTTTTGCATTTTCTGTAATTCTCTGCCTTTAATCTTGTTCTTGCAAAGCATTCCTTAAAGAGCTTATTGCTTCTGCTTCTATGTTCCCATCAGAAATACAGCTTTTTAGTCAGATTTTAAGGATGAGGAAAACCAAGAATTTCTGCAGTGTATGAAGCTCCTGTGTACGCAAGCACTATCCCCCTCCTCACCAAGCTGTACCTGTTTTGTCACCAAAAATTATTTTCTCAGTGTTTGATTTTAGTAGGAAATTAGCTGTTTGGGGAAGAGACAAGGGTTATAAAAGGTTTAGGAAACCTTCACTGATCCATCTACATCACGTTTTTCACTGGTTACATAGCTAGTTTGAAGTGTAGGGAACCAGGTTTGTCTCTGTCCTGTTGTTAGACTCTTCTGTAACCTTGGGCAAATCAGCTCAGCTCTTCACATTTTATTCCCTATCTGGGGAGAGAAAACCCAGATAAAACAAACTCCCACCCCTATAATGGCCTTTACCAGTCTCGGGGGCTGTGAGTGCATAGACTCTGAAGTGCTTACTGTAATAACTGTATCTAAACTAATACTACCTTCAGAAAATCAGCCCTCGAAGTTGTCTGTGTTTTGAGTAATATTTTCAAAAACCCAAAATTTGAATTTTATGAACCATGTTGCTATAACAATTTGCTAGGCCGGGGTGTGCATTAGTGTGCTCTTCTCGGATGGATGGCGGTACTCAGCCTTGTGCTTTGGTCCTTAGAATGCCTCCAAAGCATGTGCCAATAGCCTATTGATGCACAGCCTGTTGTAACTTACTGTTATGTTCAACGCACAGCAGATTACAAAGGTAGGTTATTTGTTAGCATGATTTTCCAGGCTGCTGCTTGAAGAATTTTAACAGCGTCCACTATGCTCCCTAATGCATAGTTCAGAATGAATAAAACTCTGCTTGATGATGTTTACAAGAGTCTCTGTGCCCACTGCTGATGAGTCATGGAAAACAGCACATTCCTTTGACTCCTGCTTATGTGCGTGAGGCACACGGATTATTAGCTGTTTGGGGCTGTGCTTTACAATTAACAGATTGGTTGCTTTTATTTTAAGCTGTATAGTTATTCAGATGTTTTCATTTTGCAAGGAAAATAATACACTCTTCTGTCTCTCTTTAACTGTGCTGTCCTGCAGCCATAGGCCCCTCAGAGCTCCTGTTCTTGCAGCTCCTGCCAGCTGAACAAGTTGCCCTCCTGCTTTTCTTGACCTGTTGTTGCCTCTCATCATTATCTTATGAACTTCTGCAGTGGCTGTTACTACCGAAAACCTCATTAGATCCTTTCTCTTCCTTTGTTTAGTGGATGTTTAATTATTTGTCTCTGTATCTACGCTTCAGATGACTGGTTCATTTGCTTTTCACTCTTCTCATAATGCCATGCAGAGCTTTCGTGACAGCTGAGTATCTCTGGGGCTTTATTCCCGCTTGAACATTGTCATAAAAACAATCTTGCTACTTTTGTGTGTCTGATAAGGCTCTGGTGCAGAGTAGCTTTGCTGTAGTATCTAACCTTATCCAGCATAGCTGTTCCATTTAAAACAAACAAGCAAAATTCCCAAACAATTTTAAATTCTAACACTAGGAACCTTAAATTAATTGGAGGTTCATTTATCTTTCTTTAAGACCGACTGAATGTTGGTTGTCCAAGACATTAGAAATTGGCTTGGATGTGACCTGTGTTTTTGGGTTACTGGTCAGGAACACAAGAGTGCTTAAAATTTTTTGCTTCCCCACCTCCAGGCATCTGTGCCTGGAATTCAGCTGGAGGGAGCAGATTACAGGGAATTGTTGTGGCATGCAAATAGCTGAAACCCAAATGCTGTGATTCCATTCCCCCACCCTCCAGCTCTGTTCCAGCCTACCTAAATAAACTGTACTTAGTCTTTCTCTGAATCAGCAATTCCTGTTAAGCACCTAGAAGAAGATTAATGTGTTATGAATAATGTCATGATAGTTGGTTAAAGGGTGTCTCTTTCTCACCAATGGTAACAGTGTGGTAATGTGCCAGAATCGAGAACATGAACCTCATAGCAAGCTTTATCAATGTTAACTCACTGAAAACAGGCAACATGTCTGACTTGCAAACTTCTAGCTTTAAGGCAATTAAACAAAATGTGATCTGTTTTTCCGTTTATTTATTGGGCTACAGTTCTATAAACATATACTGCTGACCTAGTGCTTCCAAGTGGGAATGATTTTAGTTTATTTACTAAGAATGAGTCTTATGTTTCAGTTTTGCTCCACAGCTTGCATGTCGTCATACAGTGGAACCAAACTCTTAATCTTCCTTTACATGTCCTCAGTGTTAGTGAATATGGTTATATTTATTTAGGCATGTATAATACCCCAGTCAGGAAAATCTCAGCTACTGTAGACTTGCTTACACACATTTATGCGAAATAGGTAAATATTTTTAAACATATGAAGGTAGTTCCTTGCTTGCTGCTTAAAGTCATTGAAAAGCCAGGGTCTGCTTCTGAACTCTCTCCCTTTAAGCGCAAAACTATTTTCCTTTCTTCCTGTTTATAATAATGCATACAGGTCACTTCTGCATGTTTTTTTTAACTTTATCTGTTTTAGCTGTTGGCAATGTTAACTAGTAATGAATAACACGGTTAAACAGAGAAATAGCTCTGATTCCAGACAGAGGAAAATCCTGGTACATGCTAGGGCTTGCTAGTCACGGCTGTGCAGGAGGACTTTGCGCCATATCGCTGAGAACGCAAAGAGGAGAGCCACAGCTGCAGGACCTGTGAGATGAATGTGGCTCGGCATTTGTGTTTACACAATGTTTGTGCTGTTCCTTCATGGCTGCTGATTGAGGCTTGTCTGTTATTTTAGAATTACTTCTAACACAACCTGATTGTTAGAAGCTCCTCTCCCTGATCTCCTTGTGCTAGGCACTGAACATGAAAAGGGAAGTAGGTCTTGGACACAGGCACTTCAAATCGGTTGCAAACTCCTTTACTTCAGCAGTTGCAGGATGAAGCTTGCAGGAAGCTGTAGATGAAGGAAGCAAATGATATTTGCCAGTTGTGTGTACTGTACTTATCTATCCTGTTGCTCATCCACAGTGTGTTTCTTGCCTTCTCACCTGCATGTCATTGCTAGGTGTTTCAGAAGTTATGGTCTCAACTCAAGCTTCATTCAGAAGCTTCACCAAATGTGCTGGCTGATGGAGTAAAGGGGGGGGGTGGTGGTGGGGAGAGAGAGAGAGAGAGATAAGTGTTGTAAGTAATGTGCAGCCTGTATGAATTGATGATGTCCTTCAGTTGTTTTCCCTGCTGTATTAGTGGCTCAATATTGGACCTGCAAGGTCAGTCGTAAGAGGAATCAACCAGAATAATTGAGGCAACATTACAAGCCATCACAAGCCTAGGGGAGAAGAGACAGAACTAGAAACTGGCCCAGAGCTCAAGCGAGGGTAGTACTGGCTTATGAACATTAGAAAGGCTTAATTGTCACACGAAGGATTTTAGAATGGATTAGGTTTGCAGGGTCCAGCCTTCAGAATGTGAGCTGTTCAAGTAAAACTCCCATACTAGAGCCACAGTATAGGGCTGGCACGAGAGCTAGGTGAGGGATGCTGCTTAGATCATATCCCAAAGAACAAGGTAACTCAGACTGATGATACAAAGCCATGGATTGGGAACAAAAGGTGTTCCCAGCTTCTCAAGGAAGCGGCTGTACTGAAACACATGAAGGTCTCTAACTTAGCTGCCTGTCTCAAACGGTGGTCAGAACTGAGTGTATCTGGATGGGAAAGAACAGGGCAGGAATATGGTGTTTTTTCTAAATACCAGATAAGAAGCATGTAATTTAATGCTCTGCTATGTGAAAGCTTTGGTATGTGTCTACCACTGATCTACCTACGCAGTTGCAAACCTGTAAGGGTAGATTCTTTTAAACATGCTTTAAGTCTGTAAAACCTGGTATGTTACGAATTCAAATAAATTGAATTAGGCAGTTGCTAAGCTATTGTAAACACATCTGCTTAAAGGGTTATACCTATGTACTTAAACCACTTTGAGCAGGAAGAGCAGCACTGGTGAACATCTATCTTGTGGGAGGTTGTGGTAGGTGGAGGTGGTATTTGTAGACAGCTAAGTTCTTGTTTGTGGATGGGGTGTCTTGCAGCCTGCCTCTGTTAAACTGTTTGAGTCCTTGTCCATGAAGACAAAATGTGGTTTGACCACGTCATATCTCCAAGGTCTGTGGTGGTTTACTTTTTGGTTGTAACTGCCTCTAATGCAGTTTCCGACAGCACAGAGTAGTTAGAATATAATTCAATAGGAAAAAGGGAAAATCAGACTTCTGGGGAGCCAGGAGATTTAGGACACTGTGGTACTTACATTATAGCTGGGCTCAGAAAGCTTTTTAAAAAAAGTGAACAAAAGGGTGACATGGTATTCCATACAGATCCCAAAAAACTTTTGCAGAATGAGACTTCTGTACAGCTGTGTACTTCACCGTAATGACTGACTCTCCCAATGATCTCTTGAAATTCTTCATGCATAAAGAGGATTTTTTGAAGCACTTAATGTTGTCTTAAGTTTTAGTGGGTAAAAAACAAAAATTCTGCTGACTTCCATGGGGCCATAAAAATAAAATCAATGTTGAGTGTTGTTAAACACCTGTCCTGTAGTAAATTTACTAAAATAAAGTTCACTTTCCCTCTGAGCCACAGATGTACTTATTTAGGCTAATACTCATCTTCTAGTAATCTGCTGTGTCTGCTTCTACATAACGAAGATAAGGAGCAATCTATAGCCTTTCTAAACTTCTGTGGGAAGCAGTGAATGGAAGCTTGTGTTATCCTTTACACTTTGAATCTTGATTTAGCAAGTAAGTACAGCTGCTAGGAGAATAGTTGAGTTTGAAAGAGTTCTATGAAAAGATTATTATTCCTGCTATTATTAGGAATTTGATTAAATCATTTCTCAGTGTTTAATGGCTCCTAAAACTGGCTATGAAGTCTCACTGATCTTGGATTTTATTGCATAAAGATTCAAAAAATGAGACAGAACAGGGAATAGTATTTTCCTTTCATTCTAACAAGAATGGAGCATTCCTTCTGCCTTGTCAAAAATATTGAGGGGAAAAACAAGCCTATGAGAAATTACATGGATTTTGGAGAATAGCTTGAACCATGTTGTTCTGTGAACTGTGCCACACAGAACAAAGATTATCCCCTGCTTGAAAGCTCCTCATCCAAGAGGTGAGAGAGATTAGCATAGTGGGGGAAGGGAGCACAAGGCAACTGGGAGATGATATTGCTCAAGGTGAGAACATGTAGTCTGAGAAGGCTAACCTAAATAATGCCATCTTTAAGAAAGTATTGTACAGAAGCAGATGCGTTTTATCTACCATCATCGTAGCCGGTACTTAAAAAAAGATGGAATAGATAACTTTTAACACTTTTCTTTTACCTTCACTTTAAAATTGATCACTGAACAATATCATCGTATTACATTTTTCAACAGAAAATACGAACAGCAGTAAGAGGAGAATTCAGGTATAATCTGGTCCTGGGAGGTGTGTAGCTTTTTTTCCCCAACTCCTACTGACTTCAGTGAAAAGTGAAGGGAATTTCTACTTTTCAAAACTGTCTTTAATTAGCTTGACAAATTACAAATTATTGATACAAATATATCAATATTGTTATGATTCTTGTGGAAGCAAGTTATACAGTATTTCTACCATTTAGTCCTTCTAAATGACTGAAATTGTTGGTATAAATTTCTAAAATCTGATCTCTTTTGGTAACTGCACTCATTGCCTTACCTTCTTTGTGGTCTCAATAGATGAAACGTATATACTACAATATTTTAAAATAATGGGAGAGGGTTATGTAACTATTTTAACCTACATACTTTAGGACTGTAGGCTACCCAGGTATGAATCCCCTCCCCCAGAGCAGATAACCAAGTCTGAAAAAAGCTGAACCTACACACTCAGTCCAAGTAGATTGCAATCTACTCCGAAAAGGTATCTTTTTTTTTAAGTAGACATTAATTTGAGGAGGTTTGGAGTAGTGAGCATGTGGACGCTTCCTGCCTTTGAATGCAGATCACTGGTGGGCAGCCAAGCCTAAACGAGGAGAAAAGGCTGACCTGAATAAAAAGCTTTTTCTTCTGTGAAGTAAGAAAAAAGAAAGCCGCTCAAAGCAAAATGGAGGAGACTTGAGCAATTGATTCCAGAGAGCCAGTATTAGTCTCATGTTCATACTCTGTTGAAGTCTGAACAATTGCCTGATGGAGCTCAAGGAATAGGATACCCAAGGATTTCTGCTGTGCAGCTATAGAAAAAGCTGGGCTTTAGGTGGGGGTTTGTAGCGCTAAAGGAAAAGGTAAAGCTAAAACTTTAGCCTAGACAAATGAGAGAAGGATCGCAGTCTTAAAAATGTTCTCCTTCTGTGGTGAAGGAGTGATGTTTACATTAACTGGTGTGAAATATTGAAAACTGTGAGAGGTCTTGTGTTCTAGAACTAGAAGACTACCAAATGAAATTCAAGATACGTATCTACAGTCGGCCATACTAAGTGATTTAATAATCTAACAAATAAAGTTTTTTGGTGTCTAAATCAGGTGCAACATCTTCTTGGCAAGGTGTCCTTTTTTAAAGAAAGTTCTGGTAATTCAGAATGCATGCTGTATTTTTTTTTTTCTCTAGGGAAAATTGGTTTCTAGTCTGAATCAGACTTGCTTCAGCTTCCAGATGTGGTGTTTTGCTGTATGACACTTGTCCTGTGGTAAAGGGCCATCATCAGAAATCACTTCATGGTGTAGGTACTGACAGATCTTGATTGGGTTGCGTTTTGGTCTCCTTTTTGATATGTATTTTGCATTGAACTTCTTTGGATGTTTTGTATGACTCTGATTTTTCCCTTCTTTAAACTCTTACTTTTGTCAGCATGCCAAAGTGGAGACACCAGAAATGGGCAGATTCGGTGCATGAAATAGTGTCAAAGGAGACTTTTTGCAAGATTCCTATTTGTGCCATCTACAAAGGCAAATCTACCACCAAGATTTAGTATTTCTGTACTTACATTTGGTGTATGGATTGCCACCAAATTTCCTTGCTGTGTGCTAGTGTCCTTTTTTTTTTCTCCCTGACTGCAGGCTATGTTTGACCTTTGTGGAAGTAAGCTGAGGTCTGCTTATTAGCTTGATTTACTGTACATAGTGATTTGCATAGTTTTTCCATGATACTTTGTTTCAGCCCATTACATTTGCCCAGACTGAACAGTAAAAGTTCCTGGGCCTGTAGTAATGACACTTCTATTAGCATAAAACTGAAACTGTAAAATATTTTTTTAAATAGAGGGAAGAAATACAATCCTTAAATTATATCCTTCTGCAGTCTCCTATGCTACATTGAGATGCAGAATAGGACATTTGAACTGGACATCTCCCCTGGGTGTAGTCTGCAAGGTAATTTTGAATTGAGGGCTAGCTTTCTCTGGAAAATTCCAAATTACTTACAGCTGATTAAATAGCAAGTACTTCTATGATACTGGCATCTTGTTGTACAATGCTAACAGGACATCCTGCCTTTAACTGATAAGTATTAAATAATCTCTGGTCAAATCTGAAAGATGGTGTGACAGTTTCCATTTGTATTGGCAGCCTTGTTCCAAACTGGATCTATCACGCATTGATTTATTTCAAGCCGTGACTATTTGCCACCACTTGAACAGCCCATGGGGCTGGCTTGTCTGTGGTCACCTAAGTGCTGACCAACAGATGGATGCTATGCTGTCATCTGTCTTCTCAGAGGAAAACAAGTGGGTTGTGTGACACCAGGAAGAAGTCCGATTTCTGTGTTTTGCATATTGCCTTGTAGCTAAACCAGGACTTAAAGAAAGCAGCAAGAATCTCTTTCACATGACCCCAGGGAGAGTCAAAGCTGAGTCTTAGCTGAGTAAAGAACATCAGACTGTTGCTGCTTCTCCTACTGTGAATTCTACTTGCCTGCCCTGAAGACCTGGTTACTAGACCTTTAGGGCTAGTAGTTCAGGGCTAGAAATCTCCCACATTTAAAAACAAAACAAACAAGCCCCCACAAAACCTCGGTAAAGAGGGGAAAGTGTGTATTCCTCCCATTCCTAGACAGAAAGTAGGAAGCATTTATCCATTGCCCTTGCTGAAGGATGATGTAGTGCTGTTTACTGCTCTAACAATCTCTTTGCAAAAGGCATAAGAACTTCTGTAACCTCTGTACAAGTAAGCGTGTCCAGAGTATGATCTCTAATAGCAGAATAAAATCTCTAATATCTGCCCAAATAAGCACAGCCAGCATGTGATCTACAGTCACTTACATGTTTGAAGCTGGAGGAGATGTTCATGTCGCATGGCTTCTTCAGGTGTCAGATTCAATAGACACTTGTTCTTTGCTTAATCAATTCAAGATATTGGCGGAGTTATCAATCACGCATCTGTCTTCTGTAGTTTTTTTTCAGTAGCAGAGAGATAGTTAAGATGCATGGCAAGTGCTGGTTATTCTTGTAGCACTGCTGGTTGCTTGGTGATCTTAGTCTCCCTCACTAAATTACCAGCTTAAGTTCCACAGATGTGGCTGCCCCACACGTTCTCACCTTTCAGTCTGTAAGAATATGAAGGCAGTTTCTTTAGCTGAGTTCGTCTTGGAGGCTTTGTCAGATGGCCTGTAATTGCTCATGCAGCGAGGAATGATCCCCATTTATCCAACTGGGGGCATAAAAGAGAAAGAACATTTTCTTTGAATTGCTGTGAGTGTTCCTTCATCGCGGTGGATATTCATATTTCATGCACTGAATAAGTGGAGCTGAATTCTCTGCTAGAGGCACTTAGAAAACTCATTGCTGCCACAAGCAGCTTGGTGACTAAGCCGCTGTCAATGCGGGCTATTAAACTATATGAAGCCTGGCACTTGGGCTTCCTGGCAATTGAATTAGGAGCCATATCTGTGCAGCACTGGATTGCAGTCTTTACCTCGGTGACCTCAAAATTGTCCCAACACATTTTTCTGTAAATGTTTAGTAAAGTGCATTTTAAAAGATGGCATTAATCTCACCTCAAATTCTAGAGTTTGCTTATGCATCTTCAAGTTAACTGTTTGTTACTTCAGTGGTTAGTAATTGCCTGAATCCTTTTCCAGAAAAGGAAACATTTGTCTGGGGGGTGGGAAGAAGGACCCTGCTGAGAACTGTTAGATTCCTCAGAGTGTTTCTTCTCTGGGAGAGGACATGCCATGAAAAAAAATATATAATTGCAAATCCCATATTCCTAGAACCTTTCTGATTCTACTATGTTCACCCTAAATTACATTTTTAGTGAGGCTAGTAGATTTGCAAGAAACATGACTTCAAATGATAATATTTAGGGCTGGATGAATTTTTTTTCGTTGTCAACCTTTTTCGCCACAAAAATTGACAATGCAGGATTGTTGTATGAATATGTGGTTACTTCTCCAAATTGCTCACATTCTTTGAGGGAAACCCTAAAATAAAAAATTATCTTAATTTTTTTACTTTTAATTGAATCATTTAGATTTATTCTAGTTTTAAGAAGCTTTTAATTTTCATTTGAGCTTTTCATTTTTTATTGAAAAGCTTAAATATGTAATATCTGTCTGAATGTTGTACCTAGATTTTTTTTATGTCACAATGTAGCATTTTAAATCAAAATGTTTTCATCAACTTTTTCTGGTTTTGAGTGCTAGTAAAACTCAATTCTTGCAACATGTGGGAAAAGACACATTTGAATGCTAAAGTCTAGTGAACAAAAGAATTACTATTATATACCTAGCTATGCTGAAATAGCTTCAAGTTCAAATAAGAGCTTGTATTGTTGTCCCATGGCTGCTTTGTCTTCTGTTCCAGCCTCTGCTCTACCAAGATCATTGAGGGCTTGGGGAAAAGCAGCAGATGGATGTACAACAGCAACTCGAGCTCAGTGGAAGAGACAGAATTACTGATGGTATGAGAAGGAAAATGCAAATTAGTGGCATCAGTAACAAATATTAACAATAACCAGGTGCTTCTGTGGCTGTTGCAAAGCTTTGATTCCTGTGAGAAGCAGAAATACTTTTCCACAGAAGATTTCTGAGCAGCTTTAACTGGCCGTGAAGTCCACCACCATCACCTCAGATGATGAACTGACCACTGTGACCTATCATACATCAGCAGAATATAACACACCAGCTTAGCTCAGGCAAAGCAATGGCAAAACTGTTGGAACAGGTACATCACACGCTGCAGTGTCTCATGGGGGAAACATTTTGGTTCGGGGCAGGACATGTCCTACTCTGCTTCCTCAAGTAGAGCAAGTCTCCAACAGGTACTTAGTGGGTTGGGAGGCTGCTGCATTGGAGTTGACCATGCTTTCCTTAATTGCCTCTAGGCCTTGGAGGATTGCACTTGACAGGCAGTGTAAGACATCCTTTCTGTTCATGGAGTCAGTACTGCAATATCTGTCCTGTGCTGTGGCAAAAAGGGGTTTGTGTTGCTTTAAGTCATATGGCTACAGCTCTCTTGGTCTGTCTGTCAAGAGTGACTCGTGTGGTGATATAGGATGAATAGCCTTCATATGTACCTCCTGGATGATCAGGGTGTTGCAGCTCCCACGCTTACACACTTAACTTGAGGTTCTAATTTCTCTCCCACTCCAAAAGATAGACTGTGTGCACCTGCCCCTTAGGCTATACCCAGAGGTTAGGTGTTCTGAGCTAGCTTTCACAAGGTGTGCATATTCTGCATATGCATATTTCCTTACCACATGCTGGTTTGCAAACAGCAATCTGCATTGTTCTCAGTTGTACGGACACAAATTAAAGCAACACAAATGTACCTGTCCTTGAGTAATTGAGAGAATAGCTGCTTTTGTCTAAGGTAGATAACATTTTTTTATAATGATATTCCTGATAGCTGAATTGAATTTTCTTAATTCAAATTCTTATTGAATAGTTTTACTGTAGTGATGTGCTTTTTGCTTAACCCAACTGTAATCAATGGCTGTTGTAAAATGTGAAAGATCAGATACGTAAGTGGTAGTCATAAGCTCTTTACTGGTTGGTATTGGGAGTGTTTCAAAGATTACCATGACTTCATAAACATGACCAATCCATACCATTTTTTGAGGAACAGTGATTTTAAGATATGCACTTTCAGAAAACTCATCAAAATTCAGAATGAGTGCTGCCAAGGGAGCAGACTACTAAAAAAAGAGGGACTCTGGAGTAAGATCCTTTTATTATTCCTCTATGTTTAGAACTTGTGCTACTGCTGCACTGCGGAGTTTTTTCTTCTATACTTCTCTCAAAAATCAGACAACCTGACTTGTGTAAATGACAATAACGAAGGTGCATGTTTGCCTACCGTTGTGGATTATGCAAGGTACACTGTGTTTCAGATAATATTTTGAGTGGCTCTTGTGAGAGTCGACCTTGCTGAAGAGCTTCTTCACATCTGAGGACCTGATTCCAAAAGCAGTAAGTGAGTAATTGTAGCTGTTTATTTGAAACCTAATGGAAAAGAACTTATATTCAAATGGAAGAATGCTTCCATCTTCTTGGAAACAGCCAAAAAGAATGCAGACAGATAATCACTGAAAGCCTCGACAGATATTGGTATAACTTCTAGCTGGTGGTTCAGCTTACTTTGTCAAGCCATTATCTTGGTAGTATAAAACGCAGTGAGTTTTCTAATGGTGCTAACAGCTGTCATGGTCAGGGCTTTTCATGTGTTAGTTCTGTTAGCTAAGCATATAAAGAAGGATGTAGTTGCACTGGGCTTGTAGCTAACTAATGTAGAAAGAATATTCAAGAGTGGCTGTGATACACAGTGTTCTTCTGTGCTACTTTCTTCAGCTGCTGCTCAATTTCAGGCATCAGGTACAGCATTTAATCAAGATGACATTTAAGATGGTACATAGAAGTTTTAACAAAATATTATTGAGAAAAGCAACAGAAAACACTTTAGTTGATTTATTTGAAGCAGTAATGCCCAAAATGCCAGTTCATGGAGTATTTTTTTTAAGCAAATGCCCTCTGTCAGACTATCATTGAATGACTTTGTATTTGTGCAGCAGCTCTAATCCATCATGCTTGACTCAGCCATCCAAGGAGAAGCACACAGAATAAAAAGCATGCAAACACTGAGAACCTATATGTATGCGTATCTTTAAGTATATGCGCACCTGAATACAGAACAGCACCTTCACTAGAGGGGAGATTCTGGTGGTGATGACATGTAATATAAAAGTTTTAGTAGGCAGCTGTTTAAAATTACATCCATAACTCGCTTGTGGCATGAAGTTTTAGTACAGCGTAAGACACAGTGCTGGCACCCCAAAACATGAAAAATCAGGAGGGAACATTTGTAGCTTTTTTAGATTGACTGACTGAGACATCAGAGAGTCTACAAAATAAGGAATGTCTGTTTAGAATGCTGGTTTTTACATAAAAGCTGAGTTTATGATATAATCTTGATTCCAGAAAATGTGTCACACAGTATCTGTCTATCCCCTATTAAAACACCCTATATACTTTAAATAAGGTCTTAGTGTCATGTGAAACAACCAAGCATTTCAAGGCAATATGTTTATGCACGTTAGTGTACTTAGGAACCTGCATGCTCAGTTTCTATAATAGGTGCGTAACTAATTCTATCTATGGTTGCACAGGTGCTTAGAAAATCTCTTCACTCTTGGTCAGTTGTAGGGTATCTAGGAGGAGGGCTTTTGCTTGTTAAGTCCAGAGACAATTTGTGGTAAAACAGTATTCCAGAAATAGGAAAAACTGAACTTATGTCAGAGCTGGGAGCTTATGGTTTTAACAAGGTTGAGGGAACTGGCCTTGCTGGCAAGTAATGTGAGCTATGGAATTATCTTTGCCTTATTATTCTGCTTGAAAACTTTCCTTCTCTCCTAGTACCTTCTATGATCTTTTGTTAGGTTTTCAGAAGTTATGTAGTCCTCTCAGTCCCTTGTGTTGTCTTGTCCTTCAGTTGCTCATCAAGGTTTTTTTCTTGCTGCCTCTATCTGGAGCTCAATGGCTATTTAGTTGCCTTGTCTCAAACTCTCACATTTTTGATCCCAAGTCCTATCTTGATCCCAAAGCTGATGATTCATTTAGTGCTTGACAAGGTTCAATGCATCTGGTAGGACTAGCGCACCTCACATCTGTCATATTTTTTAACCTTAACCTTAACACGGTTTCCAGTGTTTCAGAGGAAGGTTAACCCCATTTACATCTCGCTGGTTGTCAGATTGTATCTTGAGAGGGAATAAAACCTCTTCCTGCATCAGCGTTCTTAGAGTATGCAATTAATGCATGCAATAATAAACATGATGTAAACAACAAACAGCAGCCAAGGAGAATCATTTCATATTTTCTGGATAATAACATGACATAAGGGAAACTAAGGAATTAGCTGAAAAGCTCTTCAGGGTTCTTAAGGGACAACACCCAATTTATTAACTGTAAAGAGACTGTATCTCTAAGTTTTAGCCAATTTAAAACTAGTGTTGCATTTGCAATCTGGGCATCAAAATAACTGTAAAACTTAAGCAAGACTTCATCCCCATTTCTTCTCTATTTTGACACAGCAGTTCGAGAAAAAATGTTTAGACTTACCTGGGGCCTTCTTGGATGGGAAATTTGGTTAGTCTACTGAGCTATCACTGTGAAAAGCAGACTGCTGGGTCATGTGAGTATGTGCACTGCTGCTTACTGTAAATATATTCTTTCTACTGTAGCAATACTGGTGTTGCAGGTAGATGGGATAACATGGTGTGAGCTAAGGTTTTGAAGGAAATGAGACTTGTAGAATCCATTTAGCTAGACAAGGTGATAGTCTTGGAGAAAGCACAGAAGCTTTTTCAAGCGTGCTGTGCTCTTGAAGCTTTCAGAAGGCTGCCTGGTCACTGCCACCTTGATTTGCCACAGACTCCCAAAGGAAAGAGATGAGTGTTGAACTTATAGAATCATAGAAAGTTTTGGGTCGGAAGGGACCCCTAGAGGTCATCTAGTCCAACCCCCCTGCAGTGAGCAGGGACACCGCTAACTAGATCAGGTTGCTCAGAGCCCTGTCCA
>Ga0065711_1009811_pt1 | contig 16966 bp, 12 predicted proteins | sample Hoacrofraction12_FD_59098 | JGI IMG/M metagenome (GOLD analysis project Ga0065711, IMG submission 59098) | Hoatzin crop microbial communities from Cojedes, Venezuela - Epithelial fraction 12 v2 (version 2) | ecosystem: Host-associated > Birds > Digestive system > Esophagus > Crop | place... | reverse complement strand
GGGGGGGAGGGGGAGGGGGAGGGCGCGCCCCGCCGCGCCGCGCCGCGCGCTGCGCCCCGCCAGCCTCCCCGACGGGCGGGCGGGAAAGTTCGCGCCCGGGAAGTTTTGCGGCGGAAGCGCGGGTGCCCCCTGTCCCCCCGTGTCCCCTCCGTGTCGCCCCGGTCCCAGCCCGGCGGCCGCGTTCTTCCCGCAGCGGGAGGTCAGCGCGCAGGCCATGCAGCGCTCGCTTTCTGAAGCGTGTTTGGGTATCCCTAACGGCCTCCCCCCCAGCCCCCGTTTATTTCTGCAGGCGTGTGAAGCGCTGCGGGCTTCGGGGACATTCGGGCGGAACGGAGCCAACCGCACCGTGGACATCACCCAGGCGTGGCGTTGGAGACCCAGGTCACCGGTCCACGCAGGCCCCGCACGCCCTACACCCTGCCGAGGCTCGGACGCCTTCCCGCAGCCCTCACCCATGCGCAGGCGTCGCGTGCGAGCAGGTGGCAGCCCCTTCACAGGATTTCAGCGACCGGGTGTAAAAATATACCCCAGCCAAACCGGGGCTCTCGCCAGCCCAAAACTGGGCCTGTGCTCCCCGAACAAATTGTGCACCCCAAGGTCTCCATCCAGCTCCCCTCGCAACCCCCGCAGACGCTGCTGCGTCTTTACCCGGCACGGCCGCTGACCGGTTGAGAAATGAATGGCTCTGCCAGGGAAATCATTTCAGCCCTTTGTAAATTACAGGAGAAGAAGGGAAAGCCGTTACCATCCCGTCCGCAGGCGTCATTCGCAGGCCGAAGCGTCATCTCCTTCTGCTCCAGTCTGAATTCAAGCTCGGGGTGCTCAGCGCTAGGGAATTACCCGCGGGAACTCCGTCCTGGGAGTGGTGGGAAGAGGTGGACGTCGGCAGCGGGGCTTCGGCGAGGCCGGCAGGCTGGCGGCTAACGGCTCCAACAAGTGAGACCGACCGCTACGGGAGAGGGACTGTGACGGTCGACCGGGTGGCTCACGGACCTCCAAGAAGTCGCAGCACTGGCACCTAACGCTGTGGATTGGTATGCCGTGTTTGGAACGTATTTGGAACCGGTGCAGTTTATCAAACTAACAATCTGCCTCCAACCACACAATGTGCATTTTAAAACACGCCCAAACATGTATTTACATAATAAAGCGTAACCTCCCGACTGGCTCGTGCCATCCCTTACGACAGCTCTGCTGCCTTTTTCAAAGTCTTTTCTGTTTTGATACTTTTGAATACGAACTTATGGGGGGGAAATACAAATGAGGGGAAATGATGTTTCGGTAATGTCACAAAGTGACAAAAACAAGCGCTTTTCCTGTTGAGGTTTATTCCCTGCCACTTTCCTCCCAAATTGGTTGTCAGAAGCTGTACGCGATACTCCAAACACAGACTTCTCTAGAACTCCAAACTTCCTTTAATCACAACCCGGGTCTCACTTAAGCGATCCTTTCCCAGTTAATTTATTACTCTTGAAGGAGTTGCATTTTTAATAACCTAGAAGAGGAAAAGGGGACAACTCTGATAATCTTTTCTCATGCATAAGGAAGACCGTTCCATGTATTTTTTTAATTGTCATGTGAATTAAACTGCAGTGCTATATATAACCTTTCTGCTCCAGCTCGGCAAGCTGGCACATTTTTCTAGTGTTGGGGAAGAAGAGTGGAATCCAATTCAGATGGATTTTCTCTGAGACATTTTGTTCAGTAGAGGTTTTTTTTTGTTTTCAGAGAAGAATCTGTTTTATCCTGCTTCCTGCCCTGAGCCTGGGAGCCAAGGACGACGGGAGGAGTGGAAAATGTACAGGTGTTTATCAGTGAGGTAGCCAACCTTCCAGCTACATCTTTCTCATGATGAGTCTTAAGAAAGCGATTCCAGGTTGTCCTTTTCACCACAACCCATGCTTTGATGGGAGGGACGGAAAGTCAAAAATCACAGGGCTCTGTTTCTCGTTCAGAAACCATTCCTGCTTCATTTTTAGCAGGAATGCAGCCGAGAGCAGTATGTTGCAACATTGTGAACATGGGAGCTGCCCTGCCTTTGTAAATATTAAGGTTGTTCTGAAAGAAAGTTGCAAAGAAAAAGAAACAAACTGAAATTCACTTTCTATTCTTGTTCATTCTATGACTGGCTCTAGCCTGTATCTGCAAACCGGCCCGTTGTAAATCTACCCTGATCCATCAGTATCATAAGCACTGCTCCACAATTAGAAAAAGGAGGCAAAGTAAGCCCTTGGGGAACACAGCAGCTCATTACAGACTGCTAGCTGGGTCTTTTTTTCTAGAATTGTGACTCTTTCCTTTTGTGCACTCTTTTCCCTGGGGCGCCTAAAGCCCGTGGATCCACCGTCAGGGCTGGACTCTCGCTGGGCTGCTGCGTATGGGTTCCCCTCCGCTGGGGCCACGAGCTCTGAAATGTCCCTGACCACACGCGCTGCCACTCTGGCTCTCCCCTGGGTGCTCCCAGCACGTGTCCTAAGCCGGCTGCCCCTGGAGCGCAGGCCTCTACTACAGAAGAACTGCGGATGGGGACTGGAAAAGCAGCTGCCTCTGCTCCCCTCGCTCTCTCAGTGGGAGATCTCCTGCCTTGCACTGGACATGGTGGGTTTTCACTCAGGATCGCGTTGCTTCACCTGCCCCCAGCTCTGTGCCTCACCCCTCGGCAAAAATGGAAATGGTGGCTCAGCTGTTTTCCACCCCCGGGAAAAGACACGTTGCTGGCACAGCCTTTCTTCTAGCACCAGTCCTGTGAGCCCTCCGAGAGTACGGTCCTCCCCTTCTGGGACAGGGGTAAATCAAAGCAGAGATGCACGAGATTTCTCAAAGTTCCCAAACCAATTTCTTTTTTATTTCATCGGTGCAAGAAACACATGGAAACCTACAGATATGTCTTGTACACCGTTCACAACAATAACAGCACGCCTGCATCCCATAGCCTGGAATCCCCCATAAGTCTGACATCCTTTGAGCTACACATTACTCCGTGGAGTCTCTGGCACCTGGGCTCCAATCTAACCTGAAAGCTGTCTGCACTGCCGTGATACCGAACCCAGCCCCTCCGAGCTGCCGTTCATCTCTGTGACTTCCAGCCATGCTAGGCACTCTCCCCTTCCTTCTCTGGGCTCTGCAGATGCCCAGCTCTCTGCTGGCACCTACGTACCCTTCCTCCTTCTGATGGCTGTGGCCAGGCACCTCCCGAACATGTCCCGCACGCCTGCCCCTGCTGCTTTCCACACATGCAGCCCACCCCAGCTCCCTGCCGAAGACGGACACCTTGCTCCTTGCCAGCTATCATGAAGTTCTTGCATCAGGAAAGGAAAAGACCAGGCATAAACTAGTTTTTGTGTGCTGCAAGAAAAGACACCTGAGAACTGCTGTAACGCATAGCCTGCCAGCGAAAATACGGTTAAAACCACCCATTAGAATGGCTTGCTTATCATCCGGTATTACTGAACACTGCTCTCCTTGCTTTTGTTTGACAGAAAATGCAGTGATTACCCCCCTATCACCGATACCTACAAATATTTACTAAAATAATGTAGCAGAGCCATTTTTTAAAACGTTGTCACAGCTTAAATATTCCCATTACTTTGAATCTGGTTTGATTCTGCTTCAAGTACAGTTGCTTTCCTGCTGCTTCCTAGGCAGGGGTCCAGGTTGGTGATCTCCAATTATGTCGACTCCCAGAGGGCTCGATCCATCGCTGATGCAAGTCAACGTCGCAGCGCTGCCTTCAACGGGACGCTGCCAGCTGAGAAACAGCAGCACCCAGGAAAAAGAAAACCCACAGCGATCCTCATACCCTCAATGTTGGGATCCTCATGGGACACAGACCATGAGAGCTTCAACACCCGGGTGCAAAGAGCTGGCTACTAAAAACACCTGGGTTCGTTTAGACCATCTCAGTATTTCCAGATATCTCTCTTCCATGAATGATGGCCCATACATAGGTGCCACGGTTTCATTTCTTTTTGGTTCCTAAAAAATTTACCTTTACTGCTCAGGCCGGAGCAGCTTTCACCCTCTGAATGCTGCATGAATCCAAATGACATGCCAGAAACGTCGTGCCAGCAGCAAACAAAGGGGTTTAGAGTAAGTGCTCCCTGGCCAGTACGCAGCAAGCACGGGCTTGTTCACCTAATCAGCTTTAGGGCTCCTCGGTGCTAAGAGGGTTGTATTTGTATTGACGGTTGGACTTGATGATCTTGGAGGTGTTTTCCAACCTTAACGATTCTACGATTCTCTTTTTGTTGAATGGCATTGCACAAGCGCTCCTCTGGGGCAGCTACTCAGAAAGCGCATTTGTTCTTTCAGGGCTTGTATATCCCCCCAAAAAGTAAGAAAGATTTGTATCACTGCTGCTAGTTCAGGATGCCTGACAGGTTTTTGTCTTTCAGGCCCTACTTTCAGATACTTCTTGGTTTGTCAAGTTTCACCTCTTCGGACCAGAAGTTCCCTGTTTGAGAGGTACGTGGTCTCTAAAACCATTCAGCTGGTTTCCAGACTTCTCTGTGCTAAAATAATAACTAGTTAAGAACTACTTTTCTAAAGATCTCTAATGCCTTTGCACTTAGAAGCAAAAATCTGAAATTTCATCATCATGAACCTCATCCAGCCAAATTGCATAAATTTCTGATCACTAAAAAAAAACCAAAACTTAGTTCACATAAGAGAATTGTTAGAAGCACAGCAGGGAAAAGTCTCTGAAGTGTTGCTTTTTGGCTGATCTTTGAAAAAGATTCCATCTGTAAATGCATTCCCTGCACTGGAAATGCTGGGGGATCTGAAAAGAGCAAAAGGTAAGCGTCCGCCACAGAGCATTCAAGTAGAGTGATCTCTTTTACCAAGTTATCAAAACCAGTATGATCCATTCCACTTCCAGAGCGAGGAGACAGACTCGTCGTTGTTTGAGAAGTACACAGGTACCACAGCGAGAACCTGTAGAAATTTCGGAATATGGATGTGTGGAGTTGGGGCAACTCTGTGAAGGGAGAAAAGACTGATGCTGAAAAGGGACCACAGACTAAATGATGGAACAATCCTGCAAGAAGACTGGTATGCGATCAGGCAGTTAAGAGCCTGATCAGGTGTATTTATCAAGCTGGGAAAGCAAAGATTGCACGGATAAACTCAACTCAGGCATCTCCTAGCTTTTGAGCACTTCAGTTTGTGACCTTTGCCAAGATTTCAGAGGTTTCTACACCCTCGTCTGGGCTGCTTTCTGAGTTTTGGTACTCGTCGTGGCAGTGACAGATTTTGCTTTACCTCCATACTTCAGTTTTTGATGAGGGAATTCCGTTTTCACATTTAACAAATCAGGGAGAGTAAGGATTTCATTAAAAAGCAGAGTTTTGTCAATTTAACACCAGCTTCAGACGAATGACAGTCATCTTGAGCCAGATTTTCATTTCACATCATGTGCATATCACTGTGATCAAGCACCTCTGGTAGCTTACACCAATGAAAAATCAAGCTCATACCACTATTGATCGAGCCCTGACTTTGGCCCTGTGACGCCCAGGATAGCCACATCAAGCTATTCCAGACTCTGTTGGACTGAAAGAGTGTCTGAAACCAAAACAGTAAGTAAACTCAACTTTTTTAGTACCTCATAAAACGACAAAAGAAAACATAGTATCTGCTTCAGGTGATTTCTACAGGAAGAGAATTTGAGCGAGATTTTTCTCCAGAGAAAAGTCTTCTCTCTGTTGCTGTGATGTTGCATAGCTTTGGTCACCTTGTCATTGAAATAGCCAGAGATTCTGTTATCATCTCAGTTCTCACACTCTGACAAAAGGCCCATGTATATTTTACCATCTAGTTTTGTAAATGCTTTGTTTCCCTCACCTGTTGTCACGTTTTTACTGTTAAAGATCCAGGCTCATCTGGAATAAGCTTCTGCTTTTCAAATACTTGATTTCACACAATACTATTATTTATGGTTAGGGCTTCATTGGGAAGAATGACAATCAATCATGACTCAGAGATGGTCTCAGTGCCAGAAGCACTCATATCCTTCTACAGGCCATCACTCTGACTTGCAATAAGCACCAGCAGGCAGTGGATGGTCATTTCCCTTACTGTCCGCTGAGGTCATGTTAATCAGCCCTCGGTTTTACTGTCAGAAGGCATAAAAATGGGACTCCACAAGCTGCACAGTGGGGGACTGATGGTGATCCCAGAGAAGTACTGTTGATCCTCTGTCGATGTCCCCAGGACTCATTTCTTTCTCCGACATCAGAGGTATCCACAGACGAATAGGGGTGCGGAGGTCAGCTGGTTGCTCCACGCACCAGGTGGTTTCAGAGATGCTACAAGCAGCTGGATGCCAACATCACAGTGCCTCTCATCTAGGTGATGGCAACTAAGCACCTCTGTCGTACGGCGGGGCATTCAGCAGCAGGTACGGCTGCACAGAAAAGGTAGCTGCTGAGGTTGAGATAATACCAGTTTCCATCAGTTAACAACTGTCACTCCAGTTTCCTGAATGCTTTTCAATAATCACCTGCTTACGGCTGGCTGTGGCCCCAGATATTCAAGAAAGAGGACGTTGGGAAACGGAAATGATACCCTGATTCTGGTGGGTGCTCAGAAGAACACACTGCATCCCAAGAACAGTGACAAGATGTGAGCTACCAGACTTGGGAAGAACGAGAATGAACACATTGAAAAGCAAATAGAAAAAAAAAAAAAAAAGCTGGTAAGAGCAGTGGAAGAAATATGGATAAACTGTATTCTGAGGATTTAACAGGAAAATCAAGGCAGAACAAAACGCAGAAGGTGCCACAAGGGACATGAGCAAACTTTCTTGTTTCAACAAGATCGCTATCCTTTCTCACACGTGTGCAGTCCTGTCCAAATGCGCAGCCACAGACATATTTTAAGCTGCTCTCTCCTGCCAACGAGAGAGCTGTTATTACGGCAGCCGGTGCTGTGCCGCCTCGACGAGCCCCCAGAGAAAGCCCTCTCACCTCTCACTCACTCGCCGGCACGCCAGCTGATTCCCTGCACACCTTTGCTACATGCTCTGAATGACGATTACGTTTCAGCTCATGCTTCAGCCCTTTCTGGGTGTAACTTTAGCCCCCTTGAGCAGACGCACACCTGCTTTACACTGCGTCTGCAGAACGGAAGAAACAAGGCCCTGAGTATAGAGATCTTGTTAAAACAAGCTAGAGGCAGACCAGGAGATATTATCAAGCAATTGAACAAGGACCAATACACCTTCAGTCTTGAAATACTGTTATCCCTGCTCCTCCGGATCCACTTGATTCCAAGTTGCAAAGCATTATCCTAAGCAAGATCAGAGAAATGTCCGTTGTTAATTACTGTTATTATTTTATTACTCTTGGTATTTAATGGCCCAAGACATTTTAGCTGATAATTGAGATCAAGTAACAGGGTTACTTCTTTTATACCTGGACTGTATGCAAGTATATAAAAACTAAAGCTACACAAATACCTTAGGGCAGAGATCACTCAGTATGCAGGGTTTTCCTTAACACTTCTCAAGCCCATTTAATATTCAGGTTTGATGTTACACAAAGTAATAAACTGACCAACAAACAATTGCCCTTATAAATAAAGGGAACACTAAGGCTTTAATCAACAAAGCTGTCAAAGTATTTAGAAGAAATTAGTTTACCATGCATAGAAAAGATGGGTTTCTTGAGGCCTCTAATGAAAGCTGATAAAGCCATTATCTTATTACTGTAACGTACACTCAATCATTAATACAAAAGTCCTCTTTAATGATCTTTCTTTTATGGCACAGCCTTCCTAGGAGGAAGCCAGGAGGTGGGCAGGGGAAAGTATTGCTTCTTGGGTTTGTTTATACCAATTTTAAAGGGCTTGCAACATTAAAGAACACTAATTTGAGACTGATGTTTATTTCTCGGCCCTGATCACATGACGTGGGCCAGACTTAGGAGAGGTCAGCCGTATTTGATGTCCTGAGGGCAAAATGATGCTATCCGAGATCAATCCAGAGGCTGTGCCAGTCTTTACAGTGCCAGGGATCGCCAGCTGGCACACTCAGATGGTGCGAATCCACACTCCCCATCGCAGCTGTGCTGAACCACGTCTCATTACAAGTAAGGAGCTCTGCCCTGGCATCTGCGTGGAAATGGTGATCCTGCTCCTCAGCAGCAAAAACCTGAAGAAAGTAAAGATGCATAGGGGTTCTGGTAATTATTTCTCAAGTTTCTTATAGCAAGCTGCACTCTGTTGTTGTTTTGCCGCTGGCTTCTGCTAATAATTTGCTCTCAGTTTTTAAAGAATAGACCCCAAAAGAAATTTGTTGGCATCCGGCTCAATCAAAATGGAAAAAGTCATAATAAGGAAACCGTCTTTCAGAAAGAGTGAGGACTGTGTTCTCTGAATGTAGATTTTTTTTTTCTTTAATGACTTTAGATTTTGCGGATTGTAGTCATTATACAGCTATTTATGAGGAAGTATTATTGTTGTCTTTGTCAACAAAAAATGCCTTGAGAACACTGTCTGTCACCTAGGATTAGTATTGCCACAAAATAAACGTTCTCTCAATATTTGTGGATGTTTTCACAGGATTGTTAGAGAACCTGAACCCCACTATTACTGCAAATTAAAAATTATTTAATAGTGCTGCCTGTGAAAGAGTGTTGTTTTTGTAGTTGCCAAAGACCTCAGACACTGATCATTCTGTTTAACAATACATTATTTTCTTTTAGTACTTCTAGACAAATTGCAGGTGTTATCTTATGATTCTTTAAATGTTTGCGTTATTGTAAAAGCACTAGTATGAGTGACTAAATGGTCGCCTAAAATAGGTATTGATTTTGCATCTTTAAAAGCAAGGTACCAAGAACACCAATAATATGTTTACCTCAAAAATATGAATGTCTTCATGTACCGTTCAACTCACGCTGCAAGTTTTAGAGCTTTGTACCTCTTTGGAGGGAGTTCCTACTGCGTATCATTGAAGTCTCATGTAAACTTGAAGGTTAAGTGCTACATTAGTCTTGTTCTGAATCAGAAATTAAATGTATCCTTTGGGAACACTTCTAAATATTTTGGCTTTAATGACTGGAGCTTTTTAGCCTTTCTCTTTGTTAAAGCCAGTCTGAGAATTAGCTTTTTGTTGCTCCCCCCATCATTCCTGCTCCTGTCTGGAGAATCTCAGCTGCTGCAGACTGTGGACAAAAGAGAAAGTTCAATGAAATGGGAACACTCGAGCTTCCCGTTCCTGCCATGCTGTGACCGTAAAACAATGGAGTCGCAGCAGACCTGTAGAGCACGTAAAAGAAATGGACCTTTAAGGAATGTACGGTTTCACACACTGGCAGGGGTACTAAGCTCCCACACCTTCCTACCACATGAAATTCATCACTGTGTATAATTCTATGCACATTCCTGTGGTTCACTTCCTCCTGCAGCCATGACAAATGTCCTTTTATATTTAGGGATTTTAGGGTTACTCATCTTTCATTTCTATTGCTATCAGATCTGTATTTCAAATATCGGCCTGCATCCTGCTCGTTCCAGTGTGATATATGAATCTACAGATAATATGCGCGCCCCATGCTTAAATACACCCATGCTAAGCCTCCAGAATTGAGTTCATTGTTCACTTTGGCTGATCTTCTTCCTCGGCCACTGCACCCCACAGCAACCACTTCAGCACATTTGTTCACCTGACCTTCCTCTGCGTTTGATCCGACTCAACAAACACATTCATTTTTCCTAACAAAACACTGGAAATTTCCTAATGATTTTTGCTTCCCAGGGGAGACTTCAGAATGAATACATGCATATACATATGCACATTTACATATGTACAATGGCCGTTCTCTTGTGCAGTGGTCCTAGGGGAGACCAAACTTGAGCTGTCAATAACATAATCCGCTTTAGAGTACAGGTCACTGATAGGTCTGAATGGCATCTTAAAGAACCTTACCTATCTCCTTTGACTCAGATTTATATGTTAAAAGGTAAAGTCAGGTGAGACGAGTCCAACCCACAGTGCCCATATGATCCATTTGCAATGAGGAGCCCAATGCTGTGAGAGAGTGTGCAGGGAAATGACAGGTTCTCGAAGCACAATCCAAGACTGATCCAGAGAAGACTCAAAACTCAATTACTGATCAGATTTACAGCAGACTTAATTTAAGAAGCAATACGATTAGCAAAGGTGAGCAGCAATGAAAAGGGGAAGACTGGAAAAGAGACAAGTAATGGCAGTACAGTCATATGTTCACAGCAACCATGTGCAATGGGGTAGTTGTGAATCAAAGTCATTACAGCTATTACTAGGTCTGGTTTATGTATAATTTCTTTAACTATAAATACAATAACGTCTCCTCAATTGCCAATCAAGCTAGGTACCTTTGGCAAGGTGTTTTCTTCAAGCACCACAGTGAAAAGTGGATTTAGAAGAAGAATTTAAAGACAGACACAGCTGAGATGGATTACAGATCCTTATGGAAGGAGAGAAAATGAGTATTGCCATGGTAGGGAAAGGTGGACGTAGTTTGACTCGCTGGTCTTCCTTCTGTCTAGCGGACACTTAAGATTACTCTGTCACTGCAGAAGAGTTTGCTCCAGTTGTAAGATCAACCGTGCTATCTGTCTGCAGGAAGCTCTAGTATGCAAGCCTTACTTTCTTCCCCGATCACACACCTGCTAACATTTCCCTCAAGGTAAATCTTGCCACCAAGATGGATAAATATGTTAAGAGTAATGTATAATTATTGCAATTAGTCTAGCCCAGCCTGTATGCTAGCTTTGCAGTTTCACAACCCATTAATGTACAATCACAGTGCACACTCCACTGACCCTGATGAGTTCCTCACAACATTTAGGAGGGAGAAAGGGAGCGAAAAAGAGAACAGGCAGAAATATATGCTGGTCAGAGAAAGTAGTCAGGTCACAGAAAAACAGCTTGAAGAACTATTTTTCCTATTTTCAACAGTTTGCTCTGGTTCAATTGAATTTTCTCTGTTTACTGTTTATTTTCTCTGTAGTTTTTAGGTTTTCACAATTCATTAACATATTATTTAACAAGTCAAGAGTTTTCAGGATTACATTTCCAATTTTTGCTTCCCATTGCTATGTTTCCACTTAATGAATTAAAAAATAATATCATATTTTAAATTTCACATTTATTGTTGTATTTATGAAATCTCTCTTTCGTTTAAGTAACTTAAACTCCTGGATCTTTCCTCCCTATTTTATGTGATTCTAACTGATTATCCATTATGCCAATAATGTAATTAAAAAGACAAAACTCAGTTACTCCAGGGTGAGAAGCTGTCCTAGAGCTTTAGGTCACCCTGATTTGGGGCACTGGAGAAGTCAATGACGTGACTTATTAATTGAAAGTCCTACAGTCTTCATAAACATCCCAAGGTTATCCTCCCCAGACTTGCGCCTTTTTCCTTTCCCTGCCACTCCAAGCCCCGTTCCTGCCAATATCTGCCACAGGGAAAATAGGACCTTCACAGCTGGCCTCCTCTGTGCTTCCAGTAATCTCTGTCAGCTGGATACAGGATACTGAGGGTGACTTTAATTTATTCTTTCCTTTTTATCTGGTGGAAAGGAGCAAAAGGGATGAAACTCTCACCTTTTCTCTCTTCGTTAAGGATAATGTATTCAGATCCCTCCAAATAGAAGTGTGTAGTACTGTACGTGTGCTGTACTAGGGAAAGAGCGCTACCTCTTGCATTGCTGGAAAGTCTAAACACGTTTAAGGCAAAGGCAACGCAGTTTCTTACTCCTCTTGCAGTTCCTGTCTCGGACGAGGAATTGCCATAAGAGGTACAACAAGGCATTTCTGGAGATCATTTTTGTACACTAGGTGTATCTTTTAAAAGGTTTTTTTAAATTGTTAGGAAGAGCCACAGGATACATTGGGATCTGCATATACATGTATATCTCTAACACTACTTCATTCCTCCAGTGCTTTTTACCCAAAAGGATTTATCTCGTAGGCTCTGAAACAGACCTAGTGAGCAGGGAAGTCTGTTGGCCCAATAACAGCGATAAAAGCCAGATATCATAATGCTTCCATTTCATTAGGAAGCTATCTGCCTCCTGGTTGCGGCTGGTTATGACCCAGGAAAAACCAGATACATGGCTTGATACAGCATAGGAAACATAGCTATGTATTAATGATCGCACGCTGTTTCTGTCTCAAAAGGACAGTTCTCTTGGTTCTAGTTATACATGGCTTGATTCGGCGGTAGGAGGAAAGGGAATAGATAATTCAGTTCCTATAATTTGTAAAAAGCATCAACAATATCAACCTGCATTTTTCCTTCAGTCGTACTCTCATCTCAGCTAAAGCTTCTTGTTTGATGTTTTCCTCCACTGACTATGACCACCCTTTAAATATACTTGAGATGAAGTCAGGTAGATCAAACAGAATATGGTATCATCTGGGTTCGCTCTAACAGTGTTAGCATACATCATTGAAGGGAATGGATTAATTCCCCATTCAACCTAAAATCATTTTTGTCCTCAAGTGCCATACAGGTATGGGAGACTAAGGACAAAGAGGATCGAGTAACATCAATTGCACAATTTGGGGTACCACTTAGACCAGCCATAGCAGATAATTAGACAGATAAATCCTTTGGTTTAGATTTTTGTGCATTGATAGGAAAGAACAATGTATCAGCTGCTCTAACTGGGTCTGCCCAGTATCATTATGGTGAGGGGGAGCAACAACTGTAGTGTTTTACCCTAAGTTACCTGTAGGTTGAAGATCGTATTTTGATAGGACATTAAAGCTCTTCCTGCAAAGCCCTGCTACTTTTTCCATATATAGAAGCTATACTAGTGTTCAGTCATATTGCTCAAGAAGAAAACAATACATCTAGGTAGTCCCACAAATTCACTTTGCATTATACTTTGCTCCCCATTTATTATAAACTTTTCTCCCTCTCCAGTAAATTTATCCCCCTCCCTTTTTTTTTTTTTAGTTTCCCTGATCCCAAACCTCTCACTAAGCTTGATTTGCTGCTTCTGCTGGGCCACCTAAACTATGCCATGCGTATTATACCTCAGGGTAGATCATGAATTCCTACCTCTTTGAGTTAGCTGCAGTCTCAGTCAGATTCCTGTATCATTTTATCTCCCTCAATTTTTTCTGCCAGTTTGAAACTCAGCTTTGGTTCTGCCTCCTTAAACATTAGAAGAAAGTACATTTCTTTTACTTTGACCTCATTTTCTCACCTGACAACACTTGGCTTTTTTACTGATGTCTCCCCAAATCATGTTTTTTTCCATTTAGTACGAAGGATAGCATTTCCCTGTTTCAGCAAAAGCAGCTATTTGTGTTCCTATCATGTTCAGAGTCCTCCTATGCTCCTGCCTGTGCAATTCCGAGTTCAGTGCCAAAACAATCTGGGAATTTGTATTAGAGTTAGAAAGCCTTTCTACTATCTTGATAGCTTAGCTGTATTTGCTGTCACAGTATTAATACAGGCCAGTAGATTCTGCATTCCTCAGTACGTTTCTGTGTTCTGTTTTGTGCTCTGGATCACTGTTGGCCGCTGCTTTCTAATCAAACATGTTCATTTGCAATGATACATTCATCAAATAGCTGGTAAAATTTCTGTTACTATGCAAAAATTCAGATCTCCAACTTCCAGGCTAAACCTACAGTTCAACTATTTTCATATTTAATTTGATACCAACTTCCTTCATATTTTACTCACTTAATCAGAGTTCACATTCGTACTCTCCTCAGAGTCACGTCCAATACGTCACAACATCAGCAGTCGCTTCAGCAAAGTTAGGGTAATGTATCTTTCTTTTATCAGATATTGCCACCAGAGCTTAATTGTTAATGCTCTTCAGCTTAGATGGTCCACAATTGCTTGTCTCAGTAGTTTCAGCCCAGTGTAATGCTCATCAACCCACCGTACTCACTGCAGATTCATCAAAAAAGAGCATCTGATTTAACAAAAGCAGGAGCTGGCCTGGCAACCCTGGAGATCAAAATACACTAATGTATTTACAGGAGCTGAAGATGCAACCGTACAATCTTCTACCATATTTAACTGTGTACCGTGTATCATTTTTTATTCTGGGAAGCCACCTTTACAGGTCCAGTACCCACTTGGTCCTTCTGATTCCAGAAAGCAGATGACGCACTAGCTATGGTTATAATTTTGTTTTGTTTTGTACATATTTATTCACCTTCAACTCTTATCAAGGCACCTAAACCACATCAAATGGCATCAATCTTCAGTCACTACTAAATGGAGCCACCACATTACTGATCTCCTCCACCTCCACAACCACCACCTATTTTTTAAATTAATATATAGATCAAAATAGTTTTTCTCTAATGAAAAGCCAGAACTATATCTACTACATAGCAGAAATGACTTAAGAGCTCATTTTCACAGACGCGCATTGCAATCCTCATCACAGTGTTCTTTAGAGATTTGTGCCTGGGAAGATTTTGTTCTGCTTGAAGAGTTTGCCTTCTGAGTATGACTTCAGCACATAGACAAAACAGACAGGGGACCACAAACCCAAAAGAGTTTTGTAGAAAAGTAAAGGTCTCAACTTGCCATTTAGTCTAGCCAATGCCAGAGAGGAGCAGTGCAAAAGCTCCATGACAGAGGGTTTTTAGGGAGGAAGGTACAGGAAAACGAAATGCCATTTAGCTGTTCTGAGTGGGTGAGATGGTGTTTGCCAGAGCAGGCAACAGGCAGGCTATCACAGATGTCACTCCCAACACAGAGTGTGCAGGAGTTATTAGTTTGCGGCGCATGTGGTTCTGCCAGATGGGGTGACACCATTCTTGGGGCTGCAGGAGACTTCGCCTATCCTGCCTCCCTTTCTGTCCTCGACGCTTCTTCCTCAGTGTGCTCAGTCATGCCCTGATCATCAGCGCTCACAGCCTCAGCCAAACAGGCATTCTGGCTCATGGGAGAACGTCCCCTGTATTATCTTGGGCTTTGCACTAGCTTAATGCACTAAGAGCTTTTATTTTATTTATTTTGGCTGGGTAGTGGGTGTGGATTAACAGTGCATAATACTGCTTTATTCCAAGGCTGTTGTGTGACGTCTTGCTTTACAATCCAGCTACTGGTTGGAATTTCCTAAGGGCCTGGCACACCCGCAGCTGGGACGAGATTTTCAGAAGATTTCTGCTCCCATGTAAGCACCTAAATAAACACCGAGATTTTCCAGAAGCCCTGCATGTGAACCGGCTATGAGATTGCCTCTTGGAAATTGAGCCCTGTGAAGCGGGGATTGTGCTATTTGCTATTTGTGATGCTTTTTCAGATGAGACTTAAAATCATTCCCAGTATTTTCAGTCATTAAAGATCATAAAGAGCTATGTGCCACAGAAATAATTACATCTCTGCCTGCCCCTCTCTCTCTGCAACTCTCTGCAGAGAAGATAACTTCTTTCCTGACAGCATCTGGCCCACTCATCTGTGACGCTGACTCCCTACAGTTCCTAAATGGCTCACCAGAGGCAGTGGGGAAGACTGGATCCATCATAAAGCTGGCACAGGTGCCTGAAGTGGTGGCTTAATTTCCACAACCCAGGCTTTACATTGGGATCCACACTAGTGAAGGATGCTGGGTTTGTACAGGTCATTATTTATGCCATTATGTCAGTCATATTGTTCAAATGGATTAAAATAAATTACTCTTTCTAAGACTTGAACTAATTCCTAAATTACCACATAAATTATCAAGTAGTCTGCATTCAAACTTTTTACAGTGTTGCCCGGTAGGAAGGATTTCATGATGTAGGAATGCCACATTAATTTTACTTTTAATAGTGATACTTCATTGCATCCAAAACTTTTCTCACTATCTCATTTCTTGTAGCCTTTTCTAAGTCATGTTTTTATCTGCCAAGATGACATGTTCGAAGAGCTTTGGCAAAGCTTGTACGAAAAACTTGTTTGAAAAATAGAATGTTGAGTAGCACTTCCCAAATGTGAGAGAGATACAGCAGAGTGTTTTAGAGGCCAATTAATTATGGAATAATTCCTGCAAACTGTGGCAGTAATTAATGAGCGAGTAACTTGCAGTATTTAGAAGTGAACAGCAGTTAGCAAACACTATGCATCGCTTTGTGATTGTAATACAGGAAACAGTCCTGTCCCCATTTATTCATTTGGAGTATTAGCAGATTCACCTAGTTAATGATGTGTCTTGTGCTTATATCATCTACTTTTATTCTGAAATATGACTATGTAAAAAACCCACCACTTTCTTTCTTACATGCATTCACAGGAGAGAGAAGCGTTTCCGTAAGAGTTTGCCTGGGTTGAGAAACCAGCTGTGATTAATTCAGGGAAGACAGTTGCAGGACCACACTGGCCCAGAGAAATTAAGACTATACTGCACATCAGGAAGAATTCACGATACAGCTGGAGGGCTCGGGTGGCTTTTCTCTTACCTGTTCCCTTGGGGGGTAAGCAGGACTGCACCCTTTCTCTAGCCTTATGACATGCCCTTTAACCTTTGTGAAGCAGTCCATACACAGCCCGGAGAACAGGATGGGCACGACCTGTTCCCTTAGCGTATCGTGAGGAAGTTCTCCCTGGCTTCTGTACGCATCTCCGATCCGGTGCTGAATAAACTTCTTCAATTTGTGCGTTATCAATTAAATTTTCTGCTAGCTTATTCAGTCAGTCCCACCAGCCAAAATCTACTGACAACATCACTGACCTGGAAGACCTGTTTTAGCACATCTCTATCGGCTCCCTCTGGTTTTCGAGCATCAGAGAAGACCTCCAGGGAAGGGCCCGTTTCTTCCACTATGTTTGCACAGCACTTAGGACAGGAGGCAACCAATATTAATTGGTTAGTCTATGAAATGGCCCCGGAGGTAAGAGAAGAAGCCTACAAAGAGGACGACTTTCCCTTGGTCGAGGAGGACTGTGTGAGGGATCGCTTAAGTGATCTGGATGTCCACAAATCCATGGGCCCCGATGGAATGCACCCACGA
>Ga0065711_1040429_pt1 | contig 16969 bp, 14 predicted proteins | sample Hoacrofraction12_FD_59098 | JGI IMG/M metagenome (GOLD analysis project Ga0065711, IMG submission 59098) | Hoatzin crop microbial communities from Cojedes, Venezuela - Epithelial fraction 12 v2 (version 2) | ecosystem: Host-associated > Birds > Digestive system > Esophagus > Crop | place... | reverse complement strand
CGGGTTGCCCAGAGAGGCAGTGCAGGCCCCATCCCTGGAAACATTCAAGACCAGGTTGGACAGGGCTCTGAGCAACCTGATCTAGTTAGTGGTGTCCCTGCTCGCTGTGGGGGGGTTGGACTAGATGACCTCTAGGGGTCCCTTCCAACCCTAAACTTTCTATGATTCTATGATTCTATGAAATAGCAATAAATGCAAGAAGTCCTCTTACAGTCCCTTTGCTTCAGCGCCCTTCCATGCTGCCTCCGTCTTCCATTTTCCCTACTCTTACCTCACCTTTTCAGAGCGCACTCACTTTTCCTGCCTATTCTTTTCAGTTGATCCCCTCCTGATAAATCTTTAATTTCTTTTCCTATAAAAATATTTAGCAAATTGTATCCACTTCCTAACATTTCTGCGTTCACTCATTTGTGCTAAATCTTTTTCCTCACCCAGAGTTTCCATCTCATCCATTCAGATTATAAGCATCTTGGGAAAAGCATTTGCACCTCTGCCTCTGTACCTCATCTCGCACAATAGTTGCTACTTGGACACTACCATATGAAACATGATTGATGATAATAATTAATTTAATTTCTTTAACCCATCTACACCTCTGTGGTATAATTCAAGAACTACTTAGGGCAAACAGGATCTTTTAATGGATACAATCCCTGTGTTTTTACAGGCATGTTTCAGATTTTTTGGCATACAAATGTCAAAAAAGAGTATTTGATCTCAACGGTGTGCTGATGTCAACATTTGGTACTGTTTTATGAGCCAGTCAAATGGAAAGAAAGTGAGCAGAAAAGAAATTGCTATGATGCTAAAAGTGACTGATGCCACTTATAACTGTTTGTATACGCTCATAGTTGAGATCTCACTAGAAATACAGTTCTCAAGTACTACTTAATTTTGCATTTGCTAAGGATGAATTTCACAGCAAACTTAAAATTTTCTACATTATTTTAACATATTTAAGGAACAGTATAAAAGAGTTTTTCAATATTAAATACACATTAAGAAGCTAGTAATTTTTTGCACCTGAATTTTTACCTGTATGTACAGAGAAAAGTACTTACACATTGCTAAAGATGGTGAATGAAATGAAAGAAAAAGAAAACCTGAAAAACATGACTATAAAGGCTATTTATAAAGCTGTACTCTGTGGAACCATGACTAGGTCAGGCTAACTTCTGGCAAAGTGAAAGAACACATTTCTTCATGTTAGATAACTAAAACACAGTTGCTTTGAATGAGTATCCATGTTTGATTGTATAAGCTGGCAGTTAAATAATATGCAACATGTGATTCATTTTTTCCTGACATCTGTTTATATCACTTGCTTCTTTCAGTACAGCTGTCTATGCTATGTAGGTTCATGCAGCCATTAAAATGCTTTTAAATTCTATGAAACTAGCTAAAGCAATAGATGTTACTTCTACAAAGTGATTATATTTCATGTAAAAAAATACCAGTGCTAACTTTTCTGTAGACTTATTTCAGTAAATATCCCCTTGCTCTAGCAAAAAAAAAGTGACGAGACAAAAAAGCACACCTGATCAGTGTTCACTCCCCTTTCATTATTTCTGAACACGCTTTCATCATGTTCCATATTTTCCACACTTTCAAGAATCGAAGTCTCTCTAGAATTCAGATATTAGAGCCTGAGAACACTCAATTGCTTGTGTTCAGGGTTTTTTCCAAATATTTGACTTTATACAATGTTGGAATAAATGAAAGTCTTTCAACTGTCGTTCTTTGAAAAGTGTGTAAGTAGGATCACACAAGATACTTTGTGATTCACACTGTTAGGAAGCTGATAAATTGTCCATTTTAAATTCCAAGAGAAGCTAATATTAAGGAAGCTGACAAGATTTATCAGATACAATTCCTTAGAAAACATTTTAAGCTACTCCTCCAGAACATTCTTTCTGAGGTAATTTGTCTTTGATTCCAACGCACTCATCTAGAAGAGGGTGATGGAATAACCCTATAGGCATACGACTAGTAGCACTTAAAATTCTGGACTTTTTGAACAAAGAATAATATTCACACCTGGGAAACTCTTGTTCACTAGGTCCGTTTGGACAAGCTGTGGCCCAGTGAGAACACAGAACACTGATAACATGAACCTAGTTTAATATATATTTATAGATTGTAAGTATTAATCAGTAATTAAAATGTTAATGCTAATATTTTAACAAATTCAAATGTCATGCATGCACATCCTGGGATTAGTGCCCCAGAAAACTCTTACTCTGCAGTAGAAAGGACAGTGGCTGGATTCTTGGTCTCCAATTAAGCTCAGTATATTTTTGTATTAACCACAGACAGGTCCATGGCAAAATCCAACAAGAACTTTGTGAGACTCCACAGTGTATTTGTAGTAGCAAATATTTGTAGGTTTTGTGTTTCTATGAATTTTCAGATTGGAAATAAAACCTCTAGGCAAACAATGCAGTCCTTTGGGAGGAATGAGAACTGGCATGTCAAAGTCAGCTCCGAATATAAAAGATATCCCATTCTTAAAATAAGAACAAAGAAACGCCATGTCAGAAAAAGCAAAACTCGAATGAACAGGAAGCTGCTTTGTAGCACTTGCAATATAGTGCAGAGATAGCCGAGCCAGTAGCAGCAGCATGAATCTCAGCATGGGTTTCTCTTTTCCAGTCAGGTCTGCCCTAGTAACTGCTGTTTATTTCATCTGTGTTTTAAGGACTGTTGCAATCCAGCAGTACAGGGGAGAATCCTTTACTTAATTCACACAGAAGACCCTACTTGCTTCTTCAGTGTACTTTAGCCTTAGTAATACAGGTATTTTATGAATAGAAGTAAATCTTCAGACTTTCCGTTCCTTACTATTCCACTTTTTGTGCAACTGAAACCTCAATTGAGACATTATTTTTCCCATCTAATGTAAATGTAGTAGATTTTTCAGCTTTGTTGACATTTTTCTTCTTTTGTTTTGACTTACTGTACCCTAGAATTTAGTACACTGAGCGTTATTCTTGCATTACAACGTATCTATGCCATGAACAGAGTTTCACCTGTAAAATTTCTCCCGGAATGCATAGCTAGAACTTTATCAGTGCAAAAGGGGACACTTATTTCTGCTGCTATTAGTAGCATCTAATATGAAGTGAAGATCTCTTCACAGCCGAAGGAGAGAGAATGGCTTCCCTAGACAGTGATTCAAGGCACTCAGGATCTTATTTTTCTCCACTCTTTACGTAAGTAACTCAAAGTTCAGTGTCATCAAATTAAAGTTCCTCTCCCTAAGATTAGCATTTTATTAAACTAAACTTGTTATTATACAAGTACATGTTTATATTTAGTCTTTTTCCATGAAGAAGTGATGACCTTTTTTGGATAAAAAGGATAAAAATGCCTATTCTAATTTAAAATGACAGCACTTCCCAAAAAAAACCCAAAAAATAAAGCTGAACAACCTCCCTTCCCAAAATAGATTAATTTTGCTTCCTCTAAGTGTATGAGGAAGCCTTACAAAATCAACACACTGCCCATCCAAAACAGTGGCTATTTAGAACAAATGAGTCCTGTAGGAATTAATTCTGGATCTTATGTTTCTGCTAATGATGATGATTATGATGAATAACTGGCTGTTGCTGTTGCTTTATCTGCTGATTCCTAAGTTTTTGATAGAAATATTGTTGCTACAGTTATTGCTGCTTGTCCAACTGCATAATATGAAGAGAATCCACAGAGATACAAACAAGCTCTTTAGTAGCCAAATTAAGAAACCTGTAATTTTACAAACAGGAAGCAAAATTGCTAATAATCACCAAATACCACAGGAAGTATAACATAACAGGCCACTGTGAGAAAAATCCCAAACAAGACCTAGAAGTAGTGCTGTGTCATAATGTTTTAAAGATGTTTGGGGCCCTAGGATTTGGGATGGGCTTTTAATTTCTAAGTTACCTGAAATAGCCATGTATTAAAAAAAAAAAAACAAACAACTGGGGCAGGATCTTTCCTTTACTGTCACCACTGACTCAGATGTAATTGAGGTTGGTAGCACAAATGGTCACTATCAAGAGTCAAGTTGTGTCATGACTACTGCTGTTATCTTCCACTAAGTGATTCCCAGACATATTTAGATTACAACCCTTTTGTAATCTAAATATTTGTAATAAAAAATATCAGGATTTTTTGTAATAAGTTCATAGTGCTTAACATTGAATGGGTCTGTTTAATGAACAGAGCTACCCTAAAACACCCTGAGAACAAAGTAAAGGTAAAATAGATGAACATACTTTAAAAAGGACAGCAAACATAAACGAACATTTTTGATCTGTGTCCAGTAGCTAAAAATCTTCTCAGCTACAAATACTCTTTCTGATCAGCTCAGGAACCTAGAAAGTTATCAGCTGTTTAAACTAGGACATAGTGTCTCATTTATAGGCAGCCTAATATCATAAAGATCTAATGAGTAGCAATATACTACATGATACTGTCTTCAATTCATTTCTTTATAGACTTGTCCTGCAGCACAAAAAGCCACTATCATTAGTGCAGACAATTTTTGTTGTAATTTAGGGAACTTGTATAGGATTACTGAGCTAATCACACAGAGTTAGAACATTACAGTATTTCTGTAAGTGTGTGCAACTAGGTATTTGACCTTACAGACAAGGGTCTTAGAAATCCTCGCAGATCTGAACACTGATCTGCTACTAGTCTTAATAGAAGTCTATAGAGACTGAAACAGCTTTGGACAAAAGGTATCCTCCTCAGGAGAGCTAATTTTCTCATGCCTGTCTGCAAGATGTTGGTGTGTTTCCACACCCCAAATTCCAAAGACAGAAAAAAATACCCTGAAAGTTTTTGTAAGGAAACAGATAAACAACTCCAAAATTATGAGAAAAGGACTTGTGGCAGGATTCAGAATTTTGGGACTGTAGAGGGGAAACTACAATTTTGCTTTCACAACAGGACAAAGGGATGTTGTTTAGCTGTAGAATGATGGTCAGAAATTAAAAACTGCAAGGTTCTAAAATGCAGGCTAAGATTCACAAAAAGGTCTTATGTCCATGAGTTCCCAAACAATATCCCTGAGTGATCAGAAAATGGCTGGTTTGTTTTCTTTTTGGAGATTTACATCCAGATACACTGTGAAGACCAATGATTTTCTCAGAAACTTTATGCAAAGACCAATATAATATGAAAGTTTAAGTGGTGAAGTAGAAGGTTCATAAGATTAGAGGCGAGCAAAGAGGATGTCTGGAGGTGCACAGGTGTGACACTAGGATTTTTTGTGAGACCTTGAAGACAGCCATCAGATTAATCTTGTTGCAGTAGTCTGGTAAGTATCTAATATGAAAGCTTAACGGAATGTGTAGAATTAACAATCAAAATTGCAGATATTTTTAAACTCTCCAAGGATTCCCAATAGCTTTAGTATTTAAATACTGAAGGATTGTAGTTGATATAAATAGTGAACTCAATTAAATAAAGGAAAGAAACAACAACTTTATATTTTATTTTTATGTTAATATAAATGTATATATTACTAGTGGCTCTTACTTGAAGGGAAATCACATGCTCTGAGAACTCTTGACCTTCTGTTAGCTCTGAAATGGACAAATCTGTATGCTTGTGGATCTGCCTGAGAAGATGGTGGAGGATGGAGATAAATCCAGTTGGCGGCAGATCACGAGTGGTGTTCCCAGTGTTCATTATTGGAGCCAGTCTTGTTTAACATATTTATCAATGTTCTGGAAGAGGGGATTGAGTGCTCCCTCAGAAAGTTTGCAGATGACACCAAGTTGAGTGGGAGTGTCGATCTGCTTGAGGGTAGGAAGGCTGTGCAGAGGAATCAGGACAGGATGGATGGATGGGCAGGCCAAGGTCAACTGTATGAGCTTCAATAAGGTCAAGTGCCAGCACTTGGATTACAAAAACACCATGCAACACTGCAGGCTTGGGGAAGACTGGCTAGAAAGCTCCCCGGAAGAAAAGGAGGTGTTAGTCAACAGCCAACTGAACATGAGCCAGCAGTGTGCCCAGGTGGCCAAGAAGGCCAATGACATCCTGGCTTGTACCAGGAATAGTGCGTCCAGCAGGAGTAGGGAAGTGATCGTGCCCCTGTACTCAGTACTGGTGAGGCCACACCTGGAGTACTGTGTTCAGTTTTGGGCCCCTCACTACAAGAAGGACGTGGAGTTGCTGGAGCATGTCCAGAGAAGGTCAATGAGGCTGGTGAGGGGTCTAGAGAGCAAGTCTTATGAGGAGTGGCTGAGGGCACAAAGGTTGTTTAGTCTGGAGGAAAGGAGGTCGAAGGGAGACCTTATTGCTCTCTAAAACTACCTGAAAGGAGGTTGTAGTGAGGAAGATGTTCTTCTCTTCTCCCAAGTAACTAGCGATAGGACAAGAGACAATAGCCTCAAGTTGCATCAGGGGAGGTTTAGATTGGATATTAGGAAAAATTTCTCTACTGAAGAGTTGTGAAGCACTGGAGCAGGCTGCCCGGGGAAGTGGTGGAGTCACCATCCCTGGACGTGTTCAAAAAACATGCAGATATGGCCCTTCAGGACGTGGTTTAAAAGGCATGGTGGTGATGCCTTGATGATATTAGAGGTCTTTTACAACCTCAGTGATTCTATCATTCTATGATATAGTTACATACAGAGAAATTAAGGAGGCGCTGTGTCTTTTCAGAGTAGTTTTAGACACAATTTATCCTTAAATGGCTACATACTTCCCTTGTTCATATATAGTGACATGCACTGCTAGAATGCCTTGAAAAGAATCTCTCATCACTGAGGAGACAGATTTTTCTACCACCAACTGCAGTCAATGGCAATATTCCCATGCTGTTCAGTGGCTTCAGCATAGAGCCAAACTGAGAAATTAATCCTGAGACAAAACATGTCCTTTGTAGCCAGGATGTGACAGGACTTAAAACCTTACTTTGTAAAGTGTTGTTTATTTCAGTGCATTTTATTTCATTTTATCTTTAAACTCTACATTTGGTACAGGACAAGCACGTGTGAGATGTAAGCTCCCCCTATAAAAATGACTTGTTCATAAAGGCAGAATGAAATTTAACAACATCATATGCATGAAAGGATCCTAATGTGTGACAAAGAGGCTGTCTGGTCCCCTCCCCTGACCTAGCTTGCTCTGACTCTCTGTAAAGGAAGTGTTTGCACTGGAGCCCTCCCTTGGGCTGGCACGTAAATCTTAAAACTATCTTCTAAGCCCATCTGCTCTAGTGTTTCATTTTTAATGAAAATGGAAGGTAGCTTTGATACGCCAAGTCTCTCCCATAATGCCAGCCTGCTACATCTCAGAGGAGTCAATTTAAACAGCCACGTATTTCTAAGACATGTTTGTAAGTTTATGATTAAAAGGCCTTAGGTATGAAGTAAAAAAACCCAAACCCTACAGACAAGATAGCCCCAATAATAGGCCATTTTGACAACTAAGCTCCCAATGTAAGATTGTTAGCTTCGATATATTCACATGAGTTTGGTCTGTTTGATTTTCCATATGTATTTCGTGCAAGATGTATATTCAGAGTTAAACATCTTTCCAAAGAAAAATTATCATTTCTCTTTTCAGTTGGCTCATGCCTTTTCTCCTAACCAAGTCGAACCCAATAAAGACATTACCAATACAGTGCTAGATACTAATGTTGAAGAGATTTATTTTCTTGTGGGGTTTTATGTCTTGCAGACATACAGTAATGAAGCCAGAATAAAATAAATGACTAAGTATTAACCTAGAAGACTTCTAATTCTTTATCAGACTCGCTTGTCCTTGCAAGTTAATATTTACTATTCATTTCAGTAACAGTCCTTTAAAAATCTGAAAAATTTTTCAATAAAGATTTTACCCAGTCATGGGAAGTAAAATAAAGATATCCAGATATCTGGGAGTTTTGTCACCATTAATTCAGAGAGTGTGACAAAAATAATGTTAAGAAAACAGACTTCAGAAATATTTGGAATAACATTTCAAAAACTTGGGTTTTACTTTCCCCACATTCTAGAGCCTAAGAACAGGAGTTTCTGTACCCCTTGCCTCAAAGAAGTATTTAAATAATGTGCAGGTTGAATCTCAAATATTTAAATAAAATTTGAAAATCCCAGAAGTGAAGTAAATCCAGGTATTATTGACACATTGACAGGGTCACAGAGCTTACAATTCAACGGAAATAGAGAGGTACTACAGAACTCTGACGCTTGGCTTATTTCTTCAATATTGCCACAGGAGCACTACATATTTAGTACACTATCCGGACTATGATTATTCTACAACCATCTGTATTCCTCCTATAAATCTGAGAAAACTCTCTCTACAAATGATTAGGGGATTAACTTTCCTTGTGAGTAGGTTCACATTATGCATGGTCAAAGTCATATCACAGACACACATGGAAAAAAACATTTCAAGGGTTATAATTACATTCACATGTTGGCTAATTGGGCCCTCGGGGGCCTAGTTCCTAATTATAAGAGTGTATGCAGGAAAATACCAGTAAAAATGTATGTATAGAATGAGTATGAGATTAAATGGGCTATGCTGGCTATATAAAAGCTGTAAAACTTGATAGGAAAGGAATGCAGTTACTTGCCAAGTATCTCTAAACCATAAATGTTTTTTTGGTGTCATTATCAGAAGGAGATGGGAGGAGGCTGTGTTGTTACAGAGGAAGTCTGCAAACATCTATTGTAGCCTCAAGTGGAATTTCTTCAGAATTGTAAGCAAATCAAGTAATGACTGAGTCAGATGAGAAAGAAGAAAAAAAAAAAAGTAACTTTTTATGACAACTTTGACATCCAAAGAAGGTGAACGTAACCTAAACGAAAAGAGGAAGAGGAGAGTTGCATACTCACGTGAACGTTTTTGAGACATATTAACCAGAAATCAAATGCTCTAAAAACTTTGATATTCATTAATTAAAACTGCATAAGCTTTAATGACACTGTTTATTAGTTTAGCTAAGGGCAGCATTTTTACCTCCCATAACTGAAAACTATTGTTTATCACCTTGATTATACACTAGGTAAAATATACAGGCTTTACTTTTTGCTCCATGTCTCTCAGAGGAAAATGCCTGTAAGAGAGTAAATTGTAGAACTTTTACAAGGTTGAAATTTACTTTTTTTCACATCAAGTGGTATCCTTTTGACTTATCTATTAAAGTCTCACTGTTTATAGTAGATGTGTATGTAATATTACATTACACCTCCTGAGAGAGAATTTGGCAGGAACCCTGAAGCTGAGTAAGAACAAGATTATCTTTATCTCTTAAACCTGTCATTTTAATTTTCCACTCTAGACAGTGCCGTATAAGTAGCCTGACTTAAGTTCCTAGTGGCTGTTAGACCACATTCTTGTAACATTTTGAATTTAGTACCTTATCAAATTGCTTTACTTCCAGTATTCTTATCTTGATTTATACAAATGCATATATGGTACCTTTGTAAGTATACCCAAAGGAATACAGTGTTTTACAGCACTCTAAATGCAAATCCTGCTTTCTTATTTACACTGTGGCCAATGTAACCACACCATTTAAAAGAATTTAAATTAAATGCAGAAAAATTTAAAATACAATTTTACCATTCTAAAGTCTCGAGCAACCAACCCGATGCTCCACAAGTTGTGACAGCATGAAAATGCCAATCAGGCTTCACACACCAAACTTTGTCTTTGTGGAGCTGAAATTAAATGCTCACCCGAAAAAAAAAAGAATTTTTTTTTTATGTCTAGTTTAATATTTGTCTGTAACTACCAGAGCTGTAACTATATAATGCTGTAGTTCAAAACAGTTATAAGACTACTTTGTGAAAATGTTGGATCTCACTTTTGCTGTGTATTTCATTCAAATCTGAAATGTACGTTGAAGTGTCTAGATTTGCTGCTCATTATAGCTTTGATCTCATTACACAGTAAGGACAAATTTTTTGGATGATCACAGTCGTGTGTGTGCTCAAGACACAGACGGAACAAAAGGTATCATTGGTGTGGAAGTTAAATAGTGCAATGGGAGGTGGGTAGAGAGGAGAGAGGAAAAATTATTATTGATACTTGAGCAAGAAAACATTTCATTAGTCGCATTCCTCCCATCATACACCAGCAAGTTTCCATACAAAGACGAGAATATTGACAGGGTGTCTGTAGTGGCACAGAAGTCTACACAAAAGCATCCTGTAATTCAACTAGAAGAATAATGCTGTCATCTTGGGTTACTGGGACAAGGAACAGTGTTTCTCATTTAATCAGGTGTATACTAAGGAAAATTATTTTGCAGGGTTAATAATCTTGATAGTGTTAATAATTTTGCTGTCTTTAGACTTCTGACCTAACCTGCCTGAGGTTATTGCAAGAACTAAAATCTCAGAGTTGCTATTTTAGGTCATTTTTACTTTTGGGAATCCAACACTACATCGTCATCCAGTGCTTCTGACTTAACATTTTCATCATATTCGTAATTAATACAGACATTGTACAGTCACAAGATTGCAAATAATAATTAAAAGCTAAAAGGACAAGACTGCCATCTAATCAGAAGTTAGGGGAAATCCATGCTGATGCCTAATTCCCTTCCAAGAATGGGGGGAGATAAAGGTTGCCGTGATGCATAAAGGAGCAGTCAGGAAAATTGATGAGGTTAAGACTGTTTTCCTCTCAAGAGAATAAGTGCTTAAGTAGGATTCTTGACACGTTCCAAACACAGACATGAGTGAAAATGGATAATGTGCTCACTCCTTGAAAAAAAATCAGAGAGTAAGAACTCCAAACTGAAGTAGACAACTATGGCAAACTGTAGGAAACAACAATGAAAAGATCACAAGGTACCTAGAAATTTTAAGCAACAAGGGTGACAAAACTCCAAGTGATTATTAGGGAATGACGAAAGCAGAAAATCTGATTACAAGGTTGTTCAGAGTCTTTTTCTGAGTACAGATAGAGTTTCTTGTGAAAGGATTCACTAGAGATTTGTTAAGGAAAGTTATAAATATTGACCAGGAAAAACACAGAAAAAAAGTCAAAACAGAATCAAATTTACATATGCATTACAAAACAATAAATAACTCTTAATTTTTAGCCATAATACCTTAAGCATAAAATTTTGATTTTCTAAGTTTAATACATGGATAACTATCCCCCCAGAAACAATTAAAAAAATAGCCGAAGAAATATTTGGAAATCACTGAGGTAACATCAAGAAGGGAAACAACTACTAGTCATTGTTCATACTGAGGAAAGTTAAATAAACATACTGTGAGAGAAAAAGATATCTATGGAGAAAATAATTCACAATGCAGGAAAAAAGAAATTAGGAATTCTGTGTAAAACAAGAAATTCAAGAGACAAATAGACCAAAAATATTCCACTCAAGTTTAGTGGTTACTTGATGAGAGAGTTCAGAACTACGCCTCCAAGATGTGGTGTTGGAATAATGAGGTATGAATTCATACACTAAGTCACTGCAACGTAAAAAATCCCACATCTAGACAGAGGCTGTTTTTAGCAAGTTACTCTGCAAATCAGGAAGAATTACCACTAGGTGACAGGATGTCAGTCATGGTTTCAGTTTGTTTTGTTCTTGTTAGGGCCCTGGAGATCAAAATTCACTTCTTGAAGACCAACTACCTAACAGAAGTGGTGAAGCTAGCAGAAAACAGATACTCAGAGACAAGAAGTGTCCAGTTCAATTTCCACAGCAAATGAATGAGGTCGCTAAGGGAGATCGCCAAGGAAGAGTGTAATCTTTTGGGTCAGGTCTTTGAGTGATAAAAGCTGTATTTTTCTGGTTTCTACCTGTGCAATAGGTGTAAAAATATTTTCTTTCTCACAGCTTTTCTTTCTCTTTGTTCATATTCTAAGATTTTCACAATGGTTTCTTATTGCATGGCAATACAGCTTCTAACATTTATAGTGCAAACATGATAAACTATGGATTTTGTGATAACAAACTGTAATCAGCCAAATACCTATGTTGCTTACACAGTACCACCTACATCACTATATGAGGCTAAGATAAGGCCCTTGTATGGTCAAGCACTTTTTACCTCCATCACAACTTTTTTCCCCTGCTGCCCAGAAGAATCAATGTAGCATTCGAAAGGAAATTATTCTAATACTACAGCATAGATAACTTTTACATGGTTATACTAGTCTAATTTTATTTTAATAGAAGATTTTCTTCTTATCTCTCCATAAAGGAAAGGAATGATAGATAGCACGTCATGAAAAAATGAGATATCTTGTTCAGTATTACTGTTTCTGCAGATGATAGTATTAATCTGAATATTTTGTTCACAGAGAAATATAAAAGGAGAGGAATGTGGGGCATCTTGGTCAAGGCTGTTCAGGATAGCTCTGGTTTGAGCGATGCTTAAGACTACACAGATACAGAGAAGAGTAGACCACTACCAGGAGCAGACCAATGCACCATTAATTGCCAAGTATACTACTTTTCATAAGATTCTGCCTTAATTATCCAGATTTTCTTGAGCTACTTTATGAAAATCTTGGGCACCTTTCCTTAACAAGTGCACTCTTGTCTATTAGGACAAGAAAAAATTCAAAAATTTTAATGAAAGAAAACAAATGGTTACATTTCAAGCAAACTGTTTACTTGAAAAAGAAAGGAGGATGTCATGACAGCAACCCACACTACCCCTGCAGGGAGAGAAACATTTGTTAATTAGCTAAACCAGGTATAAAGTTTTAACTAATACAAAAGAAAACTGGAAACTGTTGCTGCTTTGGGATGTTTTGCAATACACACATCACACACAAATCTTCCAGTTGCATTTGTGGGACTCCTTTTGTCATCCACAAAATCTTTCACCCAAGTACAGTAAACAAGAATCAGTATGAATCAATCAGATAAAAAGATATTCATGTCTCTTCAACAGTGTCAGTAATGTGCATACTGAAGTTCTCTGAATATTGATACTATGTACATAGTGCTCTGTTGAATAAACATATACATTCCATTTAATTTCCTGCTGTTTGGAGAGAGAGAAAGACAATTAAGAGTTGAGTCTGCTGCACAGCTGGGTCAGTTATGATTTCCCTATTTGCTCCTGCTTGCTGGGGTTTTTTGTTCACCACTTTCTAAAGACCCTGTTTCAGCTTCACTAGTTGAAAAGCAAGGTATGTATCTCCCTATTATCAATGCTCCTCAGTGACAGGAGCCTTGTGAAGGTATTACAGAATTTGTTCCACTACACAGCCTACTATCCAACACAGGCCTTGAAGGGAGTGCAAGATCACAATCCTAAATTAATACTTCTGTATCAAGAGGTAGATTTATATCCTTTACTGTGAAATAGTATGTTTCTTCCCTTAAAAGACTTTTTTACTAGATATGCTGATGTAACCTGAATGCAGTCTGAGTATCACCACTATTCTACACCTGAATATGCAGTTCTATGAAACAAAACCACGTCAGCTAATGCTCAGTATATAACAGGCCTGAAATATAATAAACCTGCATTATATTCATAAGCAATTTCAACTCTATTTGCTTAGTTTTTCAGAAGACCTTGGTACAATACAATATATTGAACAATTAAGCTGTAGGAAGCTTTAGAATATGAAAATTTTTCCCTTCTGTCTCTTTTGCCCTTCTGTATCTGAATGGTGAAATAGAGGGATAACTCCATTCTTCTGTTCTCAGAGTCCAGCTGACTAAAACCAGCTCTATGAGTTCAGATTGAAACCTCTGGTTGATTTTGAAATATTTTGCTGATGTCAGGTTACCCTTCAATTTTTTTGTCCTGCCTGCCAAGGCAAGTTACTGTTCTGATGTGATGTACGACATGACGTTAGTTTATACAGCCTTGATAATTCAGTCAAGACTTGTATTCAGGGGAGGAAGATCTACGGCATTATTTACCATTATATTTACCACAAATGTATCTCATGCTAGATATCAGCTGGTCATCCAGCTCTATGAAAACATGAGAACATGGTACAATAATGAGAAACCCACTGAAACATTGGGGCTTCAGAAATACAAGCTCAGTTTCAGCTAAACTTTTTTCTGGAGGAACATCCAGTTACTCATAAAATCTTAGTTTTCGTAACAGTGAAGTTTTTAAGAAAATGAGGACAACAAAAGAACTTTATAGGAACTTTTAACAGGTCCTACAAGATCTCTTTTTTTCATAGAAGATTTTATTTAATCTGGTTCTAAGTTACCCATCTTTTTACCAAAAATGTAAAGTCAGACTTTAAGAATAAAGAAGTGTTTATTTATATCTAGAAAAGATCAGAGGAAGGACCTAGAGACCTGAGCCTTTTTAAAATAGTTCTTTTCCTCACAAGGAAACATCGAAGTCATATATGATCAGATAGAGAGAAGAACTTTCATCTCACAAGCCTTATGAGGAAAATGGAAGAATTAGTCTTTTATAACTCATGGTAGAGAAGAACAGAAAGAATATGAGCACCTGTTTATAGCAGACAGTAGTTTATGTATTCCCTAGCTACAACTGCATTACAAGTCTTCATTTTCAGCAAGAAGTAGATTAAAGATTATGCTACAGAAGAATAAATCCTAGAATTCCCTAAAATTTTCATATAATTTAAAATATTTTCATAAATAATGCAAAACAAAGAAATCAAAATTCTCCTGAAAGAAAGGGATGAAGCACAGACCAGCTGACCAAATCCCTTCCTTCACCTAAGTACCTTGGATGAGATTTTTATACCCGCAACACACACAGCTCACAGCTGACCTGAGCCTTTTTATTACTCTACTCTCAATTAGTCTCCACAGGATAATGTATAAAACTGGGCCTAGCAAAGCACAGTTCTTTTGGTTTAAAAGGGTTTATGAAGTCATTCAGGGTTTTACTCTTTCAGCCTTAACTTTTTAAATAGAAAGGCATATTTTAGTGTATTTCTCTATTGAAACTTCTCATTAATGGGATTATTTTCCTAAGATAATGGTACATGATATGTCACCAATAGTTGTAGCTTGAATTCCAGTGTAGTATTAGTTAATTGAGTTAATACTCAGTATTCAGCAACTGTCACCTATAATTCAAGACTTTTAATCCTACTTACTTCTAGAAAAAAATTAAAACAGAAGGTTAAGTTCATAAAGGTGTTATTCAGGATCTGCTAGATTTTTTTTCTGTGTAGAAAATGACTTTTTACAGTGTACACATGCTATTTAAGGCTATTCTTGCTGTGTGTTTCACCAAGTGGTAGGATATATTCTTTATATTTGCATCAAAAATATTTCTAATTGAAGACATTTTCAGTTTGTAAATATATTTAAAAGCTGTATAAATTGCATATTACTGGTGAGATGTGTAAAATACCTGTGAATATCAGGTAGGGGCAGATCAAGTTATTAACTCTATTTACAGAATAATGGAAATAGTTATAAAAGGTTATTTTTTCACCATGTGTTCGAGGCCTTTGGAGCATGCAACATCATTTCTCTTGCACAAAGAGAAAATCAGGTTACTGAGCAAGTAATAACTCACACTTGCTTCTTAAACTTGTAAATACTCAGAAGTCTGGTGAAGAATAATGGCATGAGTTTCTTCAGTATCTCACACCGTCTCTCATACTCTGGGCTGTACCCTTTTAAGTACTGGAGTAGTATTTCTTGCAAATGACCTGTGTTCACATTTCTCCTGTCCCAGAGTCTTTGTATGAGAGTTGCCCTGGGGAATGTGTACGGAGTCCCTTGGGTTAATGAAGGCCAGACAGGGGACAGTGGGAGGATACATTCAGGATCTTGGTTTTAAATCACTGTACACAGAGGTAGTTTTAATTCTAAAAGAAAGCTCTACAACAAGGACTGTTCTAATCTAATTTTTAAAGTAATAAAATTGGTCCCAAAAGTTTAAGGATTCAAGATGCTCTAAATTCGGCCTTAGAACATATTAGTATAGATGATTCTATCAGTTTCTTAAAATGCAAAAGTCAGATACAGAGGGACATGAGTAACTCAGTTCCTCTTAGCAGAAATAATCAAAGTATGAAGGTAGCTACATATGGAGAAAACCTGTTTGGCCCTCGGGGGTCTCCACACAGTGATCCTTCCTGCCCAAAGAGATCTGATGCTTTGAATGTCTTGATGTCTGATTCCTGCCCTTATCAGGAGCAGTGCGGAAGAAAACCAATGTATTCAGGGACTTCTAGACTGTGCTTGCTACCCCCCAGTGTGCTAAGTGACTGCAGCAGCCACAGCACAGCTGGTATAATTAACATACTTCCCCTCTGAGGTGTGGTGTTGCAACAGGAGTAAAGGAGCAAGAGGTATGGTATGATTAATGAACAACATGGGCTGCAGTTAGTCAACCTGGCCCCTCATAGGGTTAAATCCATTGTTAAATCCATATATGTGTGTAAATATATGTTTAATATGTATAATATAATTTCAATTCTTATAGTTTGTTATTCATATCATATCTAACACCATAACTTCTCATTTATTAATTTAGCTTGCTTCTAGGTGTCATTACTTTTTAACTAGTAGGAAACCAATCACTTGACATTTCAATTTAAATCAGGCCTACAATTCATTTTTAATAACATTTATGAATCTCTGAGGTAGAAGAAATCTATACACATTTTTAGAAAATAAAATCAGCAAGAATAAGAAAATCCTTAGCAATGCTTTGAGCTTCTTTCTGGGGGAAAAAAAAAAAGGAGTGCTGATCGTTTTTTCTGTATACTTCAATGTTCACAAACATTTCAGATTTAGGATGGCTTGAGGGGACTAGAGCATCTCTCCTATGAGGAAAGGCTGAGGGAGCTGGGCTTGTTCAGCCTGAAGAAGAGAAGGCTGAGAGAGGATCTTACAAATGCTTATAAATATCTGAAGGCTGGGTGTTAAGAGGATGGGGCCAGATTCTTTTCAGTGGTGCCCAGTGACAGGACAAGGGGCAATGGGCACAAACTGAAGCACAGGAAGTTCCAGCTGAACATGAGGAAGAACTTCTTCCCTCTGAGGGTGACGGAGCACTGGAAC
>Ga0065711_1040428_pt1 | contig 16970 bp, 12 predicted proteins | sample Hoacrofraction12_FD_59098 | JGI IMG/M metagenome (GOLD analysis project Ga0065711, IMG submission 59098) | Hoatzin crop microbial communities from Cojedes, Venezuela - Epithelial fraction 12 v2 (version 2) | ecosystem: Host-associated > Birds > Digestive system > Esophagus > Crop | place... | reverse complement strand
GAACTTCTTCCCTCTGAGGGTGACGGAGCCCTGGAACAGGCTGCCCAGGGAGGTTGTGGAGTCTCCTTCTCTGGAGACATTCAAGACCCGCCTGGATGTGGTCCTGTGCAGCTTGCTGTAGGTGACCCTGCTTCGGCAGGAGGGTTGGACTAGATGACCCACAGAGGTCCCTTCCAACCCCTACTATTCTGTGATTCTGTGATCTGCTAGTGCTTACATTTAGGATGCCAGTCTCTGTTTCATTACAGCAGAACTGTGTGTCTCTAGTAGAGTTAAGCAAGGAACACAACTTTGGGTAGGCTACCAGGTGACATGCTGGCTTCTCTTTGGCATGGCACTGGACTGAGAGGAGTGTATTGTTGGTGTTAATTACCCAGTGTCCTGCAGACTGTATTGTATACTGATTGTATGAGACTATTCAGTGTTGCAAGTGGTAACTCCTTTTTTAAACTCATTTTTTAAGCTAAGACAAACATGTCTGTCTAACTACTGCAGAGACTGGTCACAGGAAAACCTTTCCCTGTTGCTTCAATGAAGAGCTTTGTCACCTAAACACTAAATTGAATAACATGTGGCTATTTGGTGACATGATTAGAGTGTCAATACTGCTGATAAGGGATTTTGAGTATTCCTGAAATCTGTCTCAGTAAAGAGACAGCTTGTCACTGGCATATTGAATTGCAGGCTAACACAGGTAGCACTGAAGTAAAGTAAGTTGAAAGTGATGCTGAGCCTAGACAGACTGTGCACTGGTTTCTCGTCATGCGGACTAGCTCTGCAGGCAAGATTCATAGATGAAGTTTCTAGCTGTAAAGGCTCCTGTTGTCAGCAGTGGCAGGTCGGATGCTCTTAGCAGAGAAATTATGTAGCCTGGACTGAGCACTGGGGCATAAAGTCTTACTTACTATGGTTCCTTTCAGAGTAAGGGTGTGTTGGTGGAGTAGTTAAATTTGCAAAGCACTGTGCTTAAATAGAAGGAGTTGAACTTCACCATACTTGATTTAGGTTTTTATATGGTTGCTGAATTTCATCTATGCGTAAAAATGGATGAGTAAGGACACCAAATTTAGTCCCCCAAGTCTCAAGTTCCTGTGTGCTTGTATTACTGGGGTTCATCCAGAAGCAGAGTTAACAGTAACTGTTGCAAGATCCAGGGCGACAGGAATATATAGTAAAATGTTTTTCTGGAACCATGTCATGCACTTAGTTGTAAGAATTTAACCCAGCCTACTTAAAATTTTATTATCTAGTGCTTAATATTGGTCACCTTTCGATTTTTACTCATGACATCCATTGTCCGAAAGACATTTTGAAAAGATAAACTCATATATTGATACACTGGTATTGTGCTGTGCTCCCCAAGAGGTGCAAGGGGGGCCATTCATTGAGGGGAGATAAAGTGGATTTTATAAACTGATTACAGTGATCACAGTTCCTAAGAACCATAACATAACTAAAAGAGGGCAGATTTAGATTAGATATAAGGAAGAAATTCTTCACTATGAGGGCGGTGAGGCACTGGCACAGGTTGCCCAGAGAAGCTGTGGATGCCTCCTCCCTGGCAGTGTTCAGGCCCAGGCTGGACGGGACTTTGAGCAGCCTGGTGTAGTGGAAGGTGTCCCGGCCCATGGCAGAGGGTTGGAAGTAGATGGACTTAAAAGGTGCCTTCTAACCCAAACCCTTCTGTCATTCTATGAAATGTTCTTTCAAAAGATAGTGTTTTGGAATACAAAGCTTGAGGGACGTCAGCGTCAGCTAATGGGTAATGGTTTTATCTTACTGGAAAGTTTACACTGAAAATCTTTGTTTTATTCCAGACTTGCCAGTAGACTTTGGGATTCTAATAAAATGCACCAAACTTTCAGAAGTGGAGATAACTCGGTTTTCTCTTCCCCTTCTTTCAAATGAAGATTTTGCTGCAATAAACAATGAAATAGTTATTGTTAGAGGCCATTCTAGAAAGTTGGTGACTGCATTCTGCATCTTCTTTATAATACATCTTACAAAGTAATAACTACGAGATTTTATTTTTTTTTTGTGAAAAATACTCCAGAACCCTCTTCAGCAGTGTGCATTTACAGTCAAGGCTGTAGGAAGGTTGTGTTGCCATTACACTGCAGAGTGTTAATTGATGGTTTAAATGCTTTACAGCTGTTGACTTCTTCAACCAGATTAATATGCTTTATGGAACCATTACGGACTTCTGCACAGAGGAGAGCTGCCCCGTGATGTCTGCTGGCCCAAAGTAAGATCATTTTCTACACATTGTTCAGAGTGTGCAATTTTTGAGATGGTTTTGCGTTTGAAAACCTGAGACTAGCTCAGTTGAGTGCCAAAGATAAGGTAACATCTGTGAGTGGAAAGGTCTTTTGTCACCTGAGGAGGGAAAAAAATTTGAACCTTTTTTAAGGGAGTGGGGAATGGGAAAGTGTTTTTTTGATGTCTGTGTTTGTTGGTTTGTTTTTTTTTTTTCTTTAGCCTGGGAAGTAAACTGATTATCAAAAAGATGTTTCCCTTTTTTTTGCGAAATGTTAACGAGGGCTTCTTAAGATTTGAAGCTTTTTACAGACGAGTGTTTAATTAGGGCTTACTTAAATGTTTCTTTTAGGTGTTTGAGTAGGTATTGTAGAAATAAACTGGGCTACAGTTTTTATTAGCCTGGATTAGAATCCTCTAACCTGTTCTGAAGTTGAGTTTCACTTCTTTGATTCTTGCTTTGCTTTTGTACAGAACACCTCTCCTGTGAGGAAAGGCTGAGGGAATTGGGGCTGTTCAGCCTGGAGAAGGCTCTGGGGAGACGTTAGAGCAGCCTTCCAGTACCTGAAGGGGCCTACAAGAAAGCAGTAGAGGGACTTTTTACAAGGGCATGTAGTGATAGGACAAGGGGTAATGGCTTCAAGCTGAAAGAGGGTAGATTTAGGTTAGATACAAGGAAGAAATTCTTTACTCTGCGGGCGGTGAGGCACTGGCACAGGTTGCCCAGAGAAGCTGTGGATGCCTCCTCCCTGGCTGGACAGGGCTTTGGGCAACCTGGTCTAGTGGAAGGTGTCCCTGCCCATGGCAGGGGGGTTGGAACTAGATGATCTTAAAAGGTCCCTTCCAACCCAAACCATTCTGTGATTATATGATCCAACATTTGTGTTTTTTCTTGCTCTCCAGTTGCTTATTGTCTTCCAAAGAGGAAAATACCTTTATTTCTAAGCGAGTGGTGGGGGAGGGCACTGCTTCCTTTTAAATTGCTATAAAATCTTCAATAAACAACAAAGAAAAACAATCCTCTCCTCCACTTCCTCCTCCTTTATAATGATATTTGTTACTGTCTGAAGCCAGTAATTGCCATCCAATGTGGTGGAGAGCTGAGGACATGCAAAAGGGTGATGCTGGGAGGGCAAGGTGGAGAGGGCAGGAGCTCTGCAGGATGAAAGCAGTTGATGGACCAAGAAAAGCTTTGGTGCTATGTTCTTAAACTAAAAATGGACGCTGCTGAATGCCAAAAGCAGCGTGGGCAGGCAGACCTGCTGCTGCAAAGTGGGGAGGGGTGAAAATACAAAAGGAATAGAAGTTTACCATTATGCAAAAGAATTTTGGGAAAAGCTTGTGTAATACCATAGCCCATTGTCTGCTTTGTGCTTTAGCATGCAGAACAGACTCTTATTTATTTAATAAGAGCTTCAAAATGTTTCTTTGCTTTATTGTTTGTCTGCTGAGAAGCAGTTACTTGGGGGTGGAGGCTAATTATTAACGGCTTAGCTGTCTAGTTGCCAGACTAAACAATTAATTTCTCTCCAAAGAGACAGATAACCATTGACAGAAATGTGTGTCGTACTCAGAATAGTTACGAAGCAGGGTAGAAAAGAGATGCTAGAGGCTGGAAGATGCATTCTGCAAGGTTTTAATTAGGCAATCTTGTCCCTAGGATTTGTAGAGCATTCCCCAAACTCTGCAGCCCCCACCTGTGCTCAGGAATGGGTTTTATCAAAGGATCAGAAGTGTGTGTGCACAGGAGTGGCCGAGGCCAGGCAGGCACAGGAACGGGAGATTTCTGAGGCTGGTGGTGACCAGCAGTGGAGCGTATACAGTGTTTTTCAGTTTTAAAGAGTGTGTCTGTCTTTCACTTAAAAGGTGGCCTGCAAAATATTTTTTCAGGGAAGTACTGCTCGAAAACCTGTCAGGATGAAAGCACTGATATTTATGGTTTGGGTTTTTTTGGTTTTTTTCTGTTTTTTACCTCTTTTTCCTGTTCTATTCTGGCTCAAGCCATATTAGTTGAAGAGGGAGGCATTGGGTGTTAGGTGCTGGTTAGTGCTTCTAGCCTGAAGGTTGCTCTCATGTGAGCACATCCATGACTGAGCTGCCACCAGTATTGCATCCTCATCTGTTTCAGACAAAAGAGTACCAGTTAGCTGAAACAACTTGCACAAGGTCATTTGGAACAGGTTAGGCAGCTGTGGCATGAGTAGCTGGAGAGGATCAAAAGCAGCGAGCACGCTATGGCTCTAAAGTCTGATTTTTGTGTTACTGCTGGAAAAGTGTTTATCGTCGATACATTAAAAAAGGGTTGTAAGGTGCTGGTGCATACTTAAGTGGCTGTTTAGAACTCGTTGGGGTGTAGTCACAATTTTCATAGCATAATTGACAAACTTGTAGCAGTCTGTGGAAGCATTAAACCAGATGTCGAGAGGGTAACCAGAGCAGAAGTGTGATGTTTGCTGTATCCACTGCCTGGTACTGGTGTATTATCTTTAAAACCCCAAAAAAAAGGACCCTTGAAGACAGACAGCTTGCCTAGGTGCGTGTCTGCTTTTTGTGGTTTATTTTTGTTACAGGGAGGATTGTCTTCTTTAGAGGGCTACCTTTAAGCAAGTGCTTAGGGCTGTTTGGCTACTTCTCCAGCCCACTGGTTCTTTTTGATAACGATTTTAGTGGAAGGGCTTAGCTGAGGCAGGTAAATTTTTGTGTGCTGTGGGATCACTTTCATTTCTTCCGGACTTGTCTTTGTTGGAAGGATTGCTGACTTAGCTTTTATCAGAGTGTTAGTACATCGAGTTAGTTAAGGATTGACGTAAAGATCAAGAACAGATCTCCCTCTCCTGCTGTACAGCTCATTATCTAACAATTTGAAAAAAGCATTGGTTTAACTTGTTACAAAACATACCATTACTTGTGGTAATGTTCCATTTTTTTCACTTCAGCAAAGACCAACCATTTCTTGCCCAAACAAACCCTAGTTGGTTATCAGTTTTTGCTATTCTTACATCGTTTGCAGTATCACCATCAGTGCAGCAGGCATGACAATAAGTTAAGAACCTGTGTAGAAGTAGTATGTTTATTAACCAGCATTGGGTGAGGGGAATTTTCTTTATTTTCCTCCATGGTTGTAAGTCTTCAGTAAGAGCACAAAGGAGGGACGTGGCTGCTGCATTTTTCAAAGCTGGATGTTTGAACAGGGGCTCTGAAATCCACATTTAGATGTCTGTGCACTAAGCTCACTCTTAATGGTAGTGAGATCCTTCTGATGTTCCTGATGTTGGTTGGTCTGCAGTGCTTCAGTCTTCGTATGTTCAGATTGGAATAGCTGGGCACTCTGGAGTGGACAGCTCCCATAAATCCTACATGGGCGTAATACCGTGTAATGGAATATTCGCGTGCTGCCTTCTGCAGCAAAAAAAGAAAGAAATCATGTGATCAGGTCCTTGAAATACCCTCGGTCTCTTAGCAATATCAATCCTTTTGCCTCTGCTCTGTGCCTGTGTTGCTTGATGACTGAGGGACAGAACAGTATTTCTCAGCAGTCTTGATGTGATACCGTATTGCTGAGATTTAGAGATGATAGGTCCAAATACATGTCTGAGAATCTTTAAAAAGGCATTACTGAGCTACTGCATTTCATTGCTGTTGGACATGGTAACTGCTTTAATTTTAGTCAAGCTGGTTTTGTTTTGTTGGGTGTTTGGTTTTTTAGGCCATGTACATGTACGTGTGTGGTAGAGGAGCTGCTCCTGTGATTGTTTATATTTAGGGACATTTTCCAGTGTGAGAAGCCTAGTGAGCTTTTCTGTTTATAGCTGGTAAATAACTTGTGTTTATTAATATGAGAGAATTCTTCTAGAGTCGTTAAGGATTCTTAGCTTTTCCCTTGCACTTGCTGAAGTAAACTGTATATTTCTTGCTCTATCCTTCACATACTGTTTTGCCCTTAAAAACCTCTACTAAACTGTAGAGCTTTCTAAAAATTTATTTTCTGTAGAGGAACTGCCTATCGTAATAAGGTTAGTTTGCTTCTATCACCAGAGCTGTAGGTGTTTGCTCACAGGCTTGAGCTAGAAATGTGATTTCACCCTTCATTTCCTATACCAGTTCAAAGGATTATAATATGTGGGATTTTTTCTTTTCTTTTTCTTTGTGTGTTTGGTTTTCTTTTTTTGTTTAAGACATTGGCCTAGGATTCTTGATTTGTTTTCAGTGATGTATTTAATCTTGTAGGAAGACTTAATTTTCCCCTCCTTTGCGAACCCCCAGCCTTTTGACATTCTAGGAACAAATGTGAATAGTACGCCCACTGTGTGGAGCATGGGGTGTCTGCCAGAATACTTTCAGATTTTCTATGTTACTTTTTTTTTTTCTGGTCGGGATATATCTGCTGTTTCTTAAGAGGTCTGTTACTTAAAGGGTCATTCTATGTCATTCCTTACTCTAAAAAATGCAGAATTAACCCGTAGTGTCGAGGGGTGAGGAGTGAGGGAGGGAGGCTTTTTATGGATATATGTTATTTGGATGAGATTTTTAGCATGTAATTTAGTTTGTTGTCTTACTGTCACCAGACTGAACTTGGCACCTCAATTAAGTGTTGATATTTATCCTATGTTAATACCACTTAAATCTCAGTATTAGAGTAATAGTGATTTTTCATAAATCCAGACACGTGGTGGTCCATTCAGTGTGTACAGAATTTTTGCATGTGTTTTGAGGTACAGTTTTTAGATGCTTTCAGACCCTCTGATTTGTTGCCGTTATGAAAATGGGATCTTATTATACCATTGTGAGCAGACCCTCGTAATCACGTGTAAAATTTGTTTGTTGTGAAGATGTTCTGCAAGTTACTGTTCTGACAAAACTGATTTTGTTAAACAAAACTAGAGGCCAGATTTATCCGATACAGTTAAGCTTTGCATAAAATGTGTATGATCTTGAAAAGACCTGCTTCAGTGTCCGCACAGTACTAACAGGAGATAGCAAGGGAAAGTTTAGACAGTGGTGGTTGCAACGCAAACATTGTGGTATGCTACTACCATACTAAGAAATCACAATCAAGTTGAGCACTCTGTCCTCCATGAAAAGAAGAAATATTAACCATTAATAACATCTCTTCTACTTCTTTTAAGAAGAACTGAGAAAAAACTGGTAGATGAAGTGGGTATGTTTCCTGTAAACACATGACACCTGAGTGCTATCCTTGTACGTTTTGTTTGTTTGTGTGTTTTAAAATGTTTTACTTTTAGAAGAGGAGTGTTGCAGCTAGTCTGAGGCTTTGTTAATTTGTTTCTCTGGGAGGATTTCAGAGCCGAAGAACTCAGCAGACCTTTCCACTTCTGACTTGGCAGCAGGCTGGCCCCATGGATAGCTGTTCTGCAGCAGTGCCGGTTGGCTGGGCAAGGCTGGCTGATTTAAAACCGACGTGGGAGATTATGCTGTGTTCTTATCTAAAAGAGAGAGCTAGGCACGGCTCTGTACTGATGAGAAGAAACTGCTCAGATGTTAGGGACTGGCAAGGAATTTTAAGATATGTGTATCTGTACTCTGCAAGGCATAGAAAGAAACACTGTGGTTCGCTTAGAAGCTGGTATTGTCAGACTTCCGATTAAACACGTTTGGTTTTTTTAAGCTGTATGTTACCAACATTAGCCACGTTCTCCTGTGCCTGGCCTTGTGTCAGTGGCATTCGCCAAGCCAATCAAAATCTCTGTTCCATTCTAATTTCAAGAGGACTTGTTTCTCTCTGGTTGTGCATGTAAATGGATGCTGTTTAATACAGCATTTAATATATACCATTTTTCCATGGCTTTTTAAATTCCTGAAGTTAAAATAACTGTAAAATCAGTGACACTGGAATCTACTCATTAAAGGTGCTGTATAAAAGATGTCAACATCACTAGCTCTGAGTGGAAAAGGATAAAAAGAGCACATGTTTTACTGTTCCATAGTCATGTTAGTGGTTTGTAAAGGTGTGATATCACCTCATCTGCAGATGGAAAAATTAAGCTAAAAGATAGTTACTGGCCTGCAGCTATCAAGTGGGTCAGTGGAATAACTGGAAACGGAGATTTTTCTGAGTCTTGGTGTGCTGCATGGTAGCACTAGACCTTCAGATATTAACCTTTTAAGGAGGACTATTTTGTGTAGAAGCTTTTTTCTAACTGTTAGCTGAAAGGCACGTTATACCAGCTTCCAGTTTTTAATAGTATTCCTTGGCATTAACCTACCTCTGAATCTATTCCGTGTCTCTAATGCAATTGAAATTTGGGATCTCTGGCAAGACCTCATGTAGTTTGGTCTTCAGTTATGCAAAATCTGTAAGAATCTCTTTCAGATGGAAAGAAATTCCATAAATTGGAATGTCTAATGTGTCTGGCTGGCAGCTGCTGCAGATGCTGAGCATTGCTACTTGCTTTGCGGTTGTTCTCGGCCAGTGGAGTTGAAGAGAAGCCCATTGTTGTGGCTCACTAGATGAAATTTCGCATTTGAAATCAATCAGATACCTTCACTGATTTGGGTCCTAGAGCTTAGCTTTTATTTGTGTCAGAATCTCATGTAACTTTTTGATGTTTCGCTTGAACAGGCTGTAATGTTTTTTTCCTGGGGGGTGGGTGGGGGAGGCTTTAAAGAAGAAAAAGTAGCTATTGGCCTTTCAGGGTTTGGAAACCTGCTCATACTGCACCTTTTGCTATACAGGGCTGCAGGCTTGGCTGCAAGCTGCCATGTGCATTTTGGCAGGAGCATTGCAACCGAGGATGAGTGAATTGTGCTATAAAGGATGACGTTTATGAAGGCCTTCGCAGACCGCGAAAGAGAGTCTAGCTAAAGCAGGGTTGCAGTGGGGAGATTGGATACAGAGCAGCTGCAGATGACTCAGGAGCATTTGGACCTTAGTTTCGAGGAAGGACTGTGGGAGGGTGTGGGAGTACGGGGAGCGGAGCAGGAAGAACAGCCTTCCAGGCCTTGATTTGAATGATTCACTTGTGTTAAGAAATGTCTTGTTGTTGTCGTCCCAACCCAGATATGAGTACCACTGGGCAGATGGGACAAACATAAAGAAACCAATTAAGTGCTCTGCACCAAAGTACATTGATTACCTGATGACTTGGGTCCAGGATCAGCTGGATGATGAAACGCTGTTTCCTTCTAAAATAGGTAAAGTAAATAAGTAAAATTGAACAATGTATTTGGATTACAGTTGTACAGGAATATTCAAGTCTTACAGCATTGAAAGGTCTCCTGAATGACTGATGAGTAGGGCAACTTTAAAAGGTTACATTATATATATATATAAAGGCACTTTTATCTCTTAAGATAAAATTTATGTGGTAGTACATGAACTCTGATCCGTGTGTTAATACTCCTCAAAAAGACATATCACAATTCTGAATGCAGGAAGTACTGTTTCTATTTAATAACTGACTGTGTTGATCAAATCTGATGTTTTATTCAATTTGAACAGTGGGTTATTTCTTTAGAAATAAGGCAGAGGGTCTCAAAACTTTATAAGTAGTAATTGGTACAAACTGGCAGCTTTTTGATGCAGGAAAGATGTGTGGCCCTCGTGAGGAACTTCTCCTAAGCCTGAATTGTGTCTTTGGTCTTAAGCTAATGATTTTTTTTTTGTTTTCAAGTGAGATGAAAGATGTATATTTTTAAGATGTTTCTTCCAGAAAAGCAGGAGGAAAATAATGAACAACCACCAGTTCAGGAATGATAACAAGAAGAAAACCTTGCTGCTATAGGCGCGAAGGACTGTTTGTTCCACAGCTCCTATTTGGCAGTTCTCCAGTACACCACTGCTGATAGGCTTATGATGATCCATTGTGGAAAAAAGAAGCGAGATCTCTTAGTTGCTTGTATTTTGTGAATAGTTTCTGAAGCATTTGACACATTTTCAGTAAGCTTCTTCAGAGAAACAGGGCCACCTGTCAGAATCAAGTGGCATTTGTTTTTACTTACAGTTAAGCAGATAAGCGGAGACGGCTGGTTGGTTTGGGAAGAAGTGACAAAAAGCTAGATCTTTCCAGCTCAGTAGATGCAAGCATGGTTTCTTTGCATACTGTGGCATTCGTTTCAGTGTTGCAGGGTAGAGTTCAGAGCTAGGGTAGAAGTCCACTTCTAATAGGAATGATATTGAATAGTTACAGCTAAAGTGGTGTTCAGAAGACTACATCAGGACTTGGTCTTTCTTCAACTGCAGCATATACTTTACTGAAGACTCTTTTTTTAATAGGATGTGTTTTTGAAAGATAGCCATTCAGAAAGAGACTTACAGGCCACAGTGGATCATCAACTAAATATGAACTTCCCATCTAATGCAGCGGCCAGTGAAGGAAATGTGTTGTACATGTAAGCAGGGAAAGCTTAAGTAGGAGTATGAAAATTTCATTGCTAGGGTTTCAAAGCATTGGTGAGATAATGACTGGCCTACAGCATCCAGCTTGGGCCTCTGGCCTTCAGACAGGACCAGCAGTTGGAGAGACCGCAAAAGAACTAAGCAGACTGGGAAAACTGCTACGGGATGAGAAGCTAGACAGGTTTAATCTTTTTAGATGGTTGATACATATCTTTTTTTAGCCTGCAGATGTGTCAACTGAAGAGATTATTGCTCCCAGTAGCCAGTTGCTGTTTCCTAACCAATTTTAATAAAACTTGTGCACTGACAAAGATCTGCTGTTGAAACTGATTTTACCTGTCCTGGGTCATTTTCACTGAAATGACTGATAGGAGCATGTTTTAGAGTATGTAAGCAGGCAGTTAAGAACGCAGTAGCCTCTGGCTAAGGGATGGTGATGAGCAGGATGGAAGCAGGAGTCGCTTTGCTTGGCATGAAACAGGTGGAAGAGAGCCTATTTTCTGATTTCACTTTAGCCAAGAGAAGCATGAAACTCAATATCTGATACCAAAGGTGGTTTCAGTTACCTACGCAACAGTATCTGGTGTCCCTTGGAGTACCCTGTGGTATCTTGGACACATGCGCAGAGCCTGTGGTGAGACTCAGACCCTGCAGGAGACTTCCCCATTTCTGCGTTGGCAGTCAGAGGCCACGTGGGTACTGAGAGGGCATCTGTAAGTGCATTAGATACCTCTGTTTGGGTATCTGAATCCTACCAGAAGGGAGGAAGATTGTTGATCAGAAAAGGCTCTTCAGGGATCTGTACTGAGGCATAACAAGATTTAGTAGCTGGAAGCTGAAACTAGGAGGGTTCAGCATAGAAATGTAGTCAGATGTGTCTTGGAAAAAGTTCGTGAGCCACTGGTCTACTGAAGTGAGGGAAACCTCCCCTCTGGTCTTTCAGTGAGCTTGGTGTTGTGCTTCAGCCTAAGTACGTTGTGTGATTTTCAGGTGGAATTGCAGAGTGATACAGAACAGCGACTCTTGTGCAGGAGGTAGGGTTGGCTTATAATGGCATTCAAAAGACATGAACCTGTGATGGGCGTTTAAAAATAAGCCATCTTTTTTCTTGTTTCTAGGTGTACCGTTCCCAAAGAATTTCATGTCAGTGGCAAAGACGATTTTAAAGCGTCTGTTCAGAGTTTATGCTCACATTTATCACCAGCACTTTGATCCAGTGATCCAGCTACAGGAAGAGGCGCACCTTAACACTTCTTTCAAGCACTTTATATTTTTTGTTCAGGTAAGTGTGGCAGGAGCATTAGGGTTACAGTTATATTCTGGAAGAAGTAATGTATGAAAGTAATGCCCCTTCAGTTTCTTCACAGCCAGTGTGTTTGTAGGAGAGTCAACACCTCCAGGACCGTAAGATAGTGTCTTACTCCATTTTTATGTATATTTACTGCTAGAAGAATTCAAGGAATGGAAAAGTTTTCAACAAACTACTTGTTTGCTACAAAATTGAAGGCTGAAAAGTCTAGTAATATTTCAGTAATTCAGTAGAAAGGTAGAACAAATAGTTCAGTAGAACAGTAATTCCTAACAAAAGAAAGAGGGAGGACGGCATCTGAAGCTAGACTGAAAAGACTGTGCTTGCTTCAAAGCTACATTTGCCCCTTCCCCTTATTAAAAAAAAAAAAAAAAGAAAGCATCTTCTTATGTTTCCTTCCTTTAAGTAAGGGAAAGATCTTTACGCAGTCGAACACTGCTATTCAGCTAACGGGAGACAGGCAGAAAATGCTGTGGTGGCTAAGCCTGGACTTGAAGACCCTACTACCAAATAACTTCTATCTCAATGAGACTTCTGACCGGAGCTGCACATATAAAACTGTGTATGTATGTCTCTCTCCTCATCCTTGTTACAGGAATTCAACCTTATTGATAGAAGAGAACTTGCACCACTTCAAGAACTGATTGAAAAACTCACCTCTAAGGACAGATAAAAGGAAGAGGATTTCTTGAAGTCACTTGTTTCTTTAAGCAAGCGTGTAGTTTTATTTTTTTTTTGTTCAGTTGTTTTTTTTAAAAAACAAAACAAAGCCCCGTGCTGTTACTAATGACAGCCAAGATCTACTTTTTGTGCTTTTATTAGGGGAAATCTTTTATCTATTAGTGACATGTGGTAAATGGCGCTTTTTTTTTTGTTGTTGTTATTCATTGTGGAATTTTAGCAGGTGCTGAGTGTTTATAAAGGAAATATGCTTGGTTGGGGGATTGACTTTGCTGGTGGATGGGTTCTTGTATTGTGTCAGTGGTAGCCCATTCTCATGAAGTCCCTAAAAGACTTGCTTACATTCTCTAAGTGCCTTGGCAGACTCACTTCTGAGGTGCAAAGCACATACAATACTGAATATTGCTGGAAACAGAAAATATGAACTAACACCCAGGACACTTACTGATACTTGTTTTAGAAAAATATATATATGCTTACACTAAAAAAAGCCATAACTTACTAAATCAATGATCTCCAGCTTTTAATACAAATATTTGTCTTATTTTTTTAGAAATTAATATAGAATTTTTCAAAACTAGATATTTCTTATAAAGAAAAGTGATGGTGAAGTTCTAGTTACTAAAGCGAAATGATGAAGGTGATGTCAAAATTACAAAGAACCTGTGCTTGGCAAGTAGTTGCATGTCTGTTGCCATTTGTTTCAGCTTTTCATAGTTGCTTTTATATTTTTAAGAGGGAAGCATCAACTTGGGTCAGTCACTTTTTAAAGTTTCCTAGCATTTGCCAAATGAACGGTTAGTTTGCACAAATACAGTTACAAAAAATACTAAATATAAAAAAATACACTGGGGTAATACTAAGAAAAAAATCTGGCTTTAAAAATAACTAGTGAAATGATGGTTGTAAGTTAGGAATAAAAAGCCTGGCTGTGCAGAGGAGCTCTGGTAGCCAGCATTTTCTGTGGTAGGAAATGTATCTTGGAAGGAATATAATTTCATGGACCGCTTTGAATTTACGTTAGCGTGATGGTGTGCTCCCCTAGTTAAAACTGCAGCCCGCCTCCAAGAAACTACAGCAGCTAGGAAGGGTAATAGGAGCATACTGGTGAATTTTAGTGGTTTATAATTTGGTAAGTGCATCTTGTGTTTCTGAGAAAACCTAAGGAAAACGTTGCCTTCCCCCACCGGGGTTAGTGTCTTTGCCTCTCTAGCCTTGTGTTTTCTCAAACCAGAAATGAGAACTGCCTGTGAGAAGTTAACCTCTGGGATGATCCACAGATGATGTCTTGGGAATTTCTGCTGCTGCTGTATCAATCAGGTTTCCCATTGCAGAAGCCTGTATGACTAGCTCTCCTGTTCGTTTATGGATCTTTGTCAGAACTGGTGTATGTTCGATTCAAAAAATCTGCATTAGGTTCTGCGATGTGCTCTCCCATGGTGTCACCTAGTACAATAGGTGGTTAATGTTGCCAGGCTTTGCTAGATTGTGACTCTGCAAAACCACCATTTTTAGACATGAATAACATGAAGACCTTAACTGACTAGTGTACGCTAGACTGACTCTTGTACCCCTAAAATTTACAGGTGAAGCCAAGGTAAGCATGTGATAGAGAAGTTGAGATTACATTTTGTGTGCCTTTGCTTGACTGAAGGAGCTGAGTAAAGTGTAAAGCACTATGTAGCAGCCTGCAAAATGTGTAAGTGGCCATTAGTATAGCCAGCTAATAAGCATATACTCATTTGGGAGACAGGAATCACTGCTTCTGAGTTAAGGTAATGTATTTCAGAAGCATCTGAAGGTAATTTTAAGAACAGATTTAAACTTCATAGTCTGCGTAAACTGGTTCCTGGAGAGGCAATTTAATGTTTTGTTACTACTTCTATGTGTGTGTCTTTTTTTCCCTTCCCCCTTTTTTTTCCTTTTTTTCTTTTTTTTTTTGTTTTCTAAAAACACTTGAGAACAACTGAGAAAACCTAGTATTGAGCTAGAAACTGGCATTGCCTACTTGTTTCACTGCTGCTTATTTAGAAGTGGAAACCTGGAGTGTTGCATAGTGAATGGTCATGCAGTGGTGTTGGTACAGACTTATTGGCTATGCTAACGTTAGATAGAGAGGCTGCTTGCAAAACACTTACAGTTTAGCATTGGTAATTAAGACAGTCCTTGGTTTCATTTAAAGCTTCACCATCCTGTTGAACAGCTGGAGAAAAAGCGTTCCTTTGGTATGCATTGTCCTTTTTATGTGCTGTATGGGATGTTTGACTAGGTGGCTGGAAATGCAGTAATTCTATGGACTGTGCGCAGCATTCGTGATGTATTTGCAGCTGCAAGATCGTTTTTAACTGAGCAGCATTCCTGACATCTGATTTGGCCATGACTAGTAAGCCTGATTTGGGAGCAGTAGGATGGCAGTGCAAGGTTGGAGGGCTCTCTTAGTTCAGGACAGAGTAACGCAGAAGACTACTGTCTTTTCAGAGTTATGGGAGCGATCAGTGTCCACCTGACTACACAAAAGCAGCTTAACTCCCAAATTTGAACTGCACAATTTTAAACAGACTCCAGTCACTCAGGAAGCAGATTTTAAGAATGTGATCTTACACAGCCTTTTGTGTGTGCCTCTATCTGAGGAGTGTTTAATGACTGAAAATTTCCAGCTACAGAGGTGTGAAGAGCACTGCAGATGCGGTTTGGTATTAAAAATCCTGTAAACTTTCCAATGAAAACAGCTTTGCTGAGTTGAATCAGTGCTGCCCAAGAGGCTGCGTGTGTGTGTGTTCACCATGCTGATAATGCTTACCGGAGAGGAGCCTTCTAACCAGTGCTGGAACTCATGGTACCACATCGCAGCAAGACACGAGAGTGAGAATGGCAGAAGCCTGCTCCAAGGTGCTAACCAGGAGATGCCTTCCATCAGATTTAAAGCTGTCTTGTTGGTTTTGGTGTCATGTACCTGCAAGAAACTCGACGTATTGAGAAGTGAGGATTTGCTTGGAGTGATACCAGTGCAGTCGTTCTCATTTTTGGCATGCTTCTGCTCTGGAAGCTTGGGTTTTTTGTTATTGGGTTTGTGTGGGGTGTGGGGTTTCTTTGTTGTTGTTGGTTTTGTTTTTGTTGTTTTTTTAATAGCCAATTGTAGAAATTCAGAGGCATCTGCTGCAGTTCAGCCAATCAGAATTAGAATCTATTATGTAAAAAAATTAGTCTTACGTGGATAGTGTATTTTTTTGTATTTAGTATCTGGCAGTAGAAGACACTTTTACAGAATAGTTTCTAGGCATGTAATAAAAGCTTGGAGATCATGATTTGCCTGACAGCTGTATGAACACGTTGTTTAATTATATAACACTTGAAAATAACAACATTAAAGATACATATGCAGTGGTTGGGATTTAGTATCTCTGTGCTGTTCATATTTGCAGCTTCTAATTGTTTTTTGCTTCAAAAAGATGTGGGACCAGAAGTTGGTGTGTGTTTACACTCTTGAATTAGGGGCACATTGAAATGCTGAACAAAAATTGCCATGTTGTACAAATGGAATCTGGATCGAGTGAATGTCTTTATAAAATAGTGCATTTGTCGGGGGGAAGATGGACACCCCCTCTCTCCCCAAATAAAACCCAGAGAAACCGCGCACTGCTCTAGCCCACGTTACAAATGGACTCTGATAGGTGTCACGAGCGCTTTGAGACAAAAACCTTCAGCTTTGCTGTCGTTACGAGCAGAATGTGCTGGTGGAGTTAAACCAGGCTGGGCCGCCAGTGCTGGCTGAGGCCTTCCAGCGTAATAGGGTCCTTAAATTCTACAGTTTGTGGTGTTTTTCAACTATCAGCGTATTAGACTGTGTCAGTGATTTGGGTGGTAACTTCAGGAGGTCATCTACCTCGAGATGGGATGGGGCAAACTCTGAAGTTCATCACGTTCAGCCACCGTTGCCAGTGTTGACACTGTTCAGATAGATGGTGTGGATACATTATGTTCGCAGACATAATTTTTCGAGTCTTTCAAATTCAAGTCAGGGATACAGGTTAATCATGCAAATAGAAAATAAAAATGCCACATTCTGCTGTTGCAGGTAGCTGAATGGTAGATGGAGAAAACAGGTTTCAAGGGGCAGGTGGCCCGTCTGGAAGTATCAAGTTTCTTTTACTGCTTACTATGCAATGTAGAGCTTTGAACTTTTGCTTTTACTTTGAGACACAGAGGAGCACTGTCCTTATTCAGTATTTAGGAACTGAACACTCTCCCAATCTCCCTGACACTCCTTTAACAGGTAAGAATACCTATTTGCTGCTATGGACTTGTACTTACCTTTCAGATGGTTCCTTTCTGTTTCTTGCTGACGATGCCCCTTCCGCCCCCCCCCCC
>Ga0065711_1040427_pt1 | contig 16970 bp, 9 predicted proteins | sample Hoacrofraction12_FD_59098 | JGI IMG/M metagenome (GOLD analysis project Ga0065711, IMG submission 59098) | Hoatzin crop microbial communities from Cojedes, Venezuela - Epithelial fraction 12 v2 (version 2) | ecosystem: Host-associated > Birds > Digestive system > Esophagus > Crop | place... | reverse complement strand
TTTTTTACTAAAAAAAAAAAAAAAAAAGAGCTATGTATGTGTTGATGCTTATACATATTTTGTGACTTTCTATGTACAGTTAAAGCTGAGAACAGAAGTATAAACCACAATAATAAGGATAACAAGTTGCATCATGGTCTACTGGTAATTAGAAAAGACAAGGACACCACAAATGTGACTTGATTGTGATCATGTATGAAAGTCTCCACTGTGCCTAAGCATGTCAGATGTACATACAAAATGTTCTTTTTATAATACACATATAAGTGTGGATTTCTTGCCTCGATGGCAGGTTTTCTAACACATTTCATCAAAGAACAGCACTGTAAACTGCAGACCGAGTATGACCCTTGTTTTTTTTTTTGGAGGGGGAGAGTTTGTTTCCGTTTATATTTAAAACCAGAAATTTATGGCTGAGAAGACAAGGTTTGTCTGGCTGTCTGCTGAGGAGGTACATTCAGTTGCAATTAGCACAGTATAGTCTAAACTATAAATACATGGATAGGACAGCAGAAAAACTAGTTATTGTTTGGGATTTTTTTAGCAGATAGCAAAGTCACTTGTCAGGAATCCAGAAGAGAGTTTGCAAAACTTTCTTTCTTGTGCCCAGGGAGGGCACTTGGCTGCCAATGTGAAGAACAGAGACTGCCTGAAGAGCTCAAATTGGTCTATTTTATCAACATCAACCAATTACTCCCTTGAGCATAATCATACTCTGCTGTGAAAGAGAAAAGAATAATGTCTTAATGTCTATCACTGAGATCTCTTCCATGGAATTTGGCTATTTCATGACATCTGAGAACATACTAAAATGCCTTCCAAACATCTAAGACACAAGGTATTTTCCCGAAATAAATTACAAAAGCAAGTTTTTCAAATGATCACACAGATGGTTTTTTTTTCCCTCATACATTAAGTCAAGATGTATTATCACATCACAAAGCTTTGAGGTTATATGATTTGGCAATTTAGCAATCAAAATCATTGCATCTCATTTAAATCACAAAACTGCATTTAGATATCATGTCTTGTATTTTCGTCTTTCTGTACCAACAAGGCAAAGTATGATTTTATAGGTAAAATATAAAGCTGCATGCTGCACATATAGCAATCATTCTGATTTCTCAGGACTCTCTGAACAGAGGATCTTGAGGTATTATGGCAATGTATTAGTAATGTCGGTGTTCCATATGATGTGTTGAATATCTAGTCTAGTCTGATCATAGAATAGGTGTGCTTCTTTGTCTTAAATAAATAGTCATTTTAGGATAGAATTGTTGAATTTCAGAAGAAATTGACACTTTTTTGTGGAATGCTAAACTCAACAGTGCTTAAGAAGAGACTAGTTCATCAAGAAAATAAATAATTTTATTGGTCACTCTGTTTGGAATTGGATCAGTTTTGATGCAGTCTTTGCCAAATATCACATTGCAATAATAAGAAGTAATATCATAGAATGTTCCAGATCACTTTGATCCTTCCTCTTCTTTCAATCATTTCAATTGTTCCAATCTTTAATGGTATTGTATGATACCATACCACTGAATAACCCTGTACTTCTCTTAGATTCATGTAAATATATGCTATACATTGTTGAAAATATTTTCTTTAGACTAATGGATATGAAATACATTTCACAGAATCACACAGAATCACAGAATGGTAGGGGTTGGAATGGACCTCTGTGGGTCATCTAGTCCTATACCCCTGTCAAAGCAGGGTCACCTAGAGCAGGCTGCACTGGACCTCATCCAGGTGGGTTTTAAAAATCTCCAGAGGAGAATCCACAATCTCCCTGGGCAGCCTGTTCCAGTTCTCTGTCACCTTCAGAGTAAAGATGTTCTTCCTCATGTTCAGATGGAAGTTCCTATGCTTAGTTTGTGCCCCTTGTCCTGTCACTGGGCACCACTGAAAAGTCTGGCCTCATCCTCCTGACACCCACCCTTGAGATATTCATAAGCATTTATAAGAATCCCCTCTCAGCCTTCTTTGCTTCAGGTTAAACAAGCCCAGCTCCCTCAGCCTTTCCTCATAGGAGATATGCTCCTGTCCCCTCACCATCCTCGTAACCCTCTGCTGGACTCTCTCCAGTAGCTCCTCATCTTTCTTGAAGTGGGGAGCCCAGAACTGGACAGAGTACTCCTGAGGGCAGAGTAGAGGGGGAGAAGAACCTCCCTCGACCTGCTGGCCACACTCTTCTTAATGCACCGCAAGACACCATTGGTCTTCTTGGCAGCAAGTGCCCACTGCTTGCTCATGGCTAAGTCATCGTCCACAACTTTAATTTGAAATTTACTTTGCGATTACTTTACAATTTAACTGCATTCTATGACCAATACCCCTATCTAGTATTTGTACTAAATAAATGTAGTAGATTCAATATTGTTGATCAGAACATGCTTCTTTTCCTTTTTTTGCTACTATGAGTGTCACACTTAAAGAGATATGTCGAATATGTAGAAAATCCGTAAGTCTTACAGACTCATCTAATACACCTAGCCTTCTTTGTGAGATGCATAGTACAGAATCACATCAGTAGATTAGCAAGAATATATTGTGCCACGGTGACTTTAAACTAAAAGAATGATTATAGGATGCTCTGTGTTCCAGTACTTCCTAAACAGCAGTATTTTCTCTCTCAAAATAACCAGTGAACTATGTACGTTCATATTTACACAGAACTGTCTTGGGACTTGTCTTTTTTTGTCCCAAGCATAAGCTGTCTGAGTTCACTTGCCCATCTCCCAAAGACAGGACGCTCCTGGAAGAGGTTGATATGGGGGAAAAAAATGACGCTGGGAAGAAATTTTTACAAAGAAGGGCTTCCTGTTCCTTATTTCCACTCGTTAGTGATGAAAGGGGAAAGACAGTGACTGCTGCTGCTGCTGAGGCCATCTTAAGTAGTGGCTGTGGCCAAAGTCCTTCCTTCAGAAGTAGAAAAAGTGGCAGTCAGCCTGACTTTTAGTTTCTCAGCCAGAGCAGATAGCCAAAATGTAACTGCATTTAGCTCCCACAGACAAGTATGTAGTTCACCTATAATTAGAGCCAGGATTTTATGCATGCATGCACATGTATTAGGAAAGCTAGCTATACTCAAGATGCATCTGAGCTTTTGAGTCCATGTATTTTACTTAGAGGTCTCCTCCGTATACAAATGTGTAGGAAACAAAGGCACAGAATTTCCTCATAGGAAGGAATGTACGAAGTCAAGAAGCCTGAATTTCACATTGCTATTAATGTAGAAAAGCAGAAGAAACTTTTGCAATAAATTCACCTTTCTTGTCAATCTATTAAAAAAAACCACCCTAAAAACTGCTACTCATTTGTGAAACTGTGGAGTTGAAAATTGATTCTATTACAGTCAGAATCACAAGAGTAGAAGATATGTGGTGCAGAATGGAGAGGAAAAATGTAAATCAACAATTGATCCTCTTGAAATGACTGCAGGAGAAATGGAAAATATCTAAGAAGTAAATGTGGCATTGATTAAGACAATTTCTTTTTTTGTACTGAAAAGTGGAGCCTCAAGAAACAGAATCAAAGGAAAGAATTTGAGGCTATTGTAACTCCCTCCTGGTACCCAAAAGACATAAGGCATGAAATAATACTACCTAAGATGTTTTTCTAAAAATTTTGGAAAGAAGAGTTTGATTGCAGCTCTGCACAACTGAAAACAAAATAAAATAGAAACCTGAAGAATATAATATACATCAATTCTATGAAGTCTGACAAAGGTAGAAAGTAAATAATGACTCTTACAAGTTGCTACTGAAATTAACACTGAGGCTTTATTAAACTTCTTTATTCAGTGAAATAGCAACTAATGCTGGAAAAAATATTCATCTCTACTGTGAATAAGAGTTCTTTCCCTGAATAAATTATATAGGCTATGTTTGCTATTTAATGTTAAATATTATTAAGCAGGTAAGACTGTAACTCCATTTCTTTGGATGAATGCAAGCTATATCAAGGATGTAGACATTGGTATATATTTGTTTACCATTATAATGGTGTTCATGGTTTTTTAAATAAATATTTAAAGGGCAATGTATACCCTCCGCATCCACAAAAATCCCAGTCTTTGGCTTAGCAAAGTAGCATGGGAGGTGATTTTTTCAAGCCAATTTTTAAAAACAGGGGACATAGAAGAACAACTTTTATCGTGTAAAGCTAGCAAGAAAATTAAAGAATGGCATAGTATTTAATGGAGTTTAAAGTACAATAACAGTCAAGTTGCTTTTCAAAAGATTATATTGAAAAAATTCTTATTAAAAGACCAAATTTTTGTCATGGTTATTTCAACAGATGGTGATTTATGCTGCAGCTCTTTCTAGCAGATTTTTTGAAAGAATGTGATGAAATGTCATATGTTTTTGACATTTGGTTTTCATTAGGGAATTATTTCTCACCTGATGCTGTTTGTCTCTTCAGATGCTTATGATGATTTGATGGCAATATTGACTGCAGCTTATATATCATTTCTCTCACTAACTTGAATTCTTTTCTTTTTTAGTCTCATATTTCAAATCAGTCTGTGGTTTAACCCTGTCTTCTACGATTAAATTGATATAATGGGACTTTTAATGGCCATTTACAGTTAAAGCTGTAGTGAGATAAAAAGTGTATAAGAATAGGTATGGTGTTACATTTAACCTAAAACATCCTAGAACCAATCAACATTGTGCATAAGGGACAAAAGTCCTTAATTTGATAAAACTGGCAGGATACTCACTTAGAAGCATCTTGGAAACCACTTGGCTCTCTAACTGTGGTAGGTTGGCCCCAGCCAGCAGCCAAGCACCCACACAGCTTCTAGCTCACTCCTCTGCCTGCAGTGGGATGGGGGAGAAAACAGCAAGAACAGGAGATGGAAAACTTACGGGTCAAAATAAACACAGGGAGATCACTTGCTAGCTCCTGTCATGAGCAAAGCAGTCTGGGCTTGGGGAATTTAATTTGCCAGTTAACATAAACATTAAATTATTAATTCACATACTCAGAAAAAAAAAAACCAAACATTTAGACACTTGGCAAAACAAATTTCCTCCCCATTTGTCAGGCTCAATTTCACTTCAGACTCCGCTCCTTTCTCCGTGATAATGCTGCAGGTTATGCTTGGTTCTTTCAGCTAGGCAACCATCAGTGTATAGTGGTTTCTCTCTGCTGATCTTTCTTCATCACCCTTTTCCTATACTCCAGAATGGGTTCTCTATGCGTGATTGTGCCTTCAGGTGTGTGCTTACTCTACCATGGAGCACCTTCTCTTCCTCTGATCTCATTGTTCCCTCTGTGGTTTCTAACTTTTTTATTCCCTTCTTGTTTTTCTCACTGGTGTTTTCTTAAATAAGTTATCATAGCAGTGCCATCCAGCTTTGCTGGTGAGATTGGCTGTGTCCTGTGGTGGTTCTATTTTATAGCCAGCTGGAACGACCTGTGCCTGGCCAGGGGCTGCCCTTGACCTCCTCCCAGACACATCACCCCATGCTACCAAAACGTTGACATTTACACCCAATACATTAGTATTTTTCTAAGTTGAAAAGAAAGGAAAGGTTGTCTGGCATAAATAGGGACATAATAGTTATAATTGACAACATAGATATCAATGACAGTGGTTTTTCTTTTAATTTCTGCAGCACTGCCCAGGAAAAGGATATGAAAGTTGCAGATCCCTGCAGATCATGTCAAATAGAACAGCTAGTCTCCTGCTTAGAAGACTTCTCACATTGTAAAAGGAAGGTTAATGAAACAGTCAGCTGCAGGCCTCATAAACTTTGTATTTCACATATTTATCACAAGGACAGAGACAGCATTTTCTGGTAAACCACAGAAAGTCATTTTTCTTCATTTGAAATGCTTTATTTCCCCACTTAAAAGAAAATGGTAGTCAGATAAGCAGGCTGCTTTCCCTCCCGGCTCATCGATATAATTTCTTATATACATAGTCTCTGCTACTGACTGATGAAATGGGAGACATACTGTACTAAGCCCACTGGGAACAGAGATGGAGATGATAGTTGTGTAGCATTGAAATATGAAATGAGTAATGAAAAAAGCAGAACTCAAACCAAAACTTTTTCTTCAGGGTGAGAAGGCAAGTACGGTGAAAGAAGAAGGAAAGAGATGCCTTGGAAATACGGATACTGAGCGACTCCTTTGGCGCAGCTGAACATGTAAGCATGAACAGGGGACATGAACCAGAAAAGTGAACAAAGTGGAAAGAAGATAAGGAATCTGAATATATTGTTCATTATCATCCAATAGACTCTCATGAGCAACTTGTTGGTCATAAAATTCCATTTTTTGCCCCAGTTCCAGGAAATACCAATCACCTCTGCATAGATGAACTATCAGTACTTGATCTCATACACCTGGATTCTGCATGGGAATTATTCTATCATTGATCAAAACCAGACCAAAGTGTTCAATCTCTTCTCACTTAAAAAAAAAAATCATTCATACATTCCAATGTCTAAAACAACTTTTGTTTTACAGAACAGAAAAAATAAAAAACTGTTAGAAGTAGCCCTTTGCTTTGAAAATATATAACTAGCAGCTACACAACATCATCTCCAAAACTAGTGTATTTGATTCTTTGTTTTCACGCTGAGAAGTGGAGAAATCATATTACCAAGCATTTAAGAATTGTAGCACCAATTCATTGTTCTGTGAAGGAATCAGCAATGATGGTTCTTATGGCATATAGTCAGTATAATTAAACATCAATTTATGCTACTCCATGGCATATCTGAAATATATAAAAACGTAAAAGTCTATAGAAGTCTCACAGCTACTCAAGAATGTATTACTCACACAGAGCACAGAAGATGACAAAGAAGAATGCCTATGCATGTTTACTGGTGTATAATTGTCTTTACTTTGTAGATGATGAGCCTTTTTCCATCTATCTTCTTAATCTGTATTTAGCTAGTTTCAAAGGAAAAGTTTTAAATTATAGATTTTAATCATATGATGACATGGTACAGTACTGCGTATCAATTCACTTTATGCAGCTGTTATGAAGTTAACCTACATACCACACTGACTGTGTGAATATTAAAATTCTGATTAAAAAATTTTGACCTGATTCTTTCTTTCTATCTCATATTCTACCAGTCTTATACTAATGTAAATCAACTCAAATGAATGGATTTCCACTAGAATAAGACTGAGGTAAGTATTTAGTCCTGGCTCTGATATGTATGCAAGGACCGACGTTTTTAATATGGCTTACTTCGGAAAATATTACCAGAGCATAATTCTTACAATACAGAACAAAAGCAACTTCTTGACTATATATATGTATACAACACATATGTCTATATACATTGTATACACGCTCCCACTTGCCTTGTGAACTGATATGAAAGTTTTGCCTTGACATACTGCATTGATTTAATGATGGCAAATATGTTTTATATATCTGCATTTATGAATGGTAGATGTCTATGAACAGGAGAGGAAATGTATTTCCATACAGTTTTTGAGAACAGAATGGGATTTGCTGTTCTTCAAAGAAAGATATTTTTATGAACCCCTTAGGTGTTCATAAATCTTCAGCTTACAGTCTCTCTGCAAACAGCAAGGTGTCTGTGCAGTTACAGATTCTATACTGAGCCTTATGTGAGCCATTTCAGAAATGATAAAAAGCTCCAGGTGATTCCACAACTGGGCTGCATATTACCCTTCTGTGCAGCCTCAGCTACAGCTGCCTTCAATTTCCACCTGTCCTTGGGGCAGATGGCTTCAGAGCTCTTCTAGCAATGGCCCTGGGATGCCTTTTCCGCCCAGCATTCCCATTGCGATGCCATATTAAGGACAGATGGACATATTTTGGACAGTCAGAGTATGCTGATAAATGCTCTGTCCAAGACTTCAGGCATCACATATTCCAACAGTTTCCTGTGCAGTCTGCTCCACAATGTCCTGAATGGATTGAAGAGTGTAAATGGTCATTGCTTTTAAACATGAATCCAACCTTAAGGCCATTCAATAAATGCAGTATACACTAGACTGCTACTTCAAATGGCAATCCACAGATTATTCTTTCATTGCCTTAACAAGATTGGTACAAAATTTTAGGACTAAGGGTGGAGTTAAACAATGAAGTTGGTAAGTAATGACCATAAATTCAGTATCTGTCAAAACCGCATTTACTTCCTTCACTAAAACATTATAAAGCTTATCATATCAAAAGAAATACAGAATAGTGAATCATGTCATATTCTTCATTAAACCAAAATTTTCCATGTGTCTAATTTCTGAAATGCCATTTTACAACCATAGATAACTTTCCATTTATGGTTATCATTCCATATTTGTAAAAATGAAAAAAAACCACAACAAACAGAGAAAAGAATTGCCTTGTCAGTACATGTGTTTATATGTACATATATATTTATGTTTATATTTGTGTGCTCTTCTCTAGTTATATAATTTTATGTAAACACTGAAATATATGCATATTTATGAATAGCTGACATTGCATCTTGGAAAGACCTGAAGAATTTTTGAAAATATTTGCATATTCTGTTTTTACGTATGTGTGCATAATATCTCTTTCTAAATATAGTGTGTGTATTTGAAATCATTCCTCTGTACACCTTAGAAATGCAGTGACTATATGACTAGATACTACTGCTGTGCTTACTGAACCTTCGTACTGCAGAGCTATATCTAACTGTATTATTCAAAAAAGCACTACAATTTTTGGTATTTCTCGTTTCCATTGAAATAGAAATTCATTAAAGTGCAGATCTGGGAAAATGAAAATTCTGTCTAGAGGATAACACGACATGGGTTGAAAATTTAAAAAAACCCAACATATCTTTTTCTGGCTTGCTTTCCATATGAATTTGTAATTTGCTAGTTTTAATTTGTTCTTATCAAGAGCTGTAATTTTTACCAAATGAACCTTCATGTACGTCTACAAATCACAAGGCAAATTTGCTGCATCTCAGAGTGAAGGGCATTTGAATCTAGGTCTCCAAAGACCTTGATCTGGTTTACCTACTGCAACCAAACACTGATATTTTATAAGGTCATATCCTTCAGTGGCATCAGTTTCTCTCTGACTGACAATGTGAGAAAATCCATTTGGTAGTTTTGCATCATGACTGTTTGTTTTCATCTGTAGAAATACATAAAGGAGGAATAGATGGGACCTGGGAGACTGCTGGTGGTTGTTAACTCAATATTGTCACTAAATCTGTATTTCAAAGACTTTATGAGGGTAGTATGAGCTGAGGTAAGGAAGAGAGAGTCAAATTTACCCCCTTTAATTCTGATTCCCTTGGTCCTTATTAGAATCCTAACTTTTCTGTTGCTGATCTTTTTTCCAACAAATCTAGGATTTTTATACTATGCCACATTTTAACACTGTCATCCCTTGTGGCCATTTTTCTACCTCTGACTGACATTTGTGCAGTACACAGTGCAAATTTCTTGGCACATATTTTGAAAATCAATGTCGAAAGAGCAACTGTGCTATTGATGTGGGTATTCTTACACCCTGTGGCTCTTGGAACTGTTCAGAAAAACTCTCAAGTAACCTCCAAACACTGACTTGGCAATCCTTAACTTTGATACAATTTACATGTTTCATGCCTGCTTTTTTACAGATGTTATCTTACTCACCTTGCTTTGATTTTGAAAATGCACATTTAAAAAATGTACTTAAACATCCAGTTCATAAAAACTAGTAGAAACAGAAATAGAAACATGAGAAAGTTTAGGATTTATTCACAACCTGTGACTTTTCTTTTACTATTGCTAAACAGGCATTTGAATAGGGAAATCCATTCTTTTGGGGGGCAGGGGAGGAAAGAGTGTTAAATAAATATAAGCGTTTTTTTACAGTCAGAGTAACCTGACTGAAAGTAAAATTAATAGCATAAAACAAATTAATTGTGAGTAAAAATGATAACTTGGATAACACATTACTGAGGCAGAAGAAGAGATCCAATTTGAACAGCAAGAAAATGGAAAACTATTAGAGCATTAAAACCAGTGAAAAAATCTTATAACAACTCTCATTAAGAACATACAAATACTGACAAGATAAAGGTTGGTATTGTTAGTACTAGCCTTATTATATCATAAATGTTGTGGGGTATTGTGGACTGTAGAAAGCTTTTTGGATATTTTGGTCACAGCCTGAATTTATCTTGTGTAGATGATTAATTTCTGGGTGAGAACTACAGAAATGAACTAGTAGCAAGGATTAAAGAGTTGAAATCGCTGAGTAAGGTGATATTTTATATATAAGATTTTGTGTCATCACACCCCATGGAACAAAGCCAGAAATATTCAGTGCAATTCCAAATCCTTTGTGGATTTTGTAGCTTAAATCCTTCTATTTCGACTTGCTGTGCAAAGTGTTGTCACAATTAAAAGGTTACAGGGAGGTATATCTTACTTCTTCACAGATTATAAAAATATTGCTAGAAAGCAGCTTTAAGAATGAAAAGACAGAAAACATGAACCTCTCCTACCACAGGAAATGAAGTAATGGATATTTATAAGCAGAATAATTACAAAGCTCATCAAAGATATAGTGCGTATATATAATCACAAAAACTCTCACACCCATACAGCTTGGGGCTGTATCCATCCAGTATGGATCTAATAAGGTAATTATATCTAAACACTAAAATTATCTAAGCCTCTATATTGTTCTGTAACTGACAAATTGATTAGAAGTGTAGGCCCATTTAAAGCATTCTTAATGTTATATTTTCTACACCACTGTTTTAAGCTCTATTGTCAAGAACACTTAGTAGATGGATATTTTAATCAGGTCCATTAAGTTTCTTGCTCGATGATCTTGAAAACAATTGACTAGAGTCTTTTGCTAATGCTTACCAGTTATGCTTTCAGGTTACACTAGATACCTTCAGGACTGTTACACTCTGGTGTTTCGCCAAGAACAGTCACTGCTTCCCAGATGGAGGACAAAGTTAATAGATCTGTTCTGTACAGGGAGAAAAGTCTAAATTAGGGAGATTTTAAATAGAAGATCAGCATCACCATTAGTGCATATATTAGACCTGGTTAAAAAATCTGATTCCTTTAAGTAGCAGGGTGGAAAAAAATTATCATTGGAGAATTTCCATAAATCTTTGGTTTACATTAAGGTTTTTTTTTCCTTGATCCAGGTCTACAAGAGATCTATTTTTAAATGCATCTGTCAAGTCTGTTCATGTCTCTAATTTCAATAATTGATTTTTCAAAATTTATTTTGAAAAGTTTAACTTTCAAAATTTATTTTAATAAATTTTATTTCTATAAACTTCTTCAGTGAATGGGTTATTAAGCACTGGAACCGGCTGTGCAGGGAAGTGTCTGAGTCACCATCCTTCAAGGTATTTGAAAGATGTATAGACGTGGCACTTAGTGACACGGTTCTGTGGTAAACATGGCGGTGTTGGGTTTAAAGTTGGACTCGATTATCTTAAAGGTCTTTTCCAACCTAAATAGTTCTATGATTCTACGATTCAGAAAAAGAAGGGTAAGTTGTATAAATGCACATTTGAATACCAGCAGTAGGGAGGGTGATGCTCTAGCTAAAAGAGTCAATTTTTTTTACCTATAGTGGCTTTATTGGTTTATAAATCAGGACGACAAGAGCGAGCTAGAAGTAAGAATGTACAGCTGGATTACATACATATGTGTGTATACATCTCTAGGAGTGTGTGTTTATATTTACTTATATTTATACATTTATGTGTTCAGAATAATGTTAAGTGTTCTTATTCTTCACATATACAAATGGTCTCTATTTTGCATAAAATACGGAAGAGTAGACATTCTTAATTTCTGCGGAACAAAACATTTGAAAGGTTACTCAAAACCTGAAAAGCAGTATGTATAATATATAATTAATTAGAAAGTCTTGTGAACATTTAATTAATGTCAGAAGTTAAAAACATTCAGAGTCAGCTCTTTCCAGTTCTGAGACTCTAGGAAGGGACCAGCTGTTGACGGCCTACTGAATTATATTCTTTGTAAATGTCACATTGAGAGTAATTGTTTTCTGCAGGTCACTCTCAGCTTGTTATCATTAAGCTTCAATCTGAAACAGAATAAAAGAATGATAGAGAAGAACACAGAGTTTACAACAGGAAAGATTCAGATGTTTTATATTCATCATTTAAAGGCAGTGCTTGGAGAAGGCACCGATCATAAAATCAGTAAATTAGAGTTAGAAAAAGACTAATAGCTTTTACAAAAAGGTTTCTGAAACAGTAAACTTGATGCTCAGGCGCATGCATCCTGAGAAGACAATTTGCACTGCCTCATGTAAGTGGCCATAGGGGTAACTGACACTCCTAGAAGGCTTGTGAAGCCTAGAAACTCCCTAGGATTTTGAAAAATAAGACAAGTTGTTCTTGAAGGAAGTTAATGTCAGCAGTCTATAAGCCCTTTCCATAGCTTCATTGTTTTGCTGTAAAAAAATTATCAGTTATAAACACCAACTCTGATTTCTAATAACTACAAAGGAAAACAATGTACTGAATTTTCCTGGGACGGTTTTGGTAGCTGGGGGGGCTACAGCGCTGGCTTCTGTGAGAATTTGCTGGAAGCCTCCCCTATGTTTGATAGAGCCACTGCCAGCCAACTCCATGATGGATCTGCCGCTGGCCAAGGTCATGCCCATCAGTGACGGTGGTAGCACCTCTGTAATATATGAGAAGAGGGGAAAAAACCCTGGGCAATCACAACTTCAGTTGGAGACAGGAGTGAAAATACATGAGAGAAACAGCTCTGCAGACACTAAGGTCAGTGAAGAAGGGTGGGGAGGAAGTGCTCCAGGCACCGGAGCAGAAATTCTCCTGCAACCCATGGATGGCCACTCTAGAGCAGATATTCACACTGCAGCCTGTGGAGGACCCCATGGCGGAGCAAGTGGATGCACCCTGAAAGAAGCTGCAGCTCATGGAGAACCTATGCCAGAGCAGGCTCCTGGCAGGACCTGTGTACCTGTGGAGAGAGGAGCCCATGCTGGAGCAGGTTTTCTGGCAGGACTTGTGAGCCTGTGGGGGACCCATGTTGGAGCAGTCTGTTCCTGAAGGACTGCACCCTGTGGGAAGGATCCATGTTGGCAGAGTTCATGAAGAACAGTAGCCCATGGGAAGAGCTCATGTTGGAGAAGTTCATGAAGGACTGTGTCCCGTGGGAGGGACCCCACGCTGGAGCAGGAGAAGAGTATGAGGAGTCCTTCCCCTGAGGAGGAAGGAGTGGCAGAGACAACATATGATGAACTGACCACAAACCTCCCTCATTCACTGTCCCCCTGTGCCGCTCAGAGCGAGAAGGTAGAGAACTCAGGAGTGAAGTCAAGCCCAGGAATAAGGGAAGGGTATGTGAAAGTTGTTTTAAGATTCAGTTTTTATTTCTCATTACCCTACTCTGATTTCATTGGCAATAAATTGAACTAGTTCCCCCGGTTTGAGTCTGTTTTGCCCATGATGGTAATTGTTGAGTGATCTCTCCTTGTCCTTATCTTGACCCACAATCCTTTTGTCATTTTTTTTCTTCCATTTTATTCATTGCATGGAACAGACAGCCAGTCTGATAATTCCCTGCAATAATCTTGTAGAAATAGGTAATTATATGCAAAATTATTCACAAACCCATTCTGATAGAGGCCTATGAGACCTCTTGTTGATCCTCAAAGGTAGATAGGAGTAAGCAAGTTGGGGAAGGGCTAGATCAAATAATGTACAGACTTAGATGCCTTCTTGAACATCCTATTCTGATACTAATCCTTCAGGAAGGATGACAAGCTCCCCTCACTGATCAAACTTCCAGTGAGAGGGCAGAGAGGAATTTGATTTCACTTTGTGACAGGTTAAATAACATTCTTCCTTGCATATAATCTTATAAAATAAATAAATTAATTAAAAATCTGCTATTGTTGAAAATAATAGATCTGCAAATAGTCGTGTATGGGAGTACACAGGGAAGTATATCTCCAGCATATGTGTATTCAAAGTCAGATCTAGTTACAAAGCAGACAGCACATTGTGAAGCTGCACAGCCATCTCTATGCCAAATGACTGGGAACACTTACGCTGACCGACTAATACAGGAGTAAAAGCTGCCTGGATTCTCTGGTAAATTGAAGCAGTTCTTTGCTTCAGTAATTCAAATTAGCCAGGCATTCTGGTTTGCACTATATAATCAGTTTATACTCTGAAAAACTGCATTTTTTTCTGCCCCGCCCCCCAAAGTGAATAAGTAGTGGGTACATCATAAATAATGCCCCAAGATCTAGAGGAGAAAAGCAAATAAAAAAGATAAGACAAAACAAAACTAAATCAAAGAAACAAGAGAGGAGAAGAAGAAAGAGAACAGGAAGATAATACCCTATGGTTACAGATTCTTATACCCAAGAGAATCCTACAGCGATGTGCCAAAGACCGTACTTTCTCTTCAGGTGAGGAATCATAGACTCATAGAATCACAGGTTAGAAAAGACCTCTAAGTCTAAGTTAGAAAAGACCATCAAGTCCAACTGTCAGCCCAACACCACAACACCTGCTAAACCATGTCCTGAAGTGACACATCTACATGCTTTTTAAACACCTCCAGGGATGGGGACTCTTCCACTTCCCTGGGCTTTCTGTTCCAATGCCCGACCACTCTTTCAGTACAGAAATTTTTCCTAATCTCTAATCTAAACCTCCCCTGACGCAATTTGAGGCCATTTCCTCTCCTCCTATCGCTAGTTACTTGGGAGAAGAGACCAACACCTGCCTCACTACAACTTCCTTTCAGGTAGTTGTAGAGAGCAACATGGTCCCCCCTCAGCCTCCTCTGCTCCAGAATAAACAGCCCCAGTTCCCTCAGCCACTCCTCATGAGACTTGTTCTCTAGATCCCTCACCAGCTTCATTGTCCTTTTCTGGACACACTCCAGCAACTCAACCTCTTTCTTTTAGTGAAGGGACCAAAACTGAACACAGTAATCAAAGTGAGGCCTCAGCAGTGCCGAGTACAAGGGCACGATCACCTCCCTACTCCTGCTGGCCAATGTGGGGGTGAAAGCTGGCTAACATTCTTCTGTTACTGAAGCACAGTATTTTCTACTGTGTCTTCTAATGTGGGAAGAAACAGAGGGCATTTTAGAAATTAAGGTGAAGCCTGAGTAAAGATAATATACAGCAGTCTTCAAGATTTGATTCAGCAAGGACCTTTCATGGGAAGGTACCTCTAATGTTGCTGAAAATGCAAGTTAGAAATGGAAGAAAGAAGGAAAATCAGAGCCCAAGTAAGCCATAGCTTTTGAGGGAGCTCAGGTTATCCTGTCTTATTCAGTTGAAACAGAGACACTTTGAAGATCATGGTTCTCCTAGCTACACATTGAGGGTTAGAAGTGACACTGAATCAAAGCCAGGGATTTCCAAGTGTCCAAAATAATTTCCTGCAAGGTCTAGTATTTCCCTGGAGATTTTATTTTTAAATGTTAGATCCTGTTTCGCTGAGAAGATTTGAGAAGCTTGTAACCCAGGTGCAGCTGAATCTATGGAGATACTGATAGTAGTCATTTTGAAATAAGTTCTTGTCATGGTGTAATGGCAAATCTTTGCTCATGGTATGACAGAAATGTACAAGAATAAAGAGAGAATGCAGCTCCGGTGCAGTATGTTTTGAAACATTACACGGACAGTGGCTTTTAAAATGTCTGCCATTGAAAGTAATGGATTTTATTTTCTTTTACCCCCTGTTATGGAGGGCAGGAATCAATAATACTCCTCTCCATTAAATCAAGACCCTTTCTACTTTCTTGTATTCCTTTCAGTATTGACCATAATTTTATTACTCCATGCTTTTCTCACAGGCTTCAGTAATTGACTGGCAAAACTACAGCACTTAGGAAAGTTTTTTGCATTTGGCATCAAGAGACACAGAGCTCCTAAGCTCATTTTATTTGTGACTCTTGAAAGCTTGCAGTCAAGTCATGTCTCTTTAACATGAAGCTCTAAGGAATTGCACAGATAAAGCTCAAAGGGCAGAGGAAAGCTAAAAGAGAGATAGAAAAAGCAAGGGGGACTAGAAGAGGATACAGGCAACACAGAAGCAATAGACAGCATAAGCTTCAGAAGGGAAGACATAGAATCTCGTGGTAACAAGAAAAATCAAAAAAGAAAACAAAAGGTAACATTTTAGTGCTTACCTAACCTTCAAAAGACAGCCTACAGAGGCACCAAAAAGAGTGCTTACAGCTATGCCTGCCTCTGAGACTTCATCTTCTGTGAAAGATGTAGATTGAGATGAATAAAAAGATTGTCTTTTCAGGACCAACACTCTGCCTATCAGTCAGTTAAAAAAGTAAAACCAAAACCAAACGAACAACAACAAAAAAGCAAAACAAAAACAACACAACAATAAAGACATCTTAGAAATCCCATGTTTGTCATTGAGTCAGTTAAACATGTGATTAGCTTTTTCAGTTAACGTTTCAGGCAGTTTCGCTCATCTGACTGTTCCTGCTTTGCCATCAGACATTCAGCTCTTTTCAATACAAAATGTCCCCAGGACACCTATCCTTTACCCAGAGTGTACCCAGGATACCTGTCCTTTGGAATATTTAGCCTTCACAGTGTATCTTCCTTTCTGTTGTGGAAAATGAAACTTACTCCTTTCTGCATGTTACCATGATATGTTCTGATCAGTAGAATTCATATGTCATTTCCATTTGCAACAGTAGCACAGAATCACAGAATCAGAGAATGTTAGGGGTTGGAAGGGACCTCTGCAGGTCATCTAGTCCAACCCTCCCGCCTAAACAGGGTCACCTACAGCAGGCCGCAGAGGATCTTGTCCAGGCAGGTCTTGAATATCTCTAGAGAAGGAGACTCCACAACCTCCCTGGGCAGCCTGTTCCAGGGCTCCGTCACCCTCAGAGGGAAGAAGTTCTTCCTCATCTTCAGACGGAACTTCCTGTGCCTCAGTTTGTGCCCATTGCCC
>Ga0065711_1006561_pt1 | contig 16970 bp, 12 predicted proteins | sample Hoacrofraction12_FD_59098 | JGI IMG/M metagenome (GOLD analysis project Ga0065711, IMG submission 59098) | Hoatzin crop microbial communities from Cojedes, Venezuela - Epithelial fraction 12 v2 (version 2) | ecosystem: Host-associated > Birds > Digestive system > Esophagus > Crop | place... | reverse complement strand
ATCACGCCCACATAAGCCCCACCAAAGCAAGCCTTAGGAAGAGAAGATGGTCTCAGACAGCAAGATAAAAACTCTGAACGTAGTCCTAGCCTCCAAAGCTACCGGGCCTCCTCGTCCTTTAATAAATCTTTAACCCAAAGCCAGCAGTGTGTTTCCACTTTGTAAACGTTAACTTGCCGGTCAAAGGGAACACAGATGTGCATGAGTTAATCACACACTATTTCACTTCATGCTCCTTCTCCTAGTCAAAAGAAATGACTGAACTACGAGTTGGATTTTCTGCACAGCCCAGACTTTCGCTTCGTTGATCTCGTCGTGAAAGAGCATGTGGTTTTATTTATGAGCTGGTATTGTATGCCATATCTTTTTGGGAGAAGTCAGCAGTGGTACGCTGAGAAGGAATTTCTCTGTGCAATTTCAGTAGGTATGGAACCAGAGTTTCTGTGCATTGATAAGCCCAAGGGGCATAACAAGCTGTATCTCAGTGATATATAATGCCAAAGCAGGAAAAAGAAAACATATTTCTCTACTTAACAGCATTTGCAGCAGGGGTTGGCTAAGCAACTCAACTGCCAAAGCTAGATTTCACAGTCTCTTTGCTGCCACAGATAGCTCTGATCATCTAAACTAACTTGCTTACAAACATGCTGGGGTACTTCTCCTCAAAGCGGTGTTACAGCACAGCTTTCAGAAAACTACTAATTCTACTCTGAAAAACCCCAAACAGTGACAAATCTGCTTTCTTCCATTAACCATGTCAGGCACCATCACTCTCACTGTTAGGGAACTATATCTAATTTCAAGATCCGTGTAGACTCAAGTCCCGAGGATCACGGTTTATTGCAGCTTTGCCTGCACAATCGGAAAGCCCTTACGCTGCTCATATACCCATGGTGAGCGATGAAGACTCTTCTTAACTGGATATTCTCCTGTATCATAAAGAAACATTTTCCCCATTTACGAGCAGACGTTAGAATAAACCCACAGCAGCGCACGTGGGTAATACTAACAATACTTCTGGCTACATTATCAGGCCCTCACTAGGTAGGAGAGCTTTGCAGTTGATTGGATGTTTGAAATTAAAGAGGATTGGGACTGATTTTGTTCTCCTTCCCCTCCTCTACCTGACACCTGCCTGCGTTGTTGTTTTTTTTTTTTTCCCCCCCAAAAAAACAGTGTCTGTCTGAGGACCTAATGCACAGTGCAGCAAAGCACACCCCAAGGAAAGCTTTACCTCTGAGCACTTTCTGGTAACTTGCCAGCCAGTGACAGGTTCATCAATAACGATAATGGCTTTTCCTCGGAGAAAACTAGTGCACTAAGCCACAGACTTGCTCAGCCCTATAAAGGAACCAACATAACCAGCATCCCCATAAGGAAAGTGAGGCAGGAACATGACTTCTAATGGGAAGAGCTGACTAACAAAAGAAATAGAAGGATTAAGCTCCCTTTGCTGAAAAGCAGAATCAGGTTTTCGATCAGTAAAGTCTGCCACCTCCTTATCAACTGAGAAATGAGACTTCAAGCCCCAACTTCACTATACCTCACTAAAAAAATCTATTGACTGCAGGCTACGACACGGCAGTTCACACCTCATTTGTGATAAATGGAGCATACTCCAGCTGCCTCTGCAAGTGTTATCAATAATGAAAATTTGTATTAAGGTTGCATGCAAAAGCCCATTACTGCATAGGCTTTACATGCTTAAAGCCTGTGGGACCTTTGCTAAAGATTCCTGCGAGGAGCACACAGTCCTGTTGCTACAAGCACAAATATGTATACTCAAGACCTTTAGGTTACTGTACACACGGGTTTCCTACTTTTCTGCGTGGATATCAAGAGGGGCAGATTTGGGGAATTTTCCCTATTTAGGGCATATTCGTGCTTCTGACTATGCCCTCAGCCATCAAACTGGTCATAAATCAAGCAGAAAGCTCTGCCGAGCCCCTTGGGAACAGGGGAGGCTCATTGTTTATTTGCTGTACATTTCACCTCTGTGTGCATGGGAAGTCTGACACATCCCAAATGTACCTGCGTGAGCCATTTTCACTGACACCTCTCATACACAGCACCTGGGCATGTATTTCTGACTGGGAAATAACACAGAGAGATTGAGAAACTCCAGTTTGAAGGAACTGGGTAAAAGTGCTTCGATGTGAAATGTGTGTGCCTGTGACAGATACCAGACAGACAGACTGAAGGAGAAAGAGAGATGTAGGAAAACAGAGACAGAGACATGCAGAGAGGTGAAAGGAGAAGAACAGGGGAAGAAAGGGGAAACCAGAAGACAGAGCAGGGGGAGCACAGAGAGGGGTCTTTGTGAGCCCCAGTGATACATGGGGGTCAGACAGGTAAGACATGGGAAGCGGGGAGAGAAGGGGGGATAGAAATTGGCAGAAAGGGAGCTGGAGCGACAGAGAAAGAGGGGCATGGGTGGACATAGGCTAAACAGACAGAAGGGTCATAAAGGGCATGGGAGGGAGCAGAGGAAAGAAAGGTGAAACACACAGATGGAGGAGTGAAGTGTGACACAGATAAAGTGTTCCGTGCCACAGCCCCAAACTTGGAGGCAAATCTTTTCTGGGCAGCTGAAACAGGTGAGGTGCAAACAGCGGTGCCAGTGACTCCGGCTGCTCACGTGCTCCTGGTTCTGACGAGAAGCTAGCACTTTCTTTAAAAATAAACGTAACATCATCAACGTACGTGACTCCATTACACATCACCTTGTCCTAAGAGGAAAAATTATATGTAATTGTGGTGACTTGCTGAGATCTAAACAAGTAAGATAGTTGATCTGCACTGGAGACCTATTTGCATTAAAATATCTAAGATGTTGGATTCAGAACATTATGTTAACACAGGTGTAAGAAAGACAACCTCTACACTCAAGCCTGTGATCCAAAAAACAAACACCATTTGGCTGGACGATGAACATTTGGGAGAAACATCAACACAGTGACAATTTAAAACCGATGTTCAGACATTGAGACAGAAGTAAAGCAGAAGCACAGAAGTGATGGGGCAGTGAGTAAAGGCAAAACCAATGAAAAGAACTGGGATGGTCATGCCACATTGCCTGCTGGATCCTAAGACTTGACACACACCACAGCAGGTGTGAGATATTCTTGCTCTATACACAAAAACAATATGGTACAACCAAGGTACAGTGCTAAACTGCTGGCACTCACATATGGAGCCACTATCTCTGATTAAGATAAAGACGTACCTAATCCCACACTACACCTAGTCAGCAGGTTAATGGTGCCCACAACTTCTGCCAATTCCCACAGTTTTTCTTATTTATAATCATCAGTCCATTCTGTCTCTGCATTACATTTAGGAAAACAGAAGCTACCACTCCAAACAAAAATCGTATGGAGCTATTCCAAGAAAGCTACAGCATGTGCCAGTCATGTAAATGTGAAAACCACAGGGATATTGCAATTATCCAAATCTCAAGCACAGAAAAACCATGACATTTCAGGATTTTATTTAAACATGACATGAATATGCTAATATCCTGAACTCGGTCCTGATGAAATCCTAGAAGAAAAGCAGGTAAAAATACATGGAAAAACCCACACTGGTGTTTTACAAAGCAATCTATTCTAATCAGGGAACACAAACACTAAAGCACTGTAATCCTGGTCAGATGGGTCTGCAACCATTTTTCAGGGCTACTGATGGCGAACAGCATAGAAATCTAGCCTTTACCCTTTACAATTATAACCAAATCACAGCTACCTAAAGGATTTCAGTGCATTAAAACTGACTATTGAAGTTAAATGGTTTGTTTCTGTAGGACAGAGTTAAGGTTGGTGATATCAGAATAAATATCATGACAACACAAACAGCTTGGAACAACTCTAGTATTCATTTTCTTGAAGTTAAACACCCAGACTAAAAAAGGGTAAACTCTTTATCTCCCAGTGTATTGAAAGTACTACAATTTGATAAACACATACATCAGAGCCTTGCCTTCGGGGAAGTCTCCTGCACTTTGCAGGTCGGACAGTGAGACTGACCATGAAGTCACTTCTCAGACCACACAGCAGGTCAATTCAAGAGTGGATGGAGACATCCTGGGAGGAGTTTTATGGCTTACAGCTGGATGCTTGAGTCCAGACAGACTTAGCTGAGCTCTACTTTTCCTCAATACTACTCCCTTTATCTTGTCTCCCTCCTATCACAAGGGTACGTTTTTCTAATTTGCTCCTAAATCCTGACAGTCATCACCTTCAATCCCACTGATACCTAGGAACTATGCATTCTCTCCTCTTCCTGGAGTGTAAACTGACCTTCACAAGATTTCTCATATGGAGAAGTTTCTTCTTTGTGGAACCTCAGGAATGAAATGCACAAATACAGGTAAGCTGCAACTAGGGCTTAGGTCACCCTAGAGCATGCTGAGCAATGTTCCATTTTTGATTAATTGAAGATGGCTACTTAGGATAGTTGCTTCCTCCAAATCAAAGACCTGTACAACCATTGTTTCATGCAGCATCTTAAACTAAATGGCCTCTCTTACTCTACACCGCTTGCAATTCTCCTCGAGAAGCCAGAGGGTGAAGGAAGAAGTAGCCCTAGCTTGCTTGTTCTGCTCTGCAATTCCTTGGTAACTGGAGGGAGCCAAGACCTGATTACCCTAAGACAGCACCTGACCTTGACAAAATAATTCCAGCTTTCATTGTCAAAGGAGCAGAGACACATTGGTGCTGTCATGAGCTGCATAGCTCAACAACGGTTACCTGCTATGAATATTTCGATACCTTATTTTCCCTGGTTGTAATGTAAACTAATAACCTATTTCACACAGGCATCTAAAAACTCACTGCGCTCGTGTTTGCAAATGCTCCAAGACCTTTCTGGAAATGGCCTAAGGAAAAGCAAGTGTCCATATTTTTAATAAGTTTGACTGGTTCACCTAGCTGTCATTTTTGTGCCTGATTAGTGGCAATAGGCAGTTTTCCATTGATTTCCAGGCAGCTGCTAGAGAAGAGCTGCAGGCAGATGTAATCTGGAGACTGCAGAACTCTGCTCGCCGTCAATTTCACACCAGCATTTTACTTTCTTCTGGCAACATTTATTATTAATTTGTATTTATATCTAACTCCAGCTCTTAGTTAGCCTTTGCCAGAGGCTTAACCACTTGAGGTAACGGCAAGCAAAGATGGGAAAGAAGAAACTGCCATAAATCAGGCTTTTACTGCTCCATATAATTATGGGGAGGCGAGAAACCGTACAAAGCCTGGGCTATTTTGGAAGACATCATCTTGCACAGTAGATCAGATCAGGTCAAGTCTCCTTTATACTTCCTACTAACTATGAAAAGAAAACATCCCTGTCACAGAACTTTCCTTCTAATCATGCTCAGTTCCTACTTTTTACAGGGCTTTATATCCCTTCTAAATTTCTATCCATTCTAATTTAGAGCATGTTCTTACACTTCATGTTTTCTGAATCCACTAAGCTCTCAGGCTCAGCAAGACCATGTCACATTTGTCCCAAATACGCGCTGTATAAAAACATCCTTCTTCCATCAGCTTTCATTGCAGTGACTTTTAATTTAAAAAACAAGACCACATTCAATTATGAAAAGATAAACAGGAATACCCGATTCACTTTTTCCTCTCCAAAGTAAACAACTTAAATTTAAGCAGCAGAATAAATACCACTTGTTTTCTGCTCATGATTTTCTTTCTAAGGCTTCATATCTTTTTTCAACTCTTACCTATTTGATCCTTTTTGAGTAGGGCTTAACAATGTGTTCCACATGAGATAACACCACTCATTTAATTAAGGCATTCCATTATTATCCAGACCATTCCTTACCCATTCTTACATTTTCCTCACTTGTTTTGTTCACTTTACTGTAAATGAGAAGCCCACTCAGTGTCATCTTTCCTTTAGAGGTAAGATGAACATAATTCATTGCAAACACGGTCCCTAAGTTTTCCAAAATTGAGACAAAGATGTCACATATCCATGCTGTGTATGATAGTTTGCCATAGAAGTGTGAGAGGCATTCAATTTATTGCACAATTTCCCCAAATGTTCCCATATATCCAGACAGCCTGCAATCCTAAGAAACATTCTAGGCTTCAGATTTGATTTTTGGAAATTCTTCCCCAAGACTTTTCCAGAAAAAGTAACTTCAACAGCCTACCCGGCTGTAATATCATTTTACTCTGCTTGACGTAAGCATTATTGTCTTGAAGCATTCAGTCAGAATGGGAATGTCATTAGGAACTCGGAGAAGTCATCTTCCACTTCTTCAGTGTTCAATCATAATGCAGGCTCTTCAGTGTTCCTCCTCCAAACCTTTTCCTTTCAGAGAAGCCAGGAATCTAGAGACAGGAAAGGTAAGTCCTCATGTCAGAATCCACACAAGCTCCCTCTAGCCCACATCTGAGTGCCTGTTACCAAGCCAACCGCAACAATGCCTTCCTTTTCCACGCTGTCTCCAGAAGCAGGACTAAAATGCTTCACCTTACTGCTAGAGGAGCACCATTAAACAAACAAGCTGCAAAACTTGAATATGGCTCATTTGTTCTATGGAGCTCCTTAAGGCTTTTTGGCAAGGGTTACAACAAAAGCCTTCATTTCTTAGACAAGCCCTAAACCAGTTAACTACAGATTTCAAAGTCTGTATTTCCCCCCGGATTCAAATGCATACAAGAATTTCTCCTCCATCCATTTTTAAAACTATAAAATAGTATTACTAAGTCCTACTAAAGAGCTGTTGAGACTTTATGCCTTCTAACCCGAGACAGAAGCACTTCACTGGTGGTTGAAACTACAGTTTTATCAATTGCTGAAAGCTTTAAGAAAACCATCAGAATTGAAATGGCTGCATCAACACAAAGGATTAGCACTGCTGCTTCTGCAGCCAATCTGTAGATACTGCTTACAGTGTGATGAGTGCTTACAAAAAAAATCTACTTGAAACCATCAGAAGGTTCTCTGGCTTAACAGTATTTCAAACAGGTTTGCAATCCCATGCACCTGTGAATCCCACAAAAGAGAGAGATGCACTACTTTCTAATACTGTATAAGATGGCTGTCCTATTGATGGCATCATAAAACTATTTGATTTCAGCCCAGAATAACTGCTTAGGTTACACACTTCACTGGGAAACTGAGAAAGCTGTAGAGCTTACCCAAAATAAAAGTGAACTAAAAAACCCCCCACAATTTAAATTTAGTTAGGGTTTTCAGGCCCAAAACTCAAACAGATATGCAAGGTATTCATTCAGGAATTATTTTGTTCATCTCTGAAAAGCGATCATCTCTAAAGGCAAAATCAGGCAGATTTTGCATAAAGGTTCATCTCATCAAAACTACTTTGGGAATTCAAAAAGGCAAAATGCAATCATTCTAACTAAAAAGTAGCAGGACACCATACCTAAAAACTTACCTGCTTTTGGATTTTTTATATCAAAGTCACTAATTAGGAGTATCAATTATTTATCAGAGATCTGATGAAGTCATAGCTACAATTTGAAACTTATCATTCTTATCATTCTGAAGAAGTCTATAACAGAAATATCTCAAAATACGAGTGATCAAAGAGATCTATTGTAGAAAACCCACAAACATATTTGTAAGATTTACATTAAGTAGATGATTTCAAATAATAACATTAAGAGGTTATAATGAAATCTCCAGTTCCAGTTTGTATTTTGTCTCTTTAAATATGACTGTCCACTGGTTAAGATCTGTTTTAAGCTTTTGAGCGGTTTTCCGTGAGGCAGATGAAAGTAGTCATCAGGCGGCTGTAATTTTTGGCACGTGGCCATAAGGAATATAAAGTTAATCCCTGGCTAGCCACTAAAAATGATCAAATAAGAAAACCAAAAATCTTACATCATGCATCAAAGACAACCAGCACACAAGCAGATTTCTGCACTAAGCTATTATCTCCATGAAAGGGAGACTTCCTTTCACTAGAATGTGGGGAGGAGAAGAGAGGGGAAGAAAAAAGGCATCATGCAGAACTGAAAGAGGAAAAGGCAAATTTATTTTTAAAAAGTATAAAGAAACACTCAAGGAAAGTAAGCATTTTGTAATTTCTGACTATTTTCTTCCCAGCTCTCCCTAAGGGGCTTTCAGCATGGCCACACCTAACAATACACTTGATTGTATTCCAGTGGTGCTGTTCATGGCAATTTGCGAGCACCTTCACAGATACGATAAGTGGAACCTCGCTAGTCTCCGCATGGCAGACTCTGCATAGGAAGGTGGGGGGCACAAAAAATGTTGACGTCCCCTGCCCAAACCAGGAGAGTAATTTTGCTAGTTCTTCACCAACTGTACTGAAAACAGTTAATTCAGCCATTTAGGAATGAATTACAAGCTGGTATCATACTGCCACTTTCCCTAGTTCTATGAAAATGACCTGTACAAAACATAAAATGCTTGTCCCAGCTGTGCAACAAAAGCCTGTTCATTGACCTTCAGGACAGCACCTCTGGCCTAAACCTGTAACCAAGCAGCCCGAAGCTGACAGATCTGAAAGAGATCATATTTGCCCATTTTACTTTACTCTTGCAACTTCTGCTAAGTTAGCATACCTAACCATTTCACTGCCAATCACATTAGAGACAAGTACTTCAACTGACAAAAGTCTGCCACTTTTCTGCCTATCCAAAACAGCTGTGCTCCCACAGATTTAAAAACTCAATTACCAGCACAGATTATCATTTAAGTCACATGAAGCCCAGGTTTTAAAGAGGAGACTGTCAGCAGTTCACATTACACAGGGAGAAACAAGAGAAAACAGGAAGAAAAATGACAAACCTGATTGCCATCTCTTAAGAAGTATCTCTTCTCTATGACCTGGGAAAAACAGACAATGATCTTAGCTGGCACAGCATATGCATAACTTCAGATTCCAATCAACATTTCACACATGAGCCCTGAAACTCATGGCTGAGACAAGATGTCCGCTGCTCCAGACCTACTGCTTTAAGTGCAATGCTCTGTTACAAATAGAAGGAGCTGCCACCTCCAGGCATTCTTAGTAAATTTGTGTTATCCTCAACTTCTACACACCTAATTTAGTTAGCCCTCTTTAGTAATAGAGGTGATGGTTTGGTTTTTTCCTTACTGCATTAGAGTCCGTTATTCCCACCCTTCCCTGCATGTGCAGTGGTTCTGAGCACTAGAAAAAGCTCATTCTGCAGGTGCATAACTCCGGTGGTTCTGAGCAGCTCCTGGCCATAGGTGATGCTTGAGAAGAGGCAGCCTGACTTGCTCTCTGAGAATGATGCACACATTGTCTGTGCTGAAGGATACCTTTGGAGGCAGTACCGTCAATCTAAGAATCAAAAAGTGATTTGTATCACCCTGTACAATCTACACCCTCCTCCAAAGAAAATTCAGGCCAAATTTCCTCTAGTGTGATCTGTTACAGGAGGTGATCTGCTCCACTAAGATCTCTTTGTCCAGGAGATGCTTAAACCAGAGCACTCCTTCTGTCACTTTCACAGTAAGCCTTGATGCTCTCTAGTACAGGAAGGGAGAGTAATATGCCAAATTTCTTAACTCCTAAAGTTTGCTTTAACCAGGAGCAACAGTGCTAACCATAGTCTTGTACTCCCCACATTGCTGCTTTAGCACACTGCAAAACCTCTGGCCTGCCAAAGGGCTCCAAAAAGCATATGCAGAGTGTCTTTGCACATTTTTGAGTTTTTTTCATTGCTCTATGCAGATCAACAATCAAACCTTTAAGCAGATCGCCTATTTTCTGGAGATTTCCAAAAGATTACCAATCTTTGGCCTCCCCACACCTCGCCTGAACCAACTCAAAAAATGGAGTGTGAAAGGAGCAGTTAACTGTTGGTCCATGTCCACATCACAAACCGTGTTCAATACATAGAACACTAAAACATGATTTAACTGACTTGACTCACCTTATCAAAAAACCTGCTTAGCTTGACAGCATTGGATGAACCTGCAGCCAGGTAACGAGGATTGGTGCAGTCCTAGAACACACAAAAGCCAACAACAAACTGAGCACAACAAAATCAACGCAAGGAAGCCGTACACATGGAAATCAACACACCCTTTCCTCTGACACGCACACATGCAATCAGCTGGGGAAAACACTGTACGCATTTCTGCTCCACAGTCATTTGAGAGAAAAGCCCAACTTCTGTTCTGCAAGTCAAGTGGAGAATTCCAAGTACCCCGCTACGCACCGCACATCTTCCTTCCGCCACCAGCTATACAGTCAGCTAGTAATTTGTACAGGCTACACATGGGATCGTGCATGTGTTTGTATGTGTGTGTGCATATACAAGCATTCACACAGCACAGGTATATTTTTATGCATATATACACACATCATACATACACATATATAAAGTGGTCTTGATGTTTCATTCAAGGATAGTCTGTGTCAGAAGAACAAGGAAGAGGAAACTTAACTCCCAACCATCAATTCCAAGCTTCAGTAAACCTTATCTAACACCCCCTATACCTCCCTATAGTGAAACAAAGACGATCATTTCATCAAGCAAGGGGTATAGCCAACCAAAATGTGCATGCCTCTGGGATTACTGAGAAAATCTCCAAAATATTTATTTTTGTAACAACATCTTTACTTACTAAAAAAGCAGAATCCCTCCCATATAAAAGAAAAACAACACTGGTGGCAAGGACACTAACCAAATTTATCTCTTCAGCATTGAAATCCTCAGCCAAGAAAGCTGTTCTGGTCAAAACTTCATTCCGCTTAGTTTCTGGTATCTGATCCAGCTTAGTTCCTATTACCAGCAGTGGAATCTGATTATCAGCAAACTGTTCACGGTCATAGTCACTGATGAGGAAAACAAATACAATTCTGAATGAAGCGATGGTCACAGGGGGCTCCCTTGTCCCCTTCAAATAATGGTCATTTTTTTATTAAGGCTCGTTATTTATCCAAGTGAGAATGTGCTGCATCTGTAAATTAAGGAAGTGCTTCTGCATCTGTAAGTCACTACACAGGGACTGAAAGGAAAGAGCAAAGAAACCACATGAGTTGGATTTCTTCTTGGCATAGATGAACAGCAGAAGAAATGCTAACACAAGCAGGACAGAAACAGGAATTCCAGGATTGTACCAAGTATATGCAGCCATCAGAGACAGATCAGGAAGCTGGCATCTCTGAACATCTAAAGTTCCTTCATTCACATCCTTTCTAAGGAGGGACAATGAACTAAATTGCAACTGTGAAACACCACCCCTTTCCACCTTAGATCCATTAGGGTTGTGATAACAGTTCTGTGGTGGCAAGTTACTAATTCTTCTACATTCAAGCAAATGTACCCACTACAAGCTGAATTCTAATAAGCTTTGATTCAGATATGAATAATGATTAAAGACAGTCTTTATAAAATAAATAATATTGCAATTAAATGTCATAACAAATCCAAGCTCCAATCATTCCTCTCACATTTGTTTTTCATTTTTACCTGAATCAAGATTTCTGGAAAGTAATTTTACAACCAACAGCAACAACTCCACCAAGCAATTGCTAGTGGCTGAGCATCTGTCCCTGACAGAAGCTAAGCTTTTGAAAATTAAAACAATTGTGAAGGGCTTGTATGTGGACAAAATGGATAAATTTACAGTTTACATAGCACAAACCCTCTTTCCCTTCTCCCATGTTTCTACAAACACACCTGTGAACCAGCACAGGCAGATAAACCATTGATAGTCTTCCCACAAAAAGCTACCCCTTATTATTGTTTCCCTGCTCACATGTGAGGTTTATCAATGATCTTAAAACTTCTTTGACTACATGTATAACAGGAGTACGGAGATACAGGAGGAAATACTTGACAAGATGTTGGAAAGCTAATTATGAACATGCTGTTTAAGCTGAGTTTCCTGAGCTCTTTTTTAGCCACGCTCCTGAAATAACTCCCTCACTATCCAAACCAGAAAAATAATTAAGTGAACTTCCTCAGTCTTGGTCCATTGAGGGGAAGCCTTTTGGAACAGAGACATGCCATCCCACAACACTTCCTGTACGAGGGCTTTGCACGAATATGATCATAGAAGTCATAGAATCATAAGTCACAGAATTCTTCAGGTATTAGGGACTGGACCCACTCTCATAAAGGCCTTAGACAAATGAAGGACACAGTAAACATCTTTTCTCTTAAAGCAGGGTCTCTGCCATACAGTTTAGGAATCTACTGGCAGAAAGGTCTGATTGGCAGTGTAAAACAAAAAGAACAGTGATTTACCTCGATACCTCCCATTTTTTTCTTTCTTTCTTAAAAGTCTACCCACATCTAATTTTGTGTAGACTTCAAGTAGCCTTAGGGATCAACAAAGACTTCCACAACAGCTTGGAATTATTGTGTCTTAACCCTGCACATATGTTTTTCACTCACCCGTTTGTCACAAGAACTCCTGTTGGAGCGACATCTCTGTTGAGTGCTTCCAAAGACCAGCGATACAAATTCTGAGATGATTTCTTGTTGGTTAAGTCATGCACTAAAATTATCCCTAAAGTGAAAGAGAAGGCAGCAAGTTGCTATTTAATGAAACATTTTTTTTTCACCTTATCTTACCAAAATGACATCTGCAGGTTCCCAGATATCTGAGAATAAAGAAAGGGAAGTATAACCGGTTCAGTTACAGTGAATGAGTAAAGCTGAAAATATCAGGATGCAACTGTTTTTTTAAAGCCGCTTATTGGGAATTGGATAAGAGGCAAGAGAAAAATCTCATGAAAGGAAGAAACGAACAGCCACCTCAGGGTTTAATCTGCAAGAAGCTTGCAGGCATTCCCTGATCCTGCTGTGCCTAGTCCTGATGATACTGAAACTCTGTATTACTCCAGCAGAGAATTTAACCTTTCTCTGTTTTACCTAATTGGCAAACGTAACTATCTTTTTGTCACACCATCTAAGCAGTCCAAAGGCTCTTTCTTCGTTTTAAAGAGTTTAGAGAGGACTATTGCTCTTCTGCATTTTTAAGAACTAATGCTACATACTTGGGGAGGTATCCAAAGGGGAAACAAGACTCTGATAAACTTTCACAGTCCACCAAATGGCTGATAAAAACATGAATTAATAAGATTTCATGTATTTAAGTTTAAGCTTCTAGCATTTTTCATGACCGTTATCCTTCAAAATGCAAATTCTGAGACAGAAAGACAGCCAGCCAAACTTCCTAGCTGTGCCATTAACAGACACCCACGTCTGATAACCACAGTTCCTAACTCAATTACCAATTCCTGCTAGCAAATTTCTTCTATTTATTCACACCTTCTGCAACCTGTGGAATGTTCCCACTTCCTCCAGACTTCAAGCCATCATTAATTCAAGGACAAAACGGAATTATACCCCTTACCTTCATCAGGATTCATTCTCAACACACTTCACAGCCCACAGGTGGAGAAAACTTATTAATTTAATCTTTCATCTTAACTCCCAAAGGCCACACCCACTGTACACACTAAGAACAAACTGCATTTCCACAAACATTCTCCACTACCCCACATGACTGTGCACAGACTCTCCTATGAGAGTTCCCAGCATATCACAACCATAGCCCTATTTCAAAGCATTTATCTCAGTAGCAGCATAAAAAGGCAACTGAACTGTGTGTCCAACCCCAGCGTAGGGGAAAAAAGCCTGATGCAACATAACTTGGCTTACGGCAACAGATTCAGAGACACTGCTGCATGATTGGCGGGAAACACTCTCCACCTCCAGACACTCTTCCCCTGTTCTGTTTTTGGCCAGTTCCCTTACCTGCTTCACCAAAACCCTTCATAGCTGGTTGCACAAGCAGAAAAAGACTGTGTCAACATCCAGAAAGAGCAGGCAGGATCAATGACTACTCGAGTAAATGTTCCTCTCCCATTAAGGTCTTGCAAGCCACAACCTTATTGCCGAGTGCCTGTCCTAGATTATCACAGTTTACACACCAGATGCAGGGACATCAACGCTGAAGATCTGCTATCAAACCAAAAGCAAACTGCACCTAACCTGGTCAACAACCAGGTCTCCCTGACAGCCTGCACACAGGCTGCCACAATCAAACATTCACTGTCTTCTGATCTCAGGTTTTTCAGACCACCGCAAGCCCAGAAAGCACAAGCAGTCAGGCAGAAGGAACGCATTTATCTTCTCTTCTTGAATCAGGTCAAATAGAGGCAATTTGTGAGACAAGCTCTAATGAAGGAATTAATCTAATGAAAGAAACCAGTGCCAAGGCTAACTACCAAAGTCAACATTTTTCATATAAGAGCTGCCTAATAATACCTTTTGGGCAGTGGAGATAAATAACTCTATTTTAATAACACCATCAATTATAGTTCAGACATGTAAGTTCAAGATTTCATCTCCTAATGGGCTGTTCTAGGATATTTCCAAGTCCGAGCTACACTCACTGGCATACTGTGGATTTGGTGCCAAAAAGAAATCCATTTTTTTCATATACCAAAGAGGCTTGCTTTGAGGGCACAACTCAACTCAAACCTTATTTGCAGAAGCCTGGTTAACAATGTAAGCAAGAGGTACCTACACACAGTTTCCCTCCTTGGAAAGGAGGAAGAAATATCTAGTTAAATAATCACAGAGCAAAAATGTTTAGTGCATGGCTTAACACGTTACTGAAAGGCCTTCAAATGATTTGGAACAAGAAACCAGAATCAAAACAGAACATTTGAAACATATTTTCAGAAGCAGTTGTTAATCTGGTGTACATCTATTTTTAGTGAACCATCCGTGGACGCCAAAACTTCACAACTGAAATACTGCATTATTACGCTTATAATCTCTTCTTTGCTCTTATTAGTGGTGCAGATGAACTACCAGGCCTTTAAGTCGGTATCTCAACAGAAGGCATAAAATACTACTTTCTATCTACGGCAAGTTGCAAAATTCAATTATTAAAAATAATATGGCAAATTAAATGAGCAAGAGGGTTATCAGCATATTGCAATTTTATGGGAGAACAGTTCAAACTTGCCAGCGGAGGATGTAACTATCAAAATTCATATAAATTCAAATAATGATTTCCCTGCTGTAGGTTTTGGAACTGAACAGACAAGAAAATATAAATCATACTTCTGCATGTGTATCAGGTCTGGAAAGGTGAAGGCAATCTTTATGTCTGCAAGTGTAGCTGGAAGGGACATCACTGCAACTTCAAAGGTTCCCTGTTGTGCCAGCTGTACAACTGAACTGAAAGGCTCATGAAGTTCATCTGCACAGCTTTGCCTAAAACAGCTTTCCAGTTCAAAACTGAATCCATAAAATTCTGCCCACGAATGGTATCGTTTTTTTCCTGTATAACCATACTGGAATTGGAAAAGAGAACAATGTAGCCCTCAGTCACACTTAAAGGAATCCTGCCCCAGAACCAAGAGACAGCTCATAACAGAAACAATGAAAAAATCAGATTTACACCAAGAAAACTTACCATTCAGCAAGTTATAAAACACTGCTCGTGTGCTTTTCACGCTAGTGGCACTACCCACTGAACCGCCAACATCCCACAGCTCAATGTAGTAGGTCTTCTCTTCTGGAGTCCCTTCTTTGTAGTCATGGATCTGATGAAAAATTCACACCGTACATAACCACAGCACCACCTCACAGGAGTTAGTCCACACAACACTTGCACATTCAGCTGAAAGGATTATCGTACTTGGATAGAAATTTGTAAAGTCTCATGTTGACACCATTCCAAATCTCTTCAGTAGAAGAGAGATGGAATGAGTCAAGCAGTGGCCACTGGGTACCACAGCTCTTATATGAGATGGAGCTTGGGAAGTCAGCAGGGAGTATCCTTTCCACCTCAACAGTAACAAACCTAACACCTCACAATGTGCTTAGAAATAGCATGTTGCCAAAGCAGATGAAAAAGTAAGGTCATGACTTCCTATAGTTGTTAAAATCCACATGGTAGTACTGCAAGAGTATTAACACAGGTGACCACATTGGATTCTAACTGACCGCATCTTTCTCCTCTCCAAACTCTCACTGACATCTCAACTGAATTAATAAATCAACAATTTTTGCCCCAGGATCCACTAGGTAGTTTTGCTCTACAGTTATACAGGTTGCCATGTTTCTTTCCCCAAATTCTGGGAATCTATTTCAGCATTCTTTGAGGTGAAATTCATAGGCGCTAAGGCAGGACCATTGCTAACATATGGCAACACATATCAAGGAGAATGCAGCAAAGAGCGATGAAGGAAGAAAGCATTTATCACCAGCCCATGAGGACTGCAGGTTGGGCTGAAAACCTATTAGCCTAGCGTCCTCACTCCTCAAGTCCCGCAACAGGCAGGGAGAAAGAGAAGCGACCCTACAGTCACGCTCAGCACCCTCGAATTCCCCAAGCAGATTGTTTCTCCCCCGGCCACGTTCGGCTGACAATGTAGCTGGGCGTTCAGCGTTTCTCAGGGAAGCATGCTTTGAGGTCTGTGCTTTCTGCCTTCAACCGTCCGCTCCCCGACTCGTGCCACGCCAGCGGCCACTGCGGCAGGGAGCGGCGCGACCAACGACATGTCACGACAACCTCTGTAAGGTCCGAACTCGCTCACACAAGCGCTCGGCTCACATTTAACGCTGCCTGCTTCGGAAGATCATGCGCTCTGCAAAACCAAACATCATTCTGGGGTGGTAAGTAATTAAAAGGAGGGGAAGAAAAATAAAAAGCGCCACGGCCCTTCCTTCCCTTCCCTCACGCGTTCAGCTGGGGGCACGTCACCTACTCGAACGTCCACCGAGCAGCCCACCGTCCAGGACGGGTTCCCCAGCACCTGGTTTTGGCACAGGAGGTGAACGAGCGAAGACTTTCCGACACCTGCAAGCGCACAGAGAGCACAGGCTCTGGGGGACACGAACCGACCGCGGGCGGTCCCGGCGGCGGCGGGGAGCCAGCGAGGGGAGGAGGGAAGGAGCGAAGGCCCGAGGACCGGCGGGGCCCACGCTCCCCGCCCCCGGGCCCGGGCC
>Ga0065711_1008916_pt1 | contig 16971 bp, 6 predicted proteins | sample Hoacrofraction12_FD_59098 | JGI IMG/M metagenome (GOLD analysis project Ga0065711, IMG submission 59098) | Hoatzin crop microbial communities from Cojedes, Venezuela - Epithelial fraction 12 v2 (version 2) | ecosystem: Host-associated > Birds > Digestive system > Esophagus > Crop | place... | reverse complement strand
CCCAGAATTTTGTGAAAAGAGGGAAACAAAGGAGCGAGCTACAGGTTACTCGCAACAGGGGCAATAAGTAAAAGGTGGGAGAGTCCTAGGTTACCCTAGGATGAAACAGAAATAGGGACAGAATGACATCAGAAATCTTTGTTAGAAAGCCAAATTTATTTATCGTATTTATTATGGAAGAGATTAGGCCCTTCAGGGACAACATTTATTACAGACATAACTGTTTTGTCCTCAGCTTTCAGATGTTGCTTCTGTGATGGGAAAAGAACTTCATGTAACATGTCCATGAATACAGATGAAGTCAGAAGGAGATAAGGAGGCGATGACTACTATTTCCAAACCAACCCATTAAGATTTTTTTCTTGAAAAAAATTCTACATTTGTTTTCATAATGAAAATATTCTAAAAGTTGACAGCATTTTGCATTCTTAGGAGTAAACCTTAATTTACCTTGTAAAAAAATGCAATGTCAAGAAATTGTTTTTTAACATAATTCCTTTTGACTAGATTTATTATTATGAAAATTATACGTTTCATCAAATAGGGTAAATATACCATTTGCAAATACTTCTGCCCTGAGGTATTTTCTGACGAAAATTATTTCTAGCTTTTGGAAAAATAAAAACTACTTTCTCAATTGAACTTCTGTAGCACTTAAAAATACACAGCAAATACAGAGTCATACCAAGTAAATTCAGAATAGCTTTCATGATAGTCTATGGAAACTAGCCTATCAATTCTTGAAATAAGGAAAAAGTCCAGAGTGAAAAAATCATAAATTGAGAGGGAAGAATGTATACTAGTAGAATAAGTAACTCCCTATGGACTGATAGATACACTGTAGAAAAAACTACTTAAATTCTGAAAGATATATATCAGTCATCCAGTTCTCTTGCTAGTAACTAATTATGGTCAAAGTATGAAATTCATTATTCATACCATTGTAAGAGAAAACTGTCACATCCAGTGCAAAGACGCTATGCAGTTGCTGACCTTAACTGTGCTCTAGCTTTTAATAGCTGCTGGCTAGAGTTACTCCAACTCATCAGTGACCTCAAAACCCCCTATCCCTACAGCGCTGTCTGCAAACACGGCTGCTTGCACTTCACTGATCATCTTCCCAGTGAGAAGGGAAGACAGATCTGTTAAAGCAGAGCAAAGTTTGAAGCCGTTATAGAAATACTGGAGCGCTGGACAGAAAAGCAGACAAACCACCGCATCTGCTAATAACATATTTTTGTGTTCTCTTGGTTTGCTATTTTGGGGTGGTGTGGTTTTTTTTTTTAAATACTGACATTCTCAGGCAGAACAGATCTGCATGGAAAGTCATAAAATTCACACTACTTACCCCAGGGGCTAGAATGACTTCCTTCACAAATAAATAATTAGGCAGATTTACAAAATGCACATTATTTTCCAAGTGACTGGAACGGCTCCAAGAGATTAAATACATAATTAGGTAGTTCTTCTAAAATGCTCATTACTTACCTGAGAGTCTCACCACAGACTCTCTGGTAAATACTGTCTCCCTGCTAGCAGTGATTACCAAAAACGCCTCCATCATTTGCAGCCTTCCTCCAGCAGCGTTATAAACAGAGGATATTACTGGAAGCCATGGATCATGAGAAACAAAATCTGACTGTGCCAGGCAGCCTATTTAACTGACAAGTTGAGCTTCCCTTGTACCTGGCATTGCACTCTTTCGTATTACAAACACAGTGGAAAGCAAACAAAAAGACCTTCAACTTTTTTGTACATTAGTTTCTGTTTTAGATGGCCAGAAATCCTGCTGAAGGCTGTGCCTGTGCATATTTATGTGCACGCATGGCTACAGAAGAAAAGCGAGGGCAAAACCCCCCAAACTCTTATTAACTGTTTCCCTACCTGGTAAGGACAACTAAGGAAACACCACGTGTTAGTGACCAAACAAATAAGTAAGCCCCCAGGCCCCACGCTCCATTTGACACAGGATCTTCTTTCCCAAGCAGCTGCCTTGAGCCAAGTCATCAGAGAGGACCAGCCGTAATCTGCACGTCCTCCCGCTGCCTCTCTCGCGGACCGGCAGCTGCAGCCTCTGGCACGCAACAAGCAGCCGCCAGTGCTCCTGCTCACCCTTCACTGCCTGGTGCCGAAGCTGAGCAGAGAGACGGGAAGGGAAAGGTCAGGCAAAGAGACCCTGCTGGCTCACCTATGCCGCCGAGGGACAATACCAAACGCCCTTTTCCTAGTGATCACAGACAATAAAACTGACGCTCAGAAGCGACCCTCTTACATTACTCCACCTCCACAGTCAATTTTCCTTATGCTTTCACGTGCCCAGAGGCCTCACTGCTTTGTGGTCCTTACACAAGAGATCAAGAGTGACTGGAATCTCAATTAGAAAAATGAGGGCAGGAGGAGACAGCAAGGCACGATGAGGTGAAGGAGACAAAAAAAACATGAAAGGAGAAATTAAGAGCAAGGGAAAAAGAGATGGAAAGGAATCAGAGGGTGATCCAGCAATATTTAGGGATCAGCAAGTAAGGCAACAAAGACAGGCAGGCAACAAAGGGAACGGCAGTGAAGGACAGAACAGCAAATACTTTGCTTCTCAGAAAGAAGAAAAAAAAGGAAAAAATACATCATGAAAAGAAATAATGCAGAATAAAGATGGGTTTATTCTTGGGAAAAAAAGAGAAAAGGAACGGAAAGAAAGAAATCAGAACAACTAAGCAGGAGACCTTTACTGTGCATACCTTTTCCACTCTATTAGCCAGTTAGATGTTTCATTTGTCTGGTTTTTAACACTTCCAACTAAGTTACTTGTGTTTTACACACATATAAAATGAATCTACAGTCACAACCAATTATCTTAAACAGGGGTGAGAATTTCTTCAGAACTCTAATTTGATGTGAACAAAATAAAACTCTGTCCTGGATATTTTGGCCATTTCTATAAAATCTAATAGTAAACGCATTCTTGAAGCATCGGTCAGTGTCTTGCGCAGTGCGAGCAGCGGAGCTGTGCACCAGATGGTGACAACCACACACTTTGCCACTTCATTGCTCTTATAGCAGGTGCCTCATTTTTAAGAGGTTTAAAAAGAGACATCTGGGGCAAAGGGGAAAAGAGAAGACATGAAAACAGGTATTGACAAACAGATAGTGGGTGACTCTGCGAGCACACCAGGATACTACTAGATGCTGTCAGTTTTAAATATTCCCATAACATTCTGACTTCTGTTACAAATAAATAGGTTGCAAGATGCATCTCGGTGCTTCAGTCTAGGCCTCTTCAAGGCACGTAATGCGTAATTTTCCAATGCAATCTTATGAATGTTGTTGTATTACAACTTTTTATTTACTGTTGAAATTTATCCATGAGCATTTGCAGTAAGCAAAGTATGCATCCCACCCCTAGAAACACTCAAGGCCAGGTTGGACAGGGCTCTGAGCACCCTGGTCTTGTTGAAGATGTCCCTGCTCACTGCAGGGGGGTTGGGCTAGATGGCCTCTAAAGGTCCCTTCCAACCTAAACTGTGATTCTATAAAGATATTGACAGGGAATGCATTAATACTGTTCAAACTCGAATCGTTAGTGAAGGCTGCAACCAGCAACGGTCTGGCAAGTTTCACTTCCGTGAGTGTTTCATTAACGGGAAAGCCTTACAAGAGAACCTTCTTCACCCTCATTTTCAAGCCATTTAAACAATGTATAGCCAAAACGTAAGTTCCACTGTCATTCTCAACTAACTGTACCTCTTCTGCCTTTCGTCCTCTACCTTGGGTATCAATCAGACCGAATCGTGTACTGGGAAAGTTCCTTTTTAGAAGGTGACCCTGATTCTGTCCAGTTATGCTATTCACCTAAACTCTGCAAATTGCAATGTTAGTGTCCTTACAGATATTTGAAGGTCAAAATATAAAATATTGCAGTAAATATACGGATATTCTAGCAGATCCCATTGTCCTGTTTTTTTCATTGAAATAATGACATTACATTATTTTTAAAATTGGAAAATGGAACATAAACATTTCTAAACCAACCCAAATTTATCAGGCATCAAAGTAAAAAAAGCTAACTGTAAGCCTCTGAATAATTCCTTTAGAAGACCTTATTAAAACTCACCATCTGCTTAAACACATATATATTTTATGTTAAACAATCTAAACCTATCTCCAAATAAGACTCCTCTGTTACCACATGGTGACAAATCTGTATAAGCAATAGCTTGCCAGTGTAGCATCGTCTTATTGCAATAGGCTGTGACCCTGCAATCCAAATTTACTTGGACCAGTACTTCTTTCCATGGCCTTCTCCCAGCTGCCTGTGCTCAGTGCCACTGCTGCACCTACCCAGTCTGTGCAATGGCAGTTCCAAACCATCCAGCAAAAAACCCACCAAAAATCTCAAGGAGATAAATTACAATATCCAAAGACCAATTCTTGAAATTGGCCTAGAGCATCAAATTCTAAAGAAAAATAGTGAAGTGTGATACTTCAGTCCATGCCAAGACTGACACACTGCTATGTGCAGACGCTCAGATTTCATAAACCTTTTATTTTTCACTTAGTACAAAAGGATCTTGATAAAAGCACTGGAGGTTGTGTCTCAGTGGCATTTTGTCAGTGCAAATGACACCATGTTGTTGCACCCTCACAAAGTGCTTCAGCTACAAAGAGGCGGTTTGATTTCCACGCTTACAGGATCCTTTTCTGCATTCTCAGGGAAGGAAAGAAGGGACCAACTGACAGCAGGTGACATGATGGCTTCTGTAACGTGAACTTGGATTCCCCACAGACCAGAATGAGAACACTAAGTTACTGCATGCAGACCTTTCACCTACCACCAATGCCAGCCACCACTATATTGGACTGTATTTGACCCAGACACAGAATGAAAATCTCTTTCCTAAATCATACACCTTATCTCTTTTGGCCCCCATTTCTTTCTTTTCTTGAAATACATTTCTGGGGAGATATAATTTATTGACATGCAGTTTGAACCGTATTACTTTTTATAACCCTCACTTGCACCTACATCGTGCAATCATTTGACATATCTGCTACATCGAGAACAAATTTGATTTAAGGGTTTTAATAAGAACTTGCATCAATAAATTATAACAGACTGGTGATTAGTAGTATTATTTATATGCAATATTTCTGTACCCCTTATAATGCTGATGTCTGCTTCACAGGGATTAATTATTTTCATAATTTTGTCTAAGTAGTAATATAAAAAATGTCAAAAGAAAATTAGATTTTCACTTTCCAGACACAGAAATTTAATTAAAGCCAACTCCTTGTTGAAGGGGAATGTCCTTAGCTGGTTCTGAGATGTGGCAGCAGCTCCACACGCTGCCATGTGGGAGACCAAGGCTCAGAAAGTGACTTGGGGAATATTAATCACCAGGCTTCAGAGACTAAACACATGCTGAATGTGCCACAGCTGGTCCCAGCAGTTATTTATGGAGTATATAAGGTAGCAGGCAGCAGTGATTTCTTATAAAGGCTGCTGCTTGCACAGACCACCTCAGAGATGGTGCTATACTGAAAGAGACCCTCTGCTCAGATAAAAACTGATGTATTGGGAAACCTCTCATTACCCCGGCATAGAAGGTCAGCTTCCCCTTATGCTGCTCTAAAAATCTAAGACAAACCCCTCAAGCACACTCCAGCTGTAAAAATCAGCATCTTCTACAGTTCATTGGACATTTTCAGAAGAAACACTCAGGTGTCTCCAGTCTGTGGAAGAACAGTCTGCATACAAACCACTGAACTACTGCCATTTAAAACTAAATTCCCAGCCTCGCCAACATGTAAGGGAAGCTGGAGGCAGCATTTTCTCATTTTACTCACCCTACCCCTTTAGATGTTTTTTTCTTTCATTCCTTGAATAGTCACCAACACTTCTCCTTAATGCACTGCCTCTTTTGCCTCTCAGTTCCTTCCCTCCAAGAATCCTACTCCCCCTATTCCCTGTACGCTATTCCTTCCTTCTATTTATGTCTGCTATCCCTACCTTTCACCCAGAGTCTTCCTCATTAACTGCCCAGGAAATAAAATAGGAGCACCAAACAAGGCTGCTTCTTTTACAGGACAAGAAGCCTGCTTTGAAAGTTCCTTCATAGTTTCTCTTAAAGTCGATTAATTTCTAAGCAAGATTTTTTCATTATCTCTTGTCCTTCATTACTACTAACCAAAACGAGCCTATGTGCACTGCCATCTCCATGCAATTTACAAATTAAATATATTGCAACAGAAGAACTAGTAAGACGTAAGGAAGAAAACCAGCTATGGTAAGATAGGCCACGCTGAATTTAATTGTGGCAACTCAGGTTTTTGTAAGGATCACGTGGTACAATTTCACTGTAGTTGTTCCCAGAGAAGAATCCAATGCCTGCCTCAAATATACCATGGGATCAAGCTCTGTTTGTTCTACAGATCTTGAGCCTGTTTAGATATGAAGTTAACAGTCTGCTGCTACGGAAACAGAGCAAAAACTTAAGGGAACAAACCCCAGATGCCGCTGCCTGAACTTCAGTCAACATTAAAAATGGAAATGAAAAAGCTGTTGTGACTTCCAGTCACGTCCTTTGAGCTAAATTCCTGCGCTTGTGCTTGCAAAGGAACACAAAGAAACACTCGATACGCTGTTGGTTCATGTTTATTTTATGCCCGCAATGAGAGCAGAATGCAGAAGACCATAAAAAAGTTCTACAGGAAGCTGCTGCACATTCAATTAACTCTGGAGAGTAAAAATCTGGTCTGTCCATATGCCCTTGGTTCCCTTCTCTGTCAAAGTCTGGCTGCAATAAACTTGTAATTACTTGAATGGGGTCAGGTTAGCTTCACTTGCTAGACCAGGGTAGAAAGCAGTCTATCTGTATTCCCTGATAAGCTTCCAAGAATTTTAAAAAATAACAGGGGAAGTGGACGACCTTTTTGTTAACAAACTCTCTCCTCCAGGGTGCTGCACAGAGCTATGCCGCTTTTTCAGTGCGCATATAGTCTTACAGAAGAAAATCATTGCTCATCATATTGACCAAGAGTTTGTAGAAAGTTAAAAGAAGGGAAATTAGAGGAATCTGCTTTTAAAAGACCTAGGGGTGAAAAAGCAGCAATATGCTCATGGAAGAAGCACTGTAATGGGACTGACTGCACCTGGATTCCAACTCAAACTCAGCGATCTCTTGTGTAACCTTCACGTGATTTGTTACCTCTGCTTCTCATCCTGTGTTTTATCTACTCAAACAATAAGCCCAAAGTGACAGACATTGCTTCTTATTAAGAAATATATACAATTAAGTCAATGGAGTATGTTCAAGCTACCATAATATGAATAATAAAATAGCTGTAATAATATGAATATGAAGAAGGGAAATAATCCCTAATAAATACTTATTCTGCCTATAGTACACAGGAAAGATATGGTCAGAATTAATGAGTAGGCTGAGCATCTGAATTATTTTTATAAAGGGAAGATCTAAGGTTCACTGTTCATTAAACCAATGCATGTGTACAGTAGTTGGTATACTCTGCTTTTTATGAAGAACTTTTTGAGATTGACAGGAAGAAAAGGGTTTCCTCCTCTGTAACATCCTTCACCACTGCAGTCCTTGCATTCCCTCTGCAGAAGGAGTAACCAGCTTCCCCTTGGTGACAATGAAAAGCAGCAGCTTAGTGGGCATGCAGCCCCTCTTTCGACTACATAGTAGGGTTCAGCCATAGGAAAATAATGACAGAAAGAGTCCAGAAAAGAGGAAAAAAGAAGTCAGTTATTGCCAAATGCCCTTCCAAAAGATGCTCATATATCCTTCTGAGAACACAAATAGACAACTTGGTCACATACCTGCATTTTCCCTGTCACGGGCAATGCTGGGAAAAGAAAAATACAACTAGAACTGTCACCACAAATGCTCTGAAAACTGTAATTGCTTGTTTATTAATTCCTCAGAGTGGAAAAAACTTCTTCTAAGAGGTACAATACATAAAAAACAAAAAGCTTTTCTCCGGCCTCCTGCATCTGTTTCTGTACACTCAGACACTTCACACCAACAAGAAATTACAAAAAGTTTATAGCTTGTCAATAATTTAAAACCCCTTAAATATTAAACATAAGGAGCACTTTGAAGACCTTCCCAAAGCTGCAAACGCGTGTGCTTTCAATCCCTTTTATTTTATTCCTCTAATAATACACTGCCATTTCCCGCATTTTCTGATTTCCTTAGTTACTTCAAAGATTTTTAAGCAGGGTTACTGGAGAACAGAAATTTCAGAACCAACTGACATATCGAGGCTGCACACCAGGTAAATCTTATTTCTTGTACCAACTGGTGCACGCTTCCAATTTTGTGATTTTGTCTATCACAGAAAAGATTCAAACACACTACTTGGAGGGACCAAATCAAATACAGCTTTCTTCCCCCATTTGTCTTGCGAACTTTGCTTAGGCTACCTATTTATTCTCCCCTTTTCTTTTTCGGTACTATGATTTTGAAAGATGATTCAGAGATTCGCCACTGCATTGACATCCTCCACAGGAATAAGAACATACAAATAGCATGCAATGGGGATTAAAAAATTAATACATATGCCTCCTTAATCATTCCCCAGAAGCTTTAGTTCAATGAAACATAGCTCTTAAGGCAATTTATTATACTTTAAAGCTTTAGACCTTTTTATTAGCAGTTCCATACATACGTAAATAGTGAAATTATCACCAGTTTGTGTATCTGTGTGGTAAAATCAGATTAATTCTAGATTAGAGGAGAAGTTGTTCTAGAGAAGAACTGCACCTTTTATCTGGATTCTTTTAAAATACATCATGCATATATTTACTTGTAAGAAATAAACTGATGCAAAGTCATTTTTGTAAAGTGTCTACAGCAGTGTAAAACCTTGCCTTTCCTTGGTGTCACCAACCTTCCTTCTACCACTGATCTGTGGAAGTTTGTTTTACCCTGGGGACCAAGACCCTTAACACTGTAAAGCTATTTTAAAAATGAAACGTTGTTCATAGGAACAGTATGTGTTTAAATGGGGTAATATATTATGTATTTGTACACAATTCCTGCTTTGAGGTAATGCTATGAGACTCTTTGCTCTGTACAGTAACTAAATAACCATAAATGATCTTTCATGCATATGCAAATCTGTCCCTCTAAGCACCTTATTATTTCAAAGATACTTGGAGGTCACCACTCTTGGAAATTTCCATGCATGAAGCCTCATTAATACAAGACATCATACAGAGAGATGGGATAGATTTTTGTTGCCATTTAACAAGGGCAGAGAGAGTATAATCTGTAATGTTTGCTTTTTTATTCTAACGACCAATGAAATCCAGCCAGCTCCTATCTCTAAGTCCTTGCTCTGAGCTGATGCGGTGGGTTTGAGTCGCGGGGTTGCTGCCACACTACTCTGAGCAGCTAATCCTGCCAATGCGCCGGTCGCCGTGCTCAGAGCTCTGGTCCTCAGCACTGGCTGTTCTCAGCTGGAGTAGTGCTGCCTGGCACTAGATTAGCAGCTAAGCACTAAGGAATTAATGTTGTTCCAAAAATCACAGCAATGGCACATTTTGTGTTGGAACAAAGTGAAGCTATGGTATCGTCAAGGTGATGTATCATAGCTCATCAGCTGAGAGGACAGCCTTCTTCTGAATACGTATTATCTCGTGCTTAATTAGGCCACATAACAGAAATCAAAGAAAAGCAAGGATACAACAAAATACCTGGACACAATGACAAAATGCATCTTCTGGTATATCTGTGCCAGGAAGCAAGAAATTAAACCTGCTTGAGAAGCACTGTTTATCTGAAATCCCTAGATCCTTTCCAGTTCAAGTTATCATACACATGCGATAACACTGATCTCGTCTGCCACAATGCCCCTTTGCTGTAGCAGCTGCTGTTTATTTATATTCTGTTGTGTGTGTGGTGCTTTCACCTCTAGATGGATCCAATCAAAGATATAAAAAACTTGCTATGTTGGTACATTCCCTTGATAAAAATCAGGAACAGCGAGTCAAATGTTAATGGAAACTGCAGGCTATGTTCATTATGTTATCTCTATTTTTGAAAAACACTACAATGAACAGAACTAATTGGAAGTGCAAACAATTTAAATAGGCTTAATTACAAAGCCAAACCCTCACGTACAGTTCTAGGGCAATGTGTGCACATACGCCTTAAAGAAATGGGTTAGTTTTGAAGTACATCCATTCTTAACAAAAATGGAAAAGCAAAATAATTTTTACAAAGTCTGAACTCAGAACATTACTATTTTCTGTTCAAGAGACCATAAATACTACTTCAGCATTAGCCTGTGATATTTGAAAATACATGTATTAATAGAGACTGTTTTGATCTGCCTGTCCAACCTGGGCACCTACCATAACACAAATCTCATTACAGTAAATATGACTTTGTTTTGTATTCCTTTTAGAAGCAGGCTCAGATCAACATCTAACCTTTCAATAAAGCTCAGATCTAATATTTTTTGCTTTGAGTCATGCTCTGTTAGAGATAACATGTATTAAACCAACACTGGCACGGTAAGAAAGAAAAGTCTTTTCTTGGCATGTCCCATGGTATTCATTCCTGTCAAGGGGAAATCATTTTAGGCTTCACTGAGGTAATTAGAGAAAGTTGTGTCAAACAGTGCTTTATCATCCTCGCATGTAAATACAAACTGCAAATTGCAATAGCAAAAGTGAAGTTTGCAAACTGTAGATTGCAAGAATGCAATCTTCTACTATTCAGTAGGTTTGCCATGATAAATGGAAAAGAAAAAATCACATGACACCGTTCTGAATGTTTCTTAATTGAATTCATTCCTAATGAAAGCTGCTGGGTCCATAGCTACGAAGGAGGCTAAAATCCTTTGCAGCTGAAGGGTAAGAGAGAAGGGGTTGGCAACTCAGGCATTCCTCTTCTTCACAGGTGCGATGCTACTCAGCCTCATCACTTTGTCAAAGGACAGAAAATAGTCATCGCTTCCTAACTCAAATATCACCTAATTTAGAAACAACCACATTTCTTGGACAGCAGAAAGTCAGGTTCGGGTGGCCGCAGAAACGAACCAGTGAAATAACAACAACACTGATTAGATTCTTCATCCTGCCAAGCAGTCCAAAAGATAATGTTGACAAATGCTTTTGTTGATATAGAATTAATAACACAACACAGAGAACTGACGGAGGTAGAAATCAATTTTAGCTTTAAATAGAATATTATATAAAACGGCTGAATATTCAGAGATTGTGACTAAGAACGTCTCCAACACAAAGCATGCCAGAACAGTACAATGCCAATACTTCTTAGAGATAATGAGGCTGGCTCTGAGTCAGCAGGTACTCCTAGACAGCACCACGCAGCACTGAGCTGAGATACCAGCAGCTATCCGGAAACTGTTTGCCTGGTCAGTCCTCCTCAGCCTAGCAGAAGTGTCAAAGCGACTGTCCTACGCGCTATGCTGACACAACCATGCTTCCTTCCCTTCCGCATCACGCTTCGGCTCTAGCTCCAGAACCTCTGTACGGTGCAGCACTGCGCAGCACTGCAGCACGCCTAAACCGCACACTCCACTGGCACAGGGCAAGAAACGTTCCTACTAACGGGAGAACGGAGAGAAAAGGTATTGCAATTGTAGTATTATTATTTCTACTACTACTATTAGTACCACCTTAATGTATAGTATTTGGAAAAAGACTTTCTGATTTGAGAGTTCTTAAACATTAATATTAGCAATATTTTAGCATTTCCATATTTAGATATTTTAACACTTAAAGATTAACACAGCAGAGGCTAGATTGGCAGCAACAGCCGCTTTGTCCTTCCCACAGCTGAACCCTATCTCACTTGAACAGCAGAAGTACAGTCATCTTTGTGCCTCCTTTACAGCACCCCTTTCTTAGGCCTTCCTCACCCCTCAAAGACTGAAATCGCATCCCTGAGCTTTTCAGCTCTGTCTTCTTGCATTTTCTCCTCATCCCATCCCCACTCTGCTTCTACTGCTCAATTCGCAGAGCGTTCAACTTCAACACATCAAAGAGAGAAAAAGATTGGCTTGCTACTGCCAGCCAGGGGTAAAACTGCAAACTTCGCAGTCTCATCTCTGAGAAAAAAAGACAGATAAAACTCCTGAACCGAACAACTGGAGTTGCAAGATGTATGGAAAAATCCTAATACAAGCTTTGTGCAGCATGACTAGAAATGGCTTTAGAGCCAGAAGAGGTGGAAGGGCCATCAGTGTAATGTAATAGCCTGAATCGGAGGCTGCTCTGCGGCCCCAGCCACGGCCCCCCAGAGAGGAGAAAGACGGGCTGCCTGCTGCGCCGCTGGAGCAACCAGTTCACCTAAGCAGTTACCGGGAGAACAGGGACGAGAACTGATCAGTGGGGGCAAAAAGGATGGATTCGTCTCAAGTAGCTGATTAATATGTGTGGGAGCAGACAATGGATTAACTTCTGGAGAAGCAAGGAAGGAGACAGAGTACAGACTGACCGCACAGTACTACAGTAACGGCAAGGTCAAGGAAAGAGCACTGGGTGGAAAGTTACTGTCAGGTTCCTCATGACAAGTTTTCTTACACAACACTAAAAAGTGTTTTGTGTAGTACGACTTCAGTGTGTAAATGCAGTAGCAGAGCAAACTATTCGGGAGAAGTAAAATGAGACAGCATATAAACAGCAATTCAAGTAAAATGTGAACTGATGACCATTCCTAGATTACTCCTGAAGCAATTAAAAATAAATAATTTTACATTATTCTTAACTACTGTACTTTCAATATCCTCACGGCATGTCCTCACATTAAGTAAATGCCACTGATAAGAAATTTTGTCAATTTTTCTCCCATCTAGTGATTTGAAATTTATTTGTCAGCCATTCAGGTAACCAGGCAAACCCATCTTCTATGCAGCTTCTAATACACTGGAAAATGATTCTCGTACCACTGTACAGCACTTGTGACAAACATATATGCACATATGCAAATTTAGCAACTGGAAAAATAAATTCTAATATTTTTCTTCACAGCAAATACTTTGAGAATTTTGCAGTCCGTGTGCCAGTGTAATGGAATCATTTCTCAAAACACATCTTGCAGATTCGGTGTAAGCCTTTGTTTAGTTAAGTCAAACTTTGTTTCCTACTCAGGTAAAACAGATAATCTACCATCTACTCAGGGTGATCTACATTTCATTCCATTAGGTGATAATTAGTAGCACTAACTTCAACAGAAAGGCTATCTGAAATTCCTATTGCAGTCCTTTTTTTATTAGTAGCTGAAGACAGGCCAAAAAAGTTAACAAGTTACCTAATTTGAAAGTGGATATGTGGAGGTCTTTAACCAGAAGTGTAATGCCATCATCTGGTAGCACTTGATGACTATAAAATCTTAATGTGAAGAAAATATGCATTTGCTTTTAAAAGAAAGGCCCTTTGGAATCCAGTTAATTCTCCAGTTCACATGCTCAGCAAGAACCACTTCAATATTTAAATGTTTTCTCCATGAAACGAAACAACAGCTACGAAAACACTGTAATTCTGCAGATATACTCAAAACCAACAGGTGATAAAAAAATCTTGCCCTGAAATCAAAAGCACATATATTTTTAAAAACAAAATCAGCTAAAACATACCTACACAAGGGAGGGAATAGCCAAGCTCCAGGTCGTGGACGAACTGTCGGTCATTCAGCATAGTCACACAGTACAAATGGAAACAGTCCAGACAAATGACGTGGCGGTGTACGCACTGGAACACAAGCACAGGGCTCCTGTTAAAAAGAAAAAAGCAAAAATGATGAACAAGGACTGGACCGAACTCCACAAAAAGCTTTGTTTCAAACTTCTAACTTTATAATAATTTTTCATTAGTAGCACACAAGATTATTACGTATGTAAACCCAGAATTCAGCCTGGCATACAGCAGAACTTTTTAAAAGAGATGGTGTCTAACATTAATCAGATGTGAGGAAAAGGAAATAAGCTTTTACTGCAAGTTGAAACTTTACTGAAAAGTGGAACCTAAAGCAAGAAAAGTGCTTTACTAACTGAAATCCTTTCTATGAGATGAGGTACGATCATATATGGTAAAACATCAAATGGTGGTAGGTCGGTAGGGTTAAATAGAAACGTGACCAGCTAGGAAAGATAAATTGGACTCTGTGAAGTCCATCCTGTGCCTTCAGCCTCTCAAGGCAGCCATTGGAACTCTACGTAGAGGGCATTCCCTTTGTAATAATGAGCAAAATAATACAGCTTCTGGTCAGAGGTATGGGATTCAATTTGGGAACACGACACCTAAACTTCAGCGCTATATATAAATACCTGCCTGCATGCTACATGAGAAATTCCTGCTATAGTCATTACACTCAGTGGCAGCTGGAGCTGCTCAGCCTCCAGGTATCTATGTTAGGGTGAGCTGAATTACCCGCTTGGCTCCATTGTCTGTACGGACTAAATCTCCACAGACCATCACGGGAGCTCAGACACCTGCCACACGAGACACCTACATGGAGACAACTCAATATGGGTATCCCAAGCTTGACTGGATACTGCTTGTGGAGATGCAGAGAGGAAATGCTTGGAAAAAGCGAAGACGCACAGTTCTACTCCTGAGCTGGCCTGCACTCAGAAACCCCCCAGCAGTGGCCACAGCAAGGAGGGACAGCAGCTCCTAAATTACTGCTTAGGACCAGTGTGTTGGAGGTGAAAGAAAAAATGGGTAATATAGGAAATATTACATACACATGAAATGTCTTCACTGCAGGAACACAGTGACAAACCTAATTTACTTTTGGTAACTCCTGATGGACATACCCTAACTGTCAATTCCAAATTCATGACTATTAGCCCTTTGATGAAGTTACGTGCTCTGTAAGTGTTCTGCAATACTGCTTGCTTATCTCTTATCCTTGAGGAGTATTACCAACCTCAGGTATCAAAATTGGAAAAATAAAGAGAGATGCACTGAGCTGAAAAGAACAGAGAGGTTCCCATTCAAATGCTGAATGACTTTAGTCCTTTTATTTGTCTGTGGGCAAACACAGGTAGAAATGGGTTAAATGTTAATCTGTTTTAGTAACTAGGAAGTAAGAGAATTATTTTTAAAAACAAAAGGAGGAATTCTCACATATTCACTGTACTCCTGCAGACAGGTATTAAAATACAACATCAAATACAGCAGGACTTGTGATAAAATCATTAGAGTTAGCAACACTGCTATAGCTTCTATAAATCCTGCTAGACAATGCTTTGAAAACATACTGAAACAGTAAATCACCTAGCCCTCAATGTGGGAATACAACTGCAAAAAGTAATCAATAATAATTTCAGATACTGTATATAAGCATTTAATCTTCCATGAAAATATGCTGTAGAGTTGCACATACTCTAGAATTCATGGCAGCGTGTCGGTATCTCCAAAAATATAATCCTTGTGTTTTAAGGATTTTGTTGCGTAAAGCAGCTTAAAAACTGAATTAAATAAAACCTCCCCATTACTAATCCTTATTAGTTGCCCACTGGCTGTTCTGAATGTAACAAATAACAATTTTTAAAAAACAGCAGTAAGGCAAAAAGAGAAGCTGATCTGCATCATTTTAGCTCCAGATGGTCCCCAAATGATTACAGAGAGATGGAAGAGCAGTCGTCTTGTCCCTACAGTGCAAAAGTCCCCATGGCTCACCAGTCACATGCAACCTTAAGAAAAACACCCCAAAGATTTCTCCCTGACACGCAGATTTTTCTGCAGATTTAACGGATATCTCTCTTTTAGGGTTAATTGCTCGTTTTTATTGTTTCAGCATCTGAGTATCTTTTTAGTTTCATGGGAAGCTCCCTGGATCTAAATTCACACCTCTCTAGCCTTCATTTGAAAGAAAATATATCTTACGTGTGAAGAGAGATTCACAAGAGAAATCCATCAAAATCTATCTCAAAAATCCCAGGCCAGAAATTAAAATAGCTTTATTAACACTTCCACCTAAAATGTATGAAACCAAGACTAACATCACTTCGTTATGCAAATGAACTACTACAATCAGTTACTAATGTAAATTATTTTGTGACAATCCATGTTGCTTCTTAATGTAGTACACCTGTTTGAAACCAAACTATATTCTCCAGGAGGTGCAGAGCCGCATACGTACACGTTTAAACTGCATCTTTAGGAACAACATTAACATTAAAATGTGCTGTCTTTTAACATTATCAGACTCACAGGCAACGCATACAAACCAGATATGGGCTCTGTGTCACAAAACACAAGCTTAGCTTTCACTGATATTACACTGTCCACTAATTTTGCAGCCCACAGTATCTGTGTCACGAGGCTTTGAGAAACTCAATCTGTATTCAGCGCAGATTTATTCACGTTCATTTGGCATTGGAACAGTCACTGCATTCAAACATTTACAGATTTTGTATCAAAAAAGCACTTCTAGTTTAAAATAGATATAGCAGTTTTGTTCCAGTAAAGACAAAGATGTAGAGATTACATTCATAATGTCTGGTGAACTAGTAAATACTCATTTAGGATAACCCCTAGAGTTATTAATAGAAGCCTTGCTTGAACCAAACACAATTTATTTTAGAACAGAGTATTATGAAAGTAAAAAAAAAAAATCCACACAATGTAACAAGGGCCCTCGCCCAATCTAGCATAAGTCTAGAAATGTAAATCTGATGCATGTGTTAGAAGGTATTTCACAGATTCTATTTCCATAATATGTTTGGTTGAATTAGAAGCTTCATGAGAATAGTATATAAGAAAAATGTTTCTGGCAGCAAGGGATAAATTGGTCCTTTTTGTTCACCAATTAGGAATGTAACCACTTTTAAAAATTGAAAAACCAACGTTACAATGCATCACAGAAGATTTCTGTAAGTCACTCACTCCTGTACTGATTCCTTTTCATTATAATTTTATCAGCATGCATTTACTTAAATGAAAAATAAAGAAGAATCTAAATGTTTCTGCCT
>Ga0065711_1040426_pt1 | contig 16972 bp, 8 predicted proteins | sample Hoacrofraction12_FD_59098 | JGI IMG/M metagenome (GOLD analysis project Ga0065711, IMG submission 59098) | Hoatzin crop microbial communities from Cojedes, Venezuela - Epithelial fraction 12 v2 (version 2) | ecosystem: Host-associated > Birds > Digestive system > Esophagus > Crop | place... | reverse complement strand
CCCAAGTGGCCTGTCCCGCTTTCCACATTCCATGGACCTTTCTCTTCCACCTGATCTCTGCTAGAAGCTCCTTGTTCAACCATGCAGGTCTCCTGCCTCCTTTGCTCGATTTCTTTCTCAGGGGGATGCACCGCTCCTGAGAGTGGAGGAAGTGACGTTTAAACAGCGACCAGCACTCTTGGACCCCCCTGCCTTTGAGACCCCTGGCCCACGGGATTCCTCCCAGTAGCTCCTTGAAGAGGCCAAAATTAGCCCTCCTGAGGTCCAAGGTTTTGATCCTACTTGTCACCCTGCTTCCTCCACGCGGGATCCTGAACTCCACCATTTCATGGTCACTGCAGCCGAGTCTACCTCCAACCTTCACATCCTCAACCAGTCCCTCCTTGTTTGTTAATACAAGGTCCAGCAGAGCTCCTTTCCTTGTTGGTTCCTCCACCACTTGCATCAGAAAGTTATCATTGATGCTCTGTAGGAACCTCCTGGATCGCAAATACCTAGCTGTATGGTCTTCCCAGCTGATGTCAGGGTGACACTTTTAGCAACACTAGAAATGAGTAGAACTCTTTTCCTCCATGGGTTAGGGTTTTATTCTAATTGGTAACTTTTATGAATTGTTCAACTATTTTTGATTAAATATAATAATGTATTATAATCTCTCTTCTATTTGAAGTCTTGTATATTTACTTCTAAAATATATATATATGTAGGGAGAGAAGTATTTGGGAATATGCAAAAAGCGAAGTTTGTAGTCACATGAAAAACAGGCTGGAAGAACAACCAATCAGGTAATGCAAGCTGTCAAAGAGGTTTCAAGAATTCAGTAGGTTGAATTGGTTAAAGATCAGTTGATGGAGAGAAGAGGGAGAATATATCTTTACAGAAAAAAACCCCACCTAAACTTCAGGGGTGAAATGAAACGGCTGTTGAATGGTTTAATGCAGTTTGGAAGGTAGAAGAAATTTGTGCATCATCCAAATCCTGGAAGTCCTGACCCAAATGCACCTGCTGTTTCTGGACAGTCTGCTGTTATTCAGAACAGGAGGGAGTTTGCTCCTATGATAATGAATCTCACCAGAAGAACCGAGAATTGGGGGGTTTCAGAAGTGTTAATTGGTTTGGCTGATTATCTGTCAGATGTTTTGACAAATGTTAACGCAACCTAGAGAATGCTGCAGATCCAGTACTACATTTTCTTTGCACAGATTGATACACAGTTTACAAGACTCCTAAGAAAGTTTCACAAAAGCTGTTACTGCTTTTAGTAGGCTTGCTTTTGTAGATTTTTGTTAGCCAGAATCTGTGAAGAATTCACAATCTAGCTCTGATATTAAACATGCCATAGAATAGAAACAGTAGATATGAACTATCTATCTACTCTATTTCAAGCATTTGAATAAGGCAAAGGTCATATCTTAAACTGAAAGTATTCTAAAAATATATAGCTCTTTAAACAGAGACTTATGCTAATAATAGCTAAAATCTAGATCTGCTAGATGAAAGCGTAACATCAAAGGAATCCATGATTGCAATTCTCACTTGGTTTAGAGCTGACTTTGCCATAAGAGCTAGATCCAGCAATATACGTTTGGGAATAATTATCTAGCTCAGCAACTGGGAAATATTTGCAAACTTTCAGGCAGATGCACCTTGCTCTAAACAACACAGTGCTGTTCATTTGTTGTACTACTTTTATTATCACATTGCTTGTGAAAAGCAGCCATGTATCAAATTGTGTCTGTTCTTCCTTGACCTCTCTTGGTCCAAGCTATGACTGCTACTTCCACGATCCCAACACAGTGTCATCACACTGCTCATTTCTGCTTTCACATTGGTTCAAGGCAGACAAGATGCTTGCTGGGGAGGAGACACTCTGTAATAGAAATTCATTCTGTTGATTACAATACCTCTCCCAAGTGCACTTTTTGAAGGAGGAAGAGATAATTTCCATGCTTGAAACAGTGTTTCTTCTGAAACTGGAAATTATCTAACATATGCTGAGCTTACAGATGCTCTGTATTGAACATGCACATTGGGATGAATAGTATGATCTTTCTAGACCCGTTCCAGCTCTGTTTTCTAAGGTTTCTTTCAAATCCCTGACCCTTTTAGCATCCTCATGCAGCAGCCTGCTTGTCTGGGAAGTATATAAAGGAGACAAATCTTATGTGTTTAGAATAATATCCTTGCTTTAAAATGAAAAAAGGCCAACATGGACATTTTGTTATGACAATGTTTACCTTAAATTAGCTAAACCTTTAGTTAGTCATTATTAATTCTTAAGTATGAAAATTAATTGCTGAAATTAATCCTTAATAAAACTTCATGGTGTTTCTTCTACAAAATTGAAAGTTGTTTTCCTTTTCTCAGTTGCAGCTGCTCTAGAAACAGTGAAATAAAATAAAGAACAAGTAAATGCAACTAATTAAGAAATGCTAAGTATAAAATTATATTTCTAACTGATATAAAGGGCCTTTTTCTCCTGAAACATGCCATACACAGACAAAGAATGAATGAATGTCATACTGCAGGTCCCTCATATAGGCCATTTTGCTGAGAGCATGCAATGCAGGTGATATAACTCTCATCACAATTTGACATTGTAGAAAGTCCCAAAGAGTTTATCAGTATTAATTCCAAACAAACTGATTTTTATTTATCTTCATAGACTTGTATAGTTACTTGTAGTGTTGCAATGACCCACATGTTTTCTGGATGCTGATTTTCATAGTAATGGAATGAGAATACACATGTCCTTTGCTTGTTTGTGTTGAAACTGATGAAGCTTTGTACCAGTGGCTCTATTTGGTCTTAAGTGCTATTGAAAGCTGTTCAGCCTAGCGAGGCCAGGGTCACAGTTTCTGTGAGCAAGAAACTGTGAACACAACCAGTCAACAAATAATGGAATAATTCATGTCAGTACGATCCAGTCAACAACCTGATACCACTGATAAAAACCTGCTTAAGAATCCTGGTTGCAGAATTCAGGGAAGTTCACAGGAATTGCCTGGGGGCACAAGGGGACTAAATTTCTGGATGCCCAAATGAAGATGGACTTGCCCAGTCTTATTGACTCTGAAGATACTCTTAAAGTAGGTAGATGCACATGTCAAGGATGGCAAGTCAACCTCAAACTCTGTCCTGACACTCCTGACGTGACCAACTCCTGAAAAACCCTTTTATGATTATAACCTCACACAAAATGTGCTAGAAAAAGCTAAGAGAACAACTGCAAGCTCTTCAGATGATCATATATTTTTCTCCTTTTAACTGTTTCACATATGTGATGAAGCCTGTCATTGTCTTCTTAAGCATCCTCTTCTTTAAGCTACGTAGTCCCAGCTTGTTCAAACTTTTCAGATCATATATACTACACATTAGCTTCTTTCCATGTTTATCTTCTGAGCTTCTGTTAACTGCTTTACATCTTTCTCAAAAATGAAGGTTTCCTAATAGGAGACAGTAATTGAGCCTTACTTTACTTTGCACTGCATAACAGTTACTTAATAGGTCTGTTTATACTTCACAGAATGATGTTTATCTCTTTTCACAGTATCCTGACATTGTTGTGTCACTGTCATCTCATCATCCTCCATAGTCTATTATATGTTTTTCTGCATAATTGCTAGAGAGCTGCTTCCACTGCTCCCATCCAGTCTTCATGCTGTTTATTATTCCTGAATAGGATCACTTTTCACCTTCTGCTGCTGCATTTAATTTCTTTCATAACTTTCTCTAAGTAACTTTGTAATTTTTTTTCCTTTCAAAAGCTTCACTGAAGTCAAAGTAAGCAAAATTTATAGCTTTTCCTCTGTCCAAATAGAGCAAGAAGTAGTGGACTTCTGCAGAGGAGATTCTGATTAGATATTCAGGAAAAATTTCAACTGCTAAGAACAGCAGAAGAGTGGGATAGAGTGGGTGTGATATCTTCATCGCTAAAGGTCTTTCAGATCAGGATCGACAGGCATCTGTCAGGAATGACATAAGTACAAGTACAAAAGTACTTTATTCTGGTAATAGATGGATGAGGCTCCTTTTGATGAATCTCTGCACAGAGGAAACCAAGAATTGCCTTTAACTGCATGAGGCTGCAGAGTAATTTTACCACAGAACAAGTGAAAGAGGTCTTGATTAAAGAACAAAAGCTACATTTTAATCACATTTGCCCACATGGGGCCTTCAAAACTAATCTCTAAGGATTTCCAAGGAATCTGAGGCATAAGGTGTTTGGAAATGTACATTTATGTAGACAGAAGCTGTTGTTTGAATTGCTTTGAAGCATTTTTATACAAAGGAAAGACATCATAAATGATCTTGCATTAAAGATATTTTTTTTCCACAGGAGATGCTGTTAATTAATTTTAATTTGATATTTAAAATAATTTACGTGATGTTCAAAAGTTTGCTTCCACTTCTGGAGCAAGGCCTTACACACCTCTTAGTATGTGTTTTCTCTTTCCAACTTCACTTTAGAGTCCTAGTTTGCATTTGAGCAAAAGTGGCAGAAAGTTTCAAGGCATGTTGATATAATCACAAGTTTTCATAGTGATATTCTCTCAGGAACAATAGTAAAACAAACTTAACACTTCATATGGTAACTATGATGCAGCAACTAAGAGATGAGTCAAATTCATCAAGTTGGGTGGACGGGGAGAGCAGTCTGTCTTCTACAGTTGGTAATGCTTCAAGTGCTGGACTTCGTTATTGTTCTCTGGTTTCTGCGAAATAGCCTCATGCTTTTGAAAACAATAATTCAGAATTTGCACAACTAATGCAAACAAAGTTCCCCCAGGGATCAAAAAGTCAACCTGTATTTCACACTCACTCATTTCTCCTGCAGCCCTCCTTTTATTCTAGCAAAAAGGATCCTTTTACAAGGTTGGTTCTTGCAACCATATGAACTGTGCAACTGCAAGTGAGAAATGTCATAAGAGTAACTGTAAGTAAAAAAAAAAATATATTTTAGCCAGCTTGGTTGTGATATAATAACAACTAAAATCATACTGAAATGATTGTAAATACCTAAGCAGAAATCAACTAGATTCTTTGCTTCTTTTTCCTGGGACCTCACAGCTACAGAGATTCTTTCCTCTAAGCTCTGGAGCAAAGAAAGCATACCACTGACCAAAGGAATATTGGATGCAAACACATAAATGTTTGGGGAAGCATGTTAATTTCAAAATTGGAGTTTTCTCTAGCAACTACTGTAAGTAAAGTAAAATACAGAACACAAATCTGAAATAGTAGGTACAATATAGGAACCTTTACACCTTAAAATTTCTGTTGATAGTTTCCTTTTTTAAAAAAATAATTGATTCGCAAACATAGGATTGAGATCAGCCAGAAGAATTGTGTGCAGCGTTACTATAGAACAGTCAAACTGCAAGACTGTGAAACCAGTCTGGAAATAGAATAACACACACAGGGACGCAAACTTCTAAAATGAACCTAACAGTTTTGAAATTAGTTTCTCTTCAGGTTACTGGAGATCTTGCCAGTGCAACTACCCTGGCTGTATTTAAATCCTTAGGCCATTTTCCTAATAGCGGATTAATATTGTTGCGTAACATACATTACAAATACATGTACATTTATATAAGCAATTTAGTATACCACCCAAGAATGCTTATTTTAGTTCTCAGACTATACTCTAAACAAGTTTGAATGCTGCGTTTTCCAATTGCAGATAGTATTTGTAAGCTGTGCCCTAAATGCCACCCTTTCCAACCAAATGAAGTGCTGCCATGCATGTGATCTGCTGTAGCAAGTCTCGGGGATTGCTGTTAAGATGAACTGACCAAATGGTTTTATGTACTAGCAATAACAACAAAAAAACATGCTCCTCTTTCCCTTTTCCCACACCACCAATATTCTGCTTATGAAAGAGCTGCAGGGTCAGACACCCGCACAGCACAGAGACAGTCTCAGCTCCGCTGTTATCTTGCATATGAGAGGTTAACTTAACAACAAGAAGAAAATATTACCACAAGGAGATCTAACAGAATAGCAATGCTGTACAATAAATGACTTATCAGACATAGTCAAGGAAACATAATTAAGCAAAATTACTTTGCAGCAGAGGAGTGTCTGCTGAGTAAAAGAGGGTTGGGACATACAAGAAATGCAAGAAGACAAAAGTAAGAAATACCTTGAATTTGTGACTACTGAATATAGAGCTTAAAACTTTTTCCCCCAGCTTTAACTTCTAAATTCTCCAAATATCTATGTCATTACACAATACCAAGAGATTAACAGCTGGCATGTGACAACTGTTAGTAAGAGTCCCATATAGGAGCATGAATTAAAAAAAAGTTCAGTTATCTTAAAATAATAGTGTATCTGATTTTGTAAGACAATGTTAATCCAGCAAAAGAAGGAATTGAAACTCCAGAAAATAAATAGGTTAGGCTTCAAAAACAACAGAGATTAGAACTAAGGTCATACCACTATTAAATTCTTTTTGTAATTGATGCCCACTCTGAAGTTTCGTAAGGTTTAAAAAAAAAAAGAGTAATGATTAGAAAATTTTATTTAATTTGATCTAGTTTATTTGACTAGAAAAACAAGCTTAAGAGTACGTAGTCATAGCTCAACAATACTACTAAGGACAAATGAGAACTAGGATCTATGTTTCAGGGGAATTTTGCCGTTTGTAGTTTCTTCTGTTCCAGAACAGCAAGGAAACGAACAAAAAATGAAGTTGCTCTAGAGACTGCATGCAGTTCTGGCACCTCTTTGTGTTTATCTGCTTAGTGGCATTGGGGACTAGAGGGCTCCACAGGAGTAGCATTTTATTTTTAGCAGCGCGTGTTCGGTGGAGCACGTTGGCTCTAATGCCGTCTCATCCATACCGTGCACACAGAGCACTCTTCGCTTCCAAACCAGTTCCCCATTCCTTTTCAAAGGCAGACAGTTGCAGTGCTTGAAAACAGAGCCAAGGAGCAACTTCTCATTTGAACAGCAAGAATCATCACAGAATTTGTTCCCATATAACACTTACTGGGCACTCTTTTGTTTTGACATGATCTATTTCTCCCCCTGCATTTCCTTGAAGTTCTATCTTGCCTGTGAATCAGTCATGCTTGTTCAATACATACTCCCTGTGTTGGATCTACCGAGAAAGTTAAAGTTTCCCTTTTAATTGATAGCTTTTTGCTTCTGGCTCCAGCATCATGCAGAGTGGGATGTGTAACTTCTCAGCTTTCAAAAGTGTGTTGTGTGCATGACATTGCACTTGTCCTTGTGGGTATCTTTTGCATTCCAGTATGTTTACAGGCTTCCTGCTGCGTGGTTCTTCTTTTGGTTAGTTTCAACAGATAGGAACCATATGCTCCTCCTCCTTTTTTTTAAAAATAATCATAGGTAAGCCTATGTTAGAGAACACAGTTTAGTCTTATGAACTTAGAGGTGGAAAAAACCTGAATAGCTTATCGACTTGCTCTAGCTGCAAGTTTGAAAACACATCACCATTGGATACCTGAGTGCAAGTCTAGGCTCACCAGACCATCAATTCCAAAGAATATGTTATAGGATGCAGAGAAAAAGGCTATTGAGTCAGCCACCAGCAATCAGACACAGTCAACATGTGTTCACAAAGGGAAAGTCCTGTTTAACTAATTTGATATCCTATGATGAGGTCACCTGCCTAGTGATGGAGGGAAGGCAGTGGATGTAGTTTTTCTGGGTTTTAGTAAGGCTTTTAATACTGTCCCTCACAGCATCCTTCTGGACAAGTTGTCCAGCTGTGGGATGAGTGGGTTCACAGCATGCTGGGTGAAGAATTGGCTGAAGTGCAGAGCTCAGAGGGTGAACAGGGCTACATCTGGCTGTCCTCTGGTGACCAGTAGTGTTCCTCAGGGTTCAGTTCTAGGGCCAGTTCTGTTCAACGTATTTATCAACAATCTGGATGCAGGATTTGAATGCACCATCAGCAGGTTTGCTGATGACACCAAACTGCAAGCTGCTGTTGACTCTCTTGAGGGAGCAGAGGCCTTGCAGAGTTCTAGATAGACTGGAGCATTGGGCTATGATTAATGGGATGAAATTGAACAAATCCAAAATGCCGGATTCTGCACCTAGGACGGAGTAATGCTGCGCACAAGTATAAATTGGGAGAGGAGTGTCTGGAGAACAGCCCTGCAGAAAGGGGTCTGGGGTTGCTGGTGGGCAGTAGGCCCAATGTGGGTCAGCAACGTGCCCTGGCAGCAGAGAGGGCAAACCGCACCCTGGGGTGCATCAAACCCAGCACAACCAGCCGGTCAAGAGAGGCGATTGTCCCACTGTATTCAGTGTCAGTGCGGCCTTACCTTGAGTGGTGTGTGCAGGTCTGGGCCCCACCACTTAAGAAGAACGTGAAGGTTCTTGAATGCGTCCAGAGGAGGGCAACAAAGCTGGTGGAAGGGCTGGAAGGAATGTGCTGTGAGAAGCAGCTTGTCTAGTTTGGAGAAAAGGAAGTTGAGGGGTAACCTCATTGCTCCCTGTGGCTCCCTGAGGAAGGGAAATGGAGAGGGAGGTGCTGAGCTCTTCTCTCTGGGATCCAGTGATAGGACACATGGGAGTGTTTCAAAGCTGCACCAGAGGAAGTTTAGGCTGGACAACTTTTCTTTACCAAGATGGTGGTCAAACCCTGGAATAGACTTCCTAGAGAGGTGGTCAATGCCCCAAGCCTGTCAGTGTTTGAGAGGCATCTGGACAATGCCCTTAACAACAGGCTTTAACTTTTGGTCAGCCCTGAATTTGTCAGGCGGTGGGACTAGATGATCGTTGCAGGTCGCATCCAGCTGAAGTAGTGTATTCAGTTCTATTCTAATCACACCATCATGTGAAGACAGACAAATACTGATGATCTTAACTGCAGGTAGCTGCAGGTAGTGAGCCACAAAGTTAGCTTGGTTAGATGTTTCTACCAAGGCCGTTTTTCAGCCTAGAACTTGATATTGAATAAACTAGTGGGTGAAAGCATAAACATGTGTCTTGCCCCAGATTCATTCTTCCTTTTTTGATTGCCTGTTCCTGCCTTACAGAACTTGTACAAAACACAAAAGAAGTCATATCAGAAAAATTTTGACTTAAGATGGCTAAGCCATCTCATGGACAAGGAAGAACAACTAGTTTCATAATCAAAGATAAAAATCTGTCTGGATGCTGCAGCAGAACAGACATTGGCTATAAAAAGCTAATGTTTTACTAATTAGAGAGAATCTCTTCCTAGCAGAGCACAGGGCAGATTGAGAATTCCTGAGGTGTGAAAGGTAGAAAAGCCAACAGCTAGCTAACTGCTCAGGATGAGAAAAATTCTCCTATCTAATCTCACTGTAAGTAGCTTCCTTTTTTTTCCATCTCCCTTTTCTTCACTGATAATGTGAGATATTTCCACCCATGATGTTTACTTTCATGGATGCAGAAATCAGAGTGCTCTGGAAGCTGTGAATAGCTTTTCTTTGTTTGTCTTACTGTATGTATGTATGTATTACATACATACATACTGTATGTATGTAAGAGTAGGGTATTCCTCACAGAAGGGTGTAGTGATTATACAGACCTGGACACTGCAAAAACCTTCTTTCTGAAATTCAACAGATGTTTGTCAGCAGAAGCTGTGCTTGCTGGATGGGGAGCTGGTGTCACAAATGTCCTTGAGGTGGAACATCCATCCCTGGGATCCCAGAGATCCCATCCCTGCTCATATAGCCTATTTCCCAACAAGCTGTTTGTGTAACCCATGCTTCAGCAAATTCAGTCTTTAGCTGTATTGCTGGAAAAAGTATGGCAAACATCAATGTTCGGTGGATAAGCACTGTAGATATGAAATCTCTGAATTTTTTTGGAGGACTACAGAAGTAAGACTGCCACACATAAACTGAGTAGTATATATTAGACAAAATGTTAATCTACTGTACAAAGGTTCCTCTAGTTTGTAGGCTCCTCCTTTTGTTTCAGATTTTACTGGCTGGTATGTTTTGTTATATAGTGCTGTCCTTTTTATATTGTTTCTAAACATGCGCTCACTCCCAACCTAATTTTAAAATTCCGTTGAAGAATCTTAGCAGCAAGGATTGGTGGAACCGTTTTTAATACATTCATTTTACTAATTTTTAGAGGAAAAATATATCTATCCTGAGAGTACGAATGTTCATTAACTAGCTGGCATGACTCAAACAACTGTGAAAGATGCTAAATTCAACGCGTTCAGGTAAAAGGAAGCATTACTCACAGGCTCCAAGCATCTGCCTTAGAAGAAATAGGCATGGGATACTGGAAGCAGCAAAGACTTGTTCCACTGTGGGAAGAAATGATCTTAGGCCTTTACATTCAAAAGGTGAAATCGGTGTGCTGGACTGGCTACAGTTAAATAATTGACACCCCGTAGGATGAACAGATGAGATAAGGCTGAACAAATAGGGACAGCCTAAAAAATGACTGAATTGTATGCAGCAGTGTGAGGGAGTTGTTTTAATGGATTGAAAGGGATTTTGTTTAGGGCAGCGAATGACAAAGATCTGTTAGAACTGTGAATAGATGGCGTAACATAGAGCATATGTTTTCCTCATCTTTAGCGAAATTGTTGATTTATTTAATTAGGAATATATAAGAAAATGGGAAAATACACGCCTTTTTGAAAATGTACTGAGTTGTAAGAGGTGCATAAACAGAAGTCAGTTAAAACTTGCAAAAATTCTACAAATAGTAAATACCAAAATACTATACAGAGATGTTCTACACCTTTTCTCAAATGTCAGAAAAGGTACTTAAGGAAAACACACAGCGAAAATCTTTAAATAAGAGATTCTTCTTAATCATATACTAAAGGCTTGTATTCTTACTGGGCACAGCCCCATGACTACATTACATTATGTGAAGTGGTGTATCATGGATTCTTATTTAAAGAACCTCATTCTGGATCCAGATTTTTCCTAGTGTCCTAGCTTTGTGGCACTAAATCACTTTTTCACTTGTTTTTCTTTAAATATTGTCAGTAAAGAGAGGAATAGTACACATATTAGAAAGCATTAGTTTCTGTTTCAGCCACTGACAAATTTCTTAATACTAATAAAAGGCTCGTAGGTGTATTGGGTAAGATGCAAACCACAACCAACTTTCTCTTCATTGAAGGTTTCTGAATGGACAGATTGTCTGCCACAACCCCAACAGCTATGAAGTTCCATGTTCTCAGGCATGATAAACAAAATACTTTTGTAGAGCTGTATGATTACAGAGACAAAAAAAAGACTCAGAAGCTGCAAGTCGTGATTTCAGAACGGCTCAGAGGAGAGAGGAAAATAAATAAAGTTTGCATCTTCTCCTCTTATTCTAGCAGAGTTTTAAATTAAGAAAAAAAGAAGTTCCCTATTCCAGTCCCTTCCCCTCTCCCATTTTTATGCCCTCTGCAAGTACTTTAAAAGGTTGCACATGAAAAGTGAAGATGCTCGTAATGCTCTATTATTTTCAACTCCATTTACCTCGTTAATCTCTGAAGCATGATGAGGCATGAGGAAGAAAGCAATATTTCTATTTCTGTACAAATTTCAGAATTATTTAAATTTCAGTGAATTTCTTTGATTCATTATTTTCTTCCTTACATAAGAGTTGAGTGAACATGGCAACACTTTCAAATAGAAATTAAGGACTTTTTCCAATTAATTTCACCACATTCAGAAACAACACAATGGTACAATATTGATTTTTATATGTAATCTCTGAGTTTCATGTTTCTCACTCAGGTAGGAGTGTTTAAAATGAATACAATCTATTTATTTTCTGAAAAGATTAAGATGGTTCTCCTAAAAGCCCCCAAAGACTATTAGGATGGCTGACAAATTTTGCAAATTTTTCTTTTGTGTTTTCCTTTCCTAAGGGGGAGGAAACATTTGTTCCTTTGTCACATATGCTAAAATAGCTGTCAAATACGAGACAGCATCACTGCTTCTGGTAGTCTACAGAACACCGTATAATATTTTGATCAGAATATTAAAGCTTCCAAAAAGCTATTTTATACCTTTTCCTTCTTCCTTGTAAATGAATTTTATCAGCATGAAAATTAAAAGCAGCTTGTTTACTCAGAGTCTGAATGAGTGTGCTATGGTTATGAACGTACTTTGATGAAAGACCTTAACGCAAGTTCAGCATTCAGTTATAAGTTAAACCTGGTAGTATCTGCAATATGCGTACAAGGCATACTGACCAAGTGCTCTAGTTTTGTTTGCTGAATATTTTGGGAATGTAGCTGTACAGTTGCATTGCCAAAGACTATTACAAATATTTTTTTTCAAATTTCTGCTATTTCTAGATAAAAATACTTAGCATCACATGTATCATAATATAAAGAAGTGCATATAGATAATATTGTCTAATTCTTAACAGAACTCATTATACAGTTAGAAAACCTGTGTTAATAATATTATCACTGTATGAAGCAGAAGATGAAATAATACAAGCTATGCCATTCCCTCTTTCCAAAAGCTTCAGTTCTTGTATTGCTTTCTATCTCATCTAGAACTGATGTGTAATGATCAAGTGCTGTAAGTAGCAGTGAACATGTTCCCTTTCCTGCCACAGCACTCTGGAAAAGCAGAAGCGAAACATCCAATAATGGGTGAATCAGAGCAGTAAAAGCACGTTTTCTGCGAACGGTGAGAAAGGAGGTGACTGAATCAGGGCTGCTCTGGCATTTACTCTCATGGCTATTTTCATTCATTTACTTCTACAGGTTTGGACAGAATCAAACCCTTCCCTAAGCTTTCCACATTCAGGATGTATTCACGACCAAGAAAGAGTCAATAATCAAATGGGCTTGGATGATCTCACACAGTTGAACAGTTCAGACTCCCATTGTTTTCACCAGGAGCTCTGGGAACATATGCTGTCCATTTCCCAAATATTACTAACATTTTGCAGAAAAATGCTGAAACCATGGGAAACTCTTGCTGCCGACACCGACTCCAACAGGCACAGTTTATGTGATACACAGGCGGCTGCAAAACTGGTGCTTCTTTAAGGTGACTGCCCCTAAGGAAAGTTGTGAGGCAAGGATGAAACAGGAGTGGAAAGGAGTATGGGCTTAAGAAGAAAGTGTGCAACCTTCAGCTCTGAATGAACCTGCGACACCGACAGGTCTCTACCAAAGTGCAAACTTACCTGTGTAAGTTACAAACTCCGAACTCCTTATTGCCTCTCTCCCAGCCCTGGCAGCTCTGGGATGCCTTTGGAGCAGACCAAGGCACTCCCAGCTCAGGACAATCTCCAGCAGGCTCTCCTCAGCCAGTCACCTCTTGTTTAAGATACACAGACCAAGTGCTAGCAAATAAAACAGATACTGTTTCACAACCTAAAACTTACATCTCTCATAGGAGACAAATTTTCTTTGTGAAATGTGCAACAGCAGCTGATAAAGTTCATACAAGATCATTACTGACTGGATTTTTCTATTATATGTTTCAAATGCTCAAAGAACTGCTCTGAGAGAAATATATCTAGCCTTTGTTCCTCTTGTTCTGAGACATAATAAAATCATTCCACATTTTAAAATGCTTCTTCTTATGTTTTGCTGTCCTTCCAAGATGGGTACCCCTTCATTCATGCAAAAGGAGCCTGTGTTTCTCATTAGTCTTTTCACGGTCTGGCACTCACTCCGAAATTTTCAGATCTCTGCAGAAAATGTACAAAAAAGTTTGCAGTAAGTTGTCAATGTCTCCCTTTAACTTTTTTTTTTTTCCAGAGGACATCTTAACTGCTTCATTGTCTAATCATTCGCTAATTTTGCCTCAGTGGCCACTTTGCTGGGAATGTTTAAAATAACTGTTGGCAGTCACGTTTTGTACTTTATTAATTTGACTCTGGTTTCTTTGGAAAATGGTCTGAGTGTTTATCATGCCATTCTGGCTCAGGCTGCTCTGAGTCATGGTCTGCCACTGGCAGTTCAGTCTTCATCCTAGCCATCATAGTCTCCCAGTCTGGTGTTTTAGATCATTAATAAAAAAGTTTGAGGGAATAACTATATAGGAAATATTATTGACACAGATACAAGTAAACCTGTGTCAATAATATTATCACTTTTAATTATAAGAACATTAGAGCTGTAATATAATTGTAAAAGTCATAATTATTATATTACAGTTAAAATATAGAGTTCTAACTGTAATAAAATAATGTTAATAGTAATAGTAATAGTAAAGATCACATTCATTATATAAGCAATTAAATGGTGATATAACCAGTATGAACTAATGCTTATGACAGCACTATTACTTATATTTCCTGGATTTGCTGTGGTAATGGTCCGTTGTTAAATGTTGTTTGAGTCCTTGTTTTGTATATTAGTACTATTGTATATTTGTATATTAGCTAAAGCTGCTGCAGCTGTGAAGCATATGCATTTTGACTCCTCCCTTCTGTATGTGTCATCCTACTTTCAAATGTCTGAATCTTTTTTTCAAAGGCTGCTATAGACAATAACGGTCCGTAACAAGCGAGATGATAGATTTATACAAATTGCCCCTTCCATCTAAGATGAGTGATATGTAATTCCAGAGTTGCCTTCATTAGGGTACAGAAATGGTTCTGAACTAGCTAGCTAATACAGCATTATTTTTTTCATCTTCATGGGAGATTATTACTCTGAGGCATTCAACACTGCATGGAATTTAGTACTTTTCTCTCAACAATTTTTCCTTAGTTATTAAAAGCTTTATTCTGCAGATTCTCAGAGGAGGTAACAGAATAACAATACCCCAGCCTTAGGTCTATGTGAGACCTAAGAATATGGCTTTTGCTTTATTTCTCTCTCAGTCTCTCCTCGCTTCTTTTCTGCCAGTTTAATTCAAATTATTCACCAAGTAATTGCTTAGATTCTATAATAAAATGATAAAACTTCCCGCAATACATGTGTTAAAACAGGCTACCCGTGAGATAAAATCTTCAAAAAGCTCATAAGCATCTACACTTTTACTGCCAGCCCACATTGTCAAATAGCCCCACATGCACTAATCCCAGGATGGTCTGCACATCTGACCTCTCTACAAGACACCATAGCTCAGCATCTGCACGCAGCAAGCAGCCCAAGTCCTGCGCAGGCTCTGGATACAGGGGAGGAGAACCAGGTGTATCACCTCAGCAGCCTCTGTCTGTTGTCCGAGATCAGACAGACTTATTGCCAACCTCTGCAGACTCAAGCACAAGCTGACTGCTGTCACCTGTCTTCCTAGCTTGTCTCTCTGCCAATCAAAATTTCTCTTTGGGTACCTAAAGAGCAACAGAGCTGAGCACCATTTTAAGCGAGCTATGCCTTTGTTGTGTTTGCTAAAGATGAATTTATAGACAAAAACTATACACACTTCAGGACTCAGACATCACTCAACCTCAGAAGGTCCCTCAGAAAAGCAGGAAGATATTTTTCTCAGTTAGAGGAACAGACATCTTATTGTGTGACTACGACTGAGAAAGGTCAAGCTCAGGGAAGAAAAAGGAAGGAGCAGTTAGAAAATAAGCATGTAATTTACCCAACAAATCGATTAAAACAATTTGTCACTCACTGTAAGCCTTGCCCCTTTTTGGACACAGTGCGGTAATTAATCATCTTTACTAACTAGTTCTCATTCTCCCAGGAACCATTAAGGCATTCTGAGCCCATACATGGAGTTTTCCATTAAGGGACATGCTAATACAGTCATGGGCATAGTTGTCTGGTTTATGGTATTTAAAAAAAAGTATCATTTTACAAAGAAATGGTTCTGGATTAAATCACTGTATTTCTTTTCACTGTTCCTGTATTTCTGTGTCACCTTAGATTTTTCTCTCTCTTGTCTGTGCTTCCAATAACTAAGTCACTTAAGGCAGACTCAGAATTTAGAAATACCTTTCACGGTTGTCTGTATCAGCTTTTTAGCATGATATATTCTTTTTTGTTGGTTTTTCCACAGTTTTCTATCCTTACACAAGATTAAGTGTTTGCATTTTTTTCTAATCCTTAGAAAACCAAGCATTGTATCTTTGCTTTTCTTGACCTTCTTCCTGTAAATTACAAGTGTCAAGACACACTTTCTCTTCTCTCCAGCAACATGTACAGCTCCAGGTCCCTCCTAAGTAACTATTAGAGTATTTAAATATTACAGTCAAGTAACCTGGAATTCTGTGGTCTCCTCAGCAGCCTATCTCAATGTTTTGAGTACAGGTTGCCCATAGAATAGTGTCCTCAAAGCTCTAATTTTTGTGTTTGTTTGTTTGTTTGTTTGTTTTCCCTCTACTTCTACCTTCACACATCTAAAGGCACACGAAGCTCTAGGTTCTAGCTATTTTCATGAGCAGGGCTTTTTCATAACCTATCACCACAGACAAGTTTGTTAAAAACCTATGCTCATACTTTAGATTTGAAGCAAATAGCAATAAAAGATCATCAGAATTTAAAAAAATGTTCTTAGGTGCCATAAAATAAAGCTCTTCTTATCATGCTATAGATGAAAAGAGACTTCGTCTGCTTTCAAAATTCTGCTTTCTGCCATGGACTATAATTTTGGCTTTGATACACTGCCCTGTTCACTTTGTTATGCTAAATTACCACATTGTTCCATATGGGGAGGCATTACCTTACTACCTGTGACTTGGCCAAAACTCAGGCAACCATCCTTTTGATAGAGCTGAGCAAATAGAACAAGAAGCAGTGTAGTTTCCTTAGCTCATATTCATAAATATTGGAAGTTAACTCAAATCTTCATGAGACTGGGGGGATAAAAAAAATGCTAGAAAAAACCCACATTTGTTCAGGAGTGGTGATGGACCTGGCTGATATTGCAAGAAGGGACTCTGTCACCATTAAAATTTCGTGGAAATAAGAGAGGAACGAAAGGGAAGATGCTTCCTGATCACAGAATCACAGCATCACAGAATAGTAGGGGTTGGAAGGGACCTCTGTGGGTCATCTAGTCCAACCCCCCTGCCGAAGCAGGGTCACCTACAGTAGGCTGCACAGGACCTTGTCCAGGCG
>Ga0065711_1040425_pt1 | contig 16972 bp, 8 predicted proteins | sample Hoacrofraction12_FD_59098 | JGI IMG/M metagenome (GOLD analysis project Ga0065711, IMG submission 59098) | Hoatzin crop microbial communities from Cojedes, Venezuela - Epithelial fraction 12 v2 (version 2) | ecosystem: Host-associated > Birds > Digestive system > Esophagus > Crop | place... | reverse complement strand
CACCAGGACACCCGCCTCATTCAGCAGCGGCCCCACGTTGTCCCTAGCCTTTCTTTTGCTGCTGATGTAGTTGAAGAAGCCCTTCTTGTTGTTTTTGACATCCCTTGCCAATTAGATCATACCTGAAGAAAAATTAAGTTACAATTGTTTTTTCAGTGAAAGTACAGTAAATTTTGTAAAGTTACAACAGCAATTCCTAAATCCATCTTGTTCAGTTAAGGATAAATCTACTGGATTCAAAAACCAAGCTGCAAATTCACTTTTAAACTCCTCTTAAATGATTTCTTGTCTCTTTTTCCTTAATATTTTTTGGTAATACAGTATTTGTAAAATACCTTAAACAAAAACTTTACTTCAGCATCTTCAAGCTTCAGATGAACAGGTATTTTCATATCGTTGGTAGAAAGGTTATGTGTACCTATTGCAGAGAAGGTGAACCGTGCTTTAGGTTGCTAGTGAGTTTTGTAATGTTAAAATACCATGTTTCCTTTTCCATTTGCCAGATATACAATTAAAAGAGCAGATGATGAAGTTCAGAAGGACATAATAGAGTCTCCTTGACTTGAGAAATTAATTTCCTGAGGTTTATTATTCCAGAAAACCAGGGTTTGCTACCCCACTGTGAGAATTTTTGTACATCACTTTTTATATTGTCAATAATTTGTTTATTTAAAACACAAGTAATATTCAATGGCAACATGCGCAGTAGTACGCCACCCATTTTTGAAGGTTTCTTTTGACACAGCATAATGAAGTTTGAATGTCTTCAGGAATACCAAATATTTCCCAATAAGATCTCTTTATTATATTTTCAAAGATGTGTCTAACCAGAAGTAAATTCCTGGCATGGTTCCATTGATGATGTTTTCCTTAGGTATACTATCTGTCATAATACCTTACCAAATATCTCATAAACAAAAAATTTTTTACTTTCTTAGGAATAGGAAGTACATTTATAAAGCTAATTTGGACTCAAGTAATATGCAAATATCAGTTTTAGAAAAGTTTTAATCTGGAAGAAAATGAATGCAATTCTTGTTCTGAACAGACCAGTAGATGAAGACATTTTCCTGAATATCTGTACTTAAATCTTCAGTCAGCTTGAATCAGAGGAATCTGGGATGAGATTTTATCTTGCGGGCAGGTTAGGGTTTTGGACCACCTCATCTCATATCCCTGAGTTTCTAGTCTCATCTGAAGATGACTTTTCCACTTCATCTGAAGCAAAAGGCAGAGTCTTCCATTCAGAAATAGGTATTTTGACATATTTCCACTTTCTAGGAATCTTTACAAAGCTTTTCATGCAATGCAAAACTAGACAAACCTTGAACTTTCAGAAAGAGCTGTGGATTTGAGTTGTAATCTTATGCTTCATGATTTCTAAAATGTTGATTTCTAAAATATTGTCTAAAAAATACACATCTGTTGTAAAAGAAATAATCCTCTCCATCTTGTATGAGGGGCTGTATGACCTAGTGGGTCTCTTTAGTTTCCATTTCTACCCGTTCTTATGACAAACTGCAAACAATGCTGTGTACTGGTTTTCACCACTGAGAAGCATTCGAGGTATATAGCGTTGTTACTGAGCAGTGGTATCTGCGAGGGAGGTCATGTTCACTCTCTACTTTCTTTGACCATAGAAGCACTCATCAATTTGTGCAAGAAATCCTCCAGGCAAGAAAAATGCAATCCCTTGAAAAATGGCAGAACAGCTTGGAAGACAACAAATGAATACAAAACATGTTAGCACAATCTTCCGTTATCTTTTCGCTAGTTCCAGGCATCATTTGACAGACATTTTCTAACCACTTCCATATCTAGTGACATATAGATTCATTAGCAGTGAAATCTAATTTGAGGCTCTGAAACACTGGAAGGGTCTATACCCCAACAGATGTTCTATCTTCGCCTCATATATTAGGCCCTAAGCCTGAATCAAAATCCAAGTAGAATTTCAGGAGAGTTTGGACTGTCCTCATGTTCCAAGTCTTAGCCTTTTAACTCTCTTGAAGTAAAGCTCTGTGAGTCACTTTCATCTTTGACTCCAAGGTACTGAGACCTCACAGGAAAAACGTCAGATAACCAAAGCAGGCTGAGCTCCATTTCGACATTTTTGTGCATGCAGACAACATTACTCACGACACTGATATTCAGATCCTACCATCAGGCCAGATTTTGATACTTGGACCCATAGTAAGTAATAGTTCCGTGTTAACCTCACTGAAGCAGTGACATGAAAATGCACTCTGCCCAATATAAGAAGGTAAAAATGAGTCCTCTAGTATTTGCAGAAAAATGTGCTTTAGAAATGGTGAGAGGAAAGATACATGCACAGTAGTTTGCAGAGCACAATCATTTTGGCACAGCAATGTGTTTACCATGTTCGTAGAGCTTTTTCCGAGCTCTGAGACCGAGCAGAATTAGATTACTCCTGCCCTCAGAATGCTGTCACTGGTTAACGCTAACTGAAGTGCCATGCACCTAACCTAACTGTGGAATCTGCCTGACCTCTCTGAAAATTTGGTCTGAAAATTAGTTTTTATTTTACTCCAGCTCAGCTTAAAATAGTATAGTTTTCAGAATTTTTGCAGTTAAAATACTTTCAGTACAAAAGGTCATCTTTGTGGAAACACTGTTGTTTAAGCATAGGGCCTCTTGCTGTTCTGCTGATGGCTGATGAGTTAAGTAATGGGAACTGCAAACACAGCCTAGGACATATTTGGTAACACTCTTTACCCCCATCACCCTCCATCTTCTTTTCCCCATACTTTACTTCCCCAGCAGCTGATGACAATTAAATCTATGGATGCAAAGAACTCACCTCACACCGCTCTGCTGTAATTATAACTTTGCTGCTGACTTCCAGATCTGACAGGCTCCGTCTTGTCTGCCCCTTGGTGCTGTGGCATTTATTTACAATCTCAAGAACATCTTGTGGAAAATGAATTGTACTGGTGCCAAGGATCAGAGATTGATATATTGTGAAATGTTAGAAGGAGCAGATATTGAAAGGCAGAGAAGAAGGGACTAAGATAATGGACAATTATGTTAATTTTTCAAAGATCTTTAAGGAGGTAATTTCCTTTGCATTAAAAAAAAAAAAGAAGAAGAAAAGTTTAACAATTAAACACAAGATGCAAAGTGAGGAAAAAAACATTCAGCAGAACTGGTAGACATTTGTGTTTGGTGTCCAAATGCATTTTCTGAACAAAATTTTTTAGAACATTTTTTTTCCCCCACAAACACCCATTTATGGGAAACTCGGATACAAAATATTGCACTCCAGGGAGCATAAGGTTTTACAGTACAATTACACTGGGTTTTCAAAAGGCAAATTGCAGGTGAATTCAAGGCAGAATGCCATTTATCCCTCAGTCATACCACAAGGACTACATTTTCTAGTCTGTGAGTTTGGCAGTGCTTCTAAACTCTAAATTCCATGTCTACATCCTTAGTACATCTTAATCTCAAGACAAGCTCCAGAAGACACCACACACACCTCTGGCCCCTCCTGAGACTACCCTTGCTCCCCTGAGTGCCCTGGTTACTGCAAGAAGGGAAACCAGCTGTGTAGAGAAGGCGGCATCTTCAGCACACAGCAGTTGCACCAGCTAGACATAACTACAGAGCCCTTTGCAAAGGCCTGGTTTCTGCATCCTCTGCCCTCCCTTCCTTCTGCTCCTCAAGCACGGCTTCTGAGTGGGGTGCCAGGCAGTGAGGCCTGCTGAAACAGCGTCTCTTTCCAACTTGGACCTTCACCCTGTGAAGTCTCCATCAGAATGAGTGTTTCTGGAAGGGGAAGGATCACTTTCCTCTCACGAATGCACAGGTTTTGAATAATATCTGCTTGAAGAGATCCTTACTACCTTGGAAGCTGTACTGGTGGCTCGTTTTCAGCCCAGAGGCTGACATCCTTCATTCTAGGTTCTTCTTAGTGTTATCATGTGCAATCCAGCTACCCAAATAGTGTAGATAAACAAAGGCAACACATCCTTTTCTACATAGTTTTGACTTTTATTTCATATGGAGCTTGCGTCACGTGTGGGAAACAAGTCATCTGTCAAAATTGGTTTCTTTATTAATAAACTTCAGAAAATCTGTAAGCAAAGCTTAGCGTTGTCTGTGTCATTCCCTGGGTGCAGCAGAAAATGTTTTGCCTTGTCAAACAATGCTGTGTTCCAGAAATGCCCTTTCTCCAGTGCAGTAATCCTCAGATTTCTTACTCGTTTGGCAAGAACAGTGAATTCTGAAGCTAAAAGGAGAAGTTTCCAGTTCTCAAAGTGAAAAAACAGAGGGGTTTCCAAAAGATGTCAGCTCTTGCCATTTTCCTCTTCAGGAAGGTCTTTGATGCATTCAGTGAGCACGCCAGCGCCTGAGGCTGAGCTCAGTTATGATACTGTAAATCAGGGTAAATCCACTGCTGGCATCAGTGGACTTCAAGTAGTTTGCGTTTACTGTGGTGATCACACTTCTCTCGGTCAGATTCCCTCTTTATTTGTGCTACATATAATATGATTTTCCTGATAGGCTTAAAACCCTTTGGTAGTTGTGTGTGGTGGGAGCACAGTGATTGTTTTGTTTAATTGTAGGAAGCTAAAGAGTAATTTCTGCTCCCTGTACTTGACAGGAAGTTTAGTGCGATCCCATACAAGCGCAGCAATCGGTGACCTATGAGAGACTTCACCATGGGCTGGGAGAATAATTCTGAGGGAAGAGAAGTGCCACTCAAAGCAGGGGGAAAGAGAGGTATTTCTCAAAGCCAGTTCACAAGGCAGATACAGTTGCCAGCTATTACAGGACCAGTCTGTGCGCAGAATCCTGTTCGGTGCTTTCAGCCACTGCTGCTTGCTATGAATACACACAGACAAAGAGGAAATAGAAAAGAATCGAGGAAACTGAAAGTGCTAACGTCTGCAGAAAGAGTGCAATGTTCCCAAACAAGACACAGCACAAGTGATGTCCTAAGCAGGCTCACCCACTGGACTGGGGCCAAAATAATCCCCCCTTAGGTTTGTTTTCACCTCATAAAGTGACTGCAGTTTTGAAGACAAAGCCCATGGAAAGCAAATCCTGTTCAGATTTTGGAAATTGATTAATGATTAAACATATTTAGATTGGTCCCTTGCAAAGTAGTAAAGATTTGCTGATGACACAGTTACATTCTTAAGGGAAATGGATGTTAATTGCTGTCTAGACATTTTATTACTACAGTGGGGCACTAGCCATTGACCATCTCTCTTCCTTTTTTCTTTTTTTTTTTTTTTTACACATTAAACTATAGGTCAAGCTAAGTTGTTTGTTTGTTTCTGTAGAAGATAACAGTGTGATTTCAGGGTGGTATGTAACTGAGAACTTTGAGATACAAATCATATCTCCTCTAAAATCAGTGCAGCAGGAAAGTATCCAAGTGACAAACACTCTACCACTTTTCAAAATATGTTTTTCTAATTCAAAAATGTAATTGTGTCAGCTGCGGTTTTAACAGATCCCTCTCCTTCATAGAGTGCAAATGTTCAGCAAGTCCCCACTCCTCTGCCTTTGTCCCTCTTGGAACATAGTGAAGCAATTGTTTAACCAGCTTCAGTGCTGGGTAGAATGCTTTGACTTTGCACACATAAAATGCTACAGCACACCTTTTAAATTCAAGCCAGTGTCATATTTTGCTGAGATGAAAAGACTTCTGACAATTTGTTCTGCTTGTCTAGCAAGCAAGCAGTTAAAGATTAATTCAGATGAAATTAGAAACTCATCATTGATAGCCCTCAACACAGGAGAATACGCTTGAAGTCAATCGACCTGATTCTGATCTTACCTCAGTTTTGCATCAGTATAAATCTGTCGCTGTCAGCCAACTTGATCCTGATTTATATCAGGGCAAGGAAAACAAGACCATTGTTTTTACAAGCCTCACTTATGCTGCTAAGTGATGCTGATTTACTCTAATGAGAATTCATCTGTGCTTCACAAGGTAGGTGAGAGGATTCACAATAGTGATTCTTCCTAGGGAAAAGTGAGCAAGTGATGGGAGTGAAAGTCTGCTGGTTCAAAAAACACACCGTAGTTTCAAGCAACACTGTTGAGCAAGGAGAGCGGAAGCAGAGGACACACCACCCACCTGTTCCAAATGCTAAAGTACATGGTTCAAACTTGTCGGTCTTACTGTATTTAAAAGAGACATTCCTGCAATTACCCTTTGTCATGCATTTGTTGCCCAGTTCTACTGTCCCTTTTCTGCACCATTAATGTAGTAAAATCAGATCCCTCCCTGGGAGACTATTTGCATGCCTGACTTTCTAGCTGACCCAAGTGCAGGAGGTCACATAATCAGGGAGAGTCTGTGACATTCTGGTGCTGTTAAGCAAGGTCTACCAGGAGTCATACTCTCTGGCTGTAGTCCTACCTCCTTCAGGTAACAACACAGCAACCTCACCTACAACAGAACACAGGGATGTTATGAGGTTCAAGGCTTACAATCAGCTGCTTCTCAGAAATGCTACATCTTTAGCTAGTTCTTTTTAGCAACAGAGCTCAAACTGCTTTGCTAAAATAGCCACCACCCCTCTAGAAGAATGCAAAATGAAGCAGAAAAATTAAGAACCTTGAAGAAAAAATAGCTTCTTTCTGAGGAAAAGCCACTGAGAAGAAACCTTGACCAAAAAAACTGAAAGATCATGCTTCCAAAATACCATCTCAAATGTTCATTTCCGATTTTGCAAGGAGTTCCTCACTGTACGGCGGCAGATTTGTACACACCTAACTGGTTTAGAAAGAGTGCCTGAAAGAGGATCGCAGAGTAAACCTAATGCCCACAGATTCAACCAGCCCCCTTGTTGTCTCTGCAACTTTCTCCTTCAGAGAACTTTTCTTTGATCAGAAGTTACAACTCAGACTTCTTAGGCTATTCTCTTAATCACATTGAGATCCAGAAGCTCAATGCCCTACTCCCACAGCATTTTGAGAAGCCAGGCTGCTGTGGAGCATTAAAAGAGTTTATGAAATCACACATAGAAGTTACAATAGCAGTGTGAAGGGCAATGTCAACACTAGTGTGATAAAAACATGCAAAAATAGTGGCAATAATAAATTACAGAAAGTTGAAAATAAATTTAAGTACCATTTTTAAGCATATTTAGGATCATTTTCAGTGACAGAAATCTCCAGACTCATTGTGGGGATTTACCTGCATTAGCAAACAGCAAATACGGCAGGTAAATTATTGTAAATGCCTAATCCAACCACAGCTAAATCAGTTGATTATGGTCTCAATTCTGTTCACAAGCTGAACGGACTGTCTTCCCTGCTTCTGTTATCATCAGGGTTGCCAGACTTTGCCTTGTTTCAGACAGAAGCACTGGCAGAGCACTCCCCTGAAGTTCGCCTGGCTTCTTTGTCCAGGGCTGGGTTAGGGTGCCCATCTGTAGGGCTGCCAGATCCCACGTGTACAGAAACAAGATGCTGGGGAGGGTTGTGACTGTTTCAGTAGGCACAGGTAGATCTAGCAGACATCTGTCTAAGACTATAGGCAGAAGTCCATTTCACAAGCAACTGTGCAGAGAATTATTATGTCCTTTCCCGCTGTTCAGCATCCTTATTGCATCTCTCTGGCATAGACCACTACCAGCTCATTTTTGCTGGCAGAGCTTCAAAACCCTCTTCAGGTGGATTCAGCTAGGTTAGCAGTAACCAGGGGGGCTGAGCTCAGTCCATTGATTTTTCTTGAGGTATATTAGGAAGCACTCATAGAAACGTATCGTGACCTTCAGTTAGTGAGGAGTGGCAGCACCTGGGGCAGCGCTGTCTTCACCCAGAAAAGTTGTACCTGGAAAAGCCTCAATATGAGAGACAAATATTAGAGGTTTGCCCAGTTTTAGTCAGGCAAATTTCATATATATATCTACGCTAAACTACAAAACCCTATGGGCCTCGATGTAATCCTCTAGGTTTCTAAAAGTCTAACATGCAGCAGTGGAGGAAGGGAGAGCAAAGAAGAGGAGGGGCAAATTCTTTATCCTGTAAATGTGGTAAATTTAATTATTTGCTGTGCTGATTAAACAACCATGCTAGGCCTCTCTGTTTCAGTACCCAAATAATCACATCAGAGCTTCTGGTGTTAACTAGTGATCTCCTCAAATGTTAAAGAGGATGTCTGTTTTATTAAAGAAGCCCTTTCAAGCAAGAGAGAAACCTGTTTTGACTGGAAAATGTCAATAATATGAAGGGGGGCAGTGAGGAGAAGGATGGTGGTGAGGGTGATGGATAATAATATTCCCCAGATTATCTAAGCAGTGAGTTTTTCTCTCTGATGGAAAAGAAGGCAAAGAGGAAGTCACAATTTCAGACAGTTTGCACAGATGGTGACCACCCTCAGTCAACATACTCGTAAAAATGGTTGTGTACCTTTTTTTCCCCTCAGTATATACAGAGAGAAATAAAAAGGGGGAAAAAAAAAAAAGGTCAGTGGAAAAAGTGCTTAAGAAGGCAAAATCTGTGTGAGCGCCTGAAGGGAGAAGGGAAGGGAGAAAGAATGTCATTTGACTGCCGTTGCTTTTTCAAACTTCTCTCTCTTGTCCTCCTGGCCGTATTCAACTTTTCAGTCTCTCCCATCCTGAATGCTCATCAGTTGAAGCTCTGTAAATTTGAAGTCATAATCAGCACAGTACTAGCAAGGATTAGAGGGGATGTGGTTTTAGGCCACTTTGATGGTCTCTGGATCCTGAAACAAGCAAGGAACTAGTTTAGTCTCTGTAAAAGGCAGAGCAGAGAAGCCTGAGAACTCAATGGATTGTTTTGCCCCACATTCAGAGTCCAAAACTTCACACAGCACAAGTTCATGGATGGAGACAAAAAACTTTAGTTCTTGGTAGGTTACAGCACTGCTTGGTAGGTTGCAACATTTCAACAGTGCTTAGAAAATAAAAAGAAACCCTGAAGGGGTTGTTGATTCAGAAAATAACATGGTGGTGGAGCATGTGTTTCTCAGGAGTCCTCACAGCCCATTTGTCTAAGAGACGTCCTCCCTTGCAGTGTCTTGCAGTATAAGCTGAGCCACAGCACAACCCTCCATCGCAAGAGCCTTACGCAGCTCCAAACATAGCGGACAGCAGGCTGCCCCTTGCCAGCGCCTGGGACCTTGCAGAAAAACTGAAACTCCGGGCAGCAGTCGACCGAGGTTCTCTTAGAGATTTGCTTCACTGGAACAGAAAGACTGGCTCATGCACTGCATTCACACACAAAAGGAGGTGGATTTGGGATACTGAGTATAGGTAGTGTTGAAGACAGCGAATGAATGGACACAGTACATGATAATATATGCAATCCAAGCAGTGAACAAAGACTGAAAGTGAGAAAGAAGTGAAATAGGTGTTGGACAGGGGAATGGTGTGGCCTGATAAACTGGCAAAAGCAGGCTAACTTTGTAGAGAAATAAACTACTGTTAAAATAAAGCAATATCTTAGCAATATTCCAAGCTTGGAAACTGCAGCTAGACACACTCAGGCTGAAAATACAGGAACATTTTTTCACAGTGATTGATGACAAATGACGAGGCCAGGTTACCTACACTCATGGTTTCCCATCTCTCAAAAATAAATAAAGATTCATTGAATTTTAAATTATATGCAGGAGTTCATGAATGAAATTTTACATCTTGATTTGTACAGGTAATTCACTCACTAATAGCTCCTCCTCCCCTTAATGTTCAGGAATATGCATAAATTAGTCTATGTGAGCAAACATAGAAGCTGCTACAATATTCCACTCTAGTCAAAGGCGTTACAACATTTGAATCCCAGCAACACGAAACACATTGTCTTCTTTAGAGCAGGATAGCAGGCAGCAAGCGAGAACCACATTTGAAAGTCTTGACTGTGGGACAGTTTGATATGTCACATGCACTTATTCTTAGCTACAGTAGAATAAATCTAAACAATATGTTTTAAAGTGTATTTTATTTATTATATGCTGATATTTCACATATTTCCAAATGCTTTTTTAAATACTGTTGTGAAATAGGTTTACAAAGATGTTTTGTTTCATATAATCATAGAATCATAGTATCATTTAGGTTGGAAAAGACATTTAAGATCATTGAGTCCAACGGTAAACCTAACACTGCCAAGTCCACCTACTAAACCATGTCCCTAAGCACCGCATCTACACATCTTTTAAATATTTCTAGGGATGGAGATTCAACCATTTCCCTGGACAGCCTGTTCCAACGCTTGATGACCCTTTTGGTGAAGAAATTTTTCCTGATATCCAATCTAAACCTCCCCTGATGTAACTTGAGGCTGTTTCCTCTTGTCCTATCACTTGTTATATGGCAAAAGAGACCAACACCCACCTGGCTACAACCTCTTTTCAGGTAGTTGTAGAGAGAGCTATAAGGTCTCCCTTGAGCCTCCTTTTCTGCAGACAACTACCCCAGTTTGCTCAGCTGCTCCTCATAAGTGTTTTTCTCTAGACCCTTCACCAGCTTCATTGCTCTACTTTGGACATGTTCTAGCACCTCAGTGTCTTTCTTGTAGTGAGGGGCCCAAAACTGAACACAGTATTTGAGCTGTGGCCTCACCAGTGCAAGGGACAATCACTTCCCTAGTCCTGCTGGCTGTACCATTTCTGACACAAGCCAGGATACTATTGGCTTTCTTGGCCACCTGGGCACACTGCTGACTCATATTTAGCCAGCTGTCAACCAGCACCTCCAGGTCTTTTTCCGTCAGGAAGCTTTCCAGCCACTCTTTCCCATGCATTGCATTGGGTTGTTGTGACCCAAGTGTAGGACCCAGCACTCAGCCTTATTGATCTCATACAATTGGCCTTGGTCTATCAACTCAGCCTATCCAGATCCCTCTGCAGAGCCTTTCTGCCCTTGAGCAGATCAAGACTCCCACCCAACTTGATGTCATCTGCAAACTTACTGAGGGTGCACTCAATCGCCTTGTCCAGATCATTGATAAAGATATTAAAGAGAACAGGCCCCAATACTGAGCCCTGGGAAACACAATTTATGACCAGCCACCAACTGCATCTAACTCCATTCACCACAACTCTTTGGACCTGGCCGTTCAGACATTTTTTTACCCAGTGAAGTGTACACCCATTCAAACCATTAGCAGCCAGTTTCTCCATGAGAATACTGTGGGAAATGGTGTCAAAAGCTTTAGTAAAGTCCAGGTAGACAACATGCCTTTTCTTCATCTGCTAAGTGGATCACCTTGTCATAGAAGGCAAAGAAGGCATTAAGTGCCTGAGCCTGTTCCTCTTCCTTGGTCACTATGTTTTGCCCCGCATCCAATAAAGGATGGAGATTCTCCTTCATCCACCTTTTGCCGTTGACGTGTTTATTGAAATACTTTTTATTGTTTTTTATGATAGTAGCCAGGTCAAGTTCTAGCTGGGCTTTGGTCCTTCTTATTTTCTCCCTGCATAACTTCACAACATCCTTGTTGTCCTCCTGAGTTGCCTGCCCCTTCTTCCAAATTTTATAAACTCTCCTTTTTTCCTGAGTTCCAACCAAAGCTCTCTGTTCAGGCAGGCTGGCATTCCTCCCCATCAGCTTGTGTTTCAGCACATGGGGACAGCCTGCTCCTGCTCTTTTAACATTTCCTTCTTGTAGAATGTCCAGCCTTCCTCGACTCCTTTGCCCTTCAAGATTGCCTCCTAAGGGACTCTGTCAACGAGGCTCCTAAAAAGGCTAAGGTCTGCTCTCTGGAATTCCAAGATAGCAGTTCCACTGACCTCCCTCCTTACTTCTCCAAGAACTGAAAAGTGTATCATTTCATGATGCCCAAGGTGACCTCCAACCAGATCTGCCTTGTTGGCCTTCCCCCTGCTTCTTACCCATAAACACTCAACTCTTGTCGTCACCATCATTAAGCTCTAGATAATCAAAACTCTCCCTAATATACTGGGCTACCCCATCACCTCTCCTTCCTTGCCTACTCCTTCTGAAGAGTTTATAGTGTATTGCAGCATTCCAGTTGTGCAATTCATCCCACCATGTTTCTGTGATGGCAATTATATTATACTTTTCCTGCTGCACAATGGCTTCCAGCTCCTCCTGTTTGTTGCCCATGCTGTACGCATTGGTGTAGATGGACTTCAGCTGACCTATTGATCCCACCACCTTTTTGGTGGGAGAAGCCCTAATTTCTACGTGACCATTCTCAGGTGCTTCCATGCTTTCTAACGCATCAATAAACCTCGCATCTTTGCTGCCACATGGATCTCCATCCTCTACTTTGACTGAGACAGTAGACTGAAGGACCTCGCTAGAACACCGTCCCTCAGACAATGGTGTGCCTTCCCTAGGCTTATCTCTAACAAGACTGGTTTTATCCTGGTTTTATTTTTTCTAACTCTCTGTTCCTCAATGCAGCAAATTCAAGTGTAGCTTTTGAAAACTGTTATGCATAGTCTTCATTCAACAAAGAAAAGGAGCTTATTTTATCATGATACTCTATTAGAAGAATAGTGAAATCATTATTTTGCTATAATTCTTACAGCTTCAAAAATAAATTAAAAAATATCTTCAAACTGTAAAAGAGAGACATTAGGAATAAACATTGAACTAATATATTAAACTTCATAGCCTTTTGAAAGGCATCCTCCCAAGCCCTGCATATTCTCTGTTGTCTGCTGCAGATGCCAGTAAGTGCAAAGTTTATATCCACCTATTTTTATTGCATGTTAGCAATCTCTCCTTTCTGAAAAACGAAAGTGACCCACTTATCCGTAGCCCACAAACAAAAGACTCAGTGACTCTCGAGTTAACACAAGAGACAAACAAGGAATTCCAGCTGAACTTCTTCCCCAAAGGAGGAGATTAGATCAGGTTTTATGAAGGCTTTTCTGCACCACCAGAGGCAGTTCGACCAAAATCAACAGAAAGTCTTTGGGGACAAGAATTCAGCAAAAGTCCCCTGAAAAGAAACATCCTGGTGGATAACAAGACTACCAAACCCTGTAATTTTATTTTTGTAACATATGTTCTAAAATAAATATTAAACTTCATCCTTGAGGTTACCTTCTCCTTAGGTAAGAGATTAGGATAAGACCTACAGAGATTCTACTGCAGGACTCATGTACATTTCTCTGAAGCTTCTGCTGCTGACCACTGTTTCAGACCATGTGCTTGACCGGATGGACCTGCGAAAGAGCCAGTGCAGTAGTTCCTGTCTCAGACATTGGAGAACAGCATTGGGCTGCTGCGTAAGGGAGGAGTAGAGCAGAGCACAGGAGCTGATGTCAGGAGTTGAGAAGCTGGTAACCAATACAGTTTTTGTCAGGTCCCTTTGCTCAACACAGTGCAAACTGACAGATGCATCAGAAAATTAAGCTTGTAAAAATCTTTAGCTTCCTCAGGACTTGTTTAGGCAGTGTCAGCATGAACATGTGGTGAAGAAACTCTGGCAGGGAAATAGCCCCCAAGATAAGTAGGGATAGATAGAGAGGTGATTCTGCCCCTCTACTCTGCTCTGGTGAGACCCCACCTGGAGTCTTGACTCCAGCTCTGGAGCCCTCAGCCCAGGAAGCACATGGACCTGTTGGAGTGGGTCCAGAGGAGGGCCACAAAAATTATCAGAGGGCTGGAGTACCTCTCCTGTGAAGAAAGGCTGAGAGAGTTGGGGCCATTCAGCCTGGAGAAGAGACCTCTCAGCAGCCTTCAAGTACCTGAAGGGAGCCTGCAAGAAAGCTGGAGAGGGACTTTTTACAAGGGGATGTAGTGATAGGACAAGGGTTAATGGCTTTAAACTAAAAGATGGTAGATTTAGATTAGATATAAGGAATAAATTCTTTAATGTGAGGGCGGTGAAATATTGGAACAGGTTGCCCAGAGAAGCTGTGGATGCCCCCTCCCTGGAAGTGTTCAAGGCCAGGCTGGACCAGGCTTTGAGCAACCTGATCTAGTGGAAGGTGTCCCTGTCCATGGTGGGGAGGTTGGAACTAGATGATCTTTAAGGTCCCTTCGAACCCTTACCATTCTATGATTCTATGAGAAGTAACTAAAATAACGATGAGATCCACAGGAGTTCCCTCTATATCAAACTGTTCTGTAGTATAAGGAGGAAAAGGTAGTGCAGAGATCTAATAAATCTCTTTCCTCCCTCATTTCCATTATTGCAAACTTTCTGTTATCATTGGCCAGTATTAGAGTGAATTAAAGCCCTTGAAGCTGTTCGTACTTCTGAAAAATCTAGGTCTTGCCAATACACAGCGGGCTACAGTACAAAACATACAATGTTTTACTGGGAACAGTTTTGGAAGTATTTTACTAATTTTTGTATAACATGGGCCAGATGCACTTGTTTCATTCCTTGCACACAGACTCACTTTTGCTTCTGCACTGATACTGGGCCAGTCACTGAAAAGCTCCAAGTCACCACCACACAAACTGGGGAAAATGAGAAGCTGATGATACAGTTTAAAATCCAAAGTGCATCTTCTTTTTAACAGGCATGAGGCCAGACTCCTCGCTCTTATGCTACCTAATGCAAGTACTATAAATTCAAATACTGAGCAAAGATAATGTAGGTCTTTCAATAGAATTGGAAAGATTCACTAGCTGTGAGATTAAAAAGGAATTCAAACCAGCTGACTGAAAGAAACACAGAGGTAGTGCACACTATACAGAGAGAAATTTGCACATGATACTGGGTATCTATTTTCTGACTGGCTTCCCTGGTTTCTGGGTACTAATTAACATTAAAACATCTTTCTTTGGTTTTACTGTGTTGGGCAACTCCTTCTTCCTGAACTATGTCTGTTTTAAACCCTCATCTCACTTTAAGATTTGGTAACATGCAATTTAGAGTTTACCTTTTGTTAAAAGCAAATACCTCACAGTGCCTTATTTATTGCTGACTGAAATTTGAGCCAGGATTTGGGGAAGACAGCGGCCGCCTTTCCTGTTTGCTAACAGTCTTTTTCTGAACATTTGTAAATAGATTTGGCTTTTTAAGTCTCATTGATGGAAGATGACAGCCTTTATTTGGTTAATGAATGCTCTTTTCTGGACTTTAGAAATAATATCAGGGGTTAAATGAACAAATTGTTGAAGTCCTTTAATCACAGGACATATCCTTGTTATACACAGTATTGCAGCTTTGGACTACGAAACTTAATTTGGAAACCACAGACACCTTGCATATATGGTTTCGGTAGGGTTACCAAAGAGATGGCCAATGTGGAATGCCTTCTCAGACTGAGAGACTTGCACAGAGCAAGATGGGGTCCAATGCTAGAGGTAGTTTTGAGTTCAGGGCTCAGTCACTGTTCGTGTATCTGAACACCTTTGCTGTAGTAAACATTTATTCTGCTGTTTCTTCTTCAGTGAGCAAAACAGGGGATTGAGTTTAAAAGAGGGAGAACGGTTAGTAGTTAATTTTTCAGATAGTTCTGTCTGTACCTATATAAAGATATCAAATATTGAGATCTTTAACGAATGAATACTGTTTTCTGATATGCAGTGGCTTTGGTCATTTATTAGGCTAGTATGGTGATGCAAATCAGGATTTCTGCATGGTTCCTCAGCAGTACACCCAGAGACATATGAATCTAAATGTCTTGTATATTAATGAGATGACATACCTCCGAAGGCTCATGCAGTCCAACTATCAGAGGGAGACAAAGTCACAACAAGTCAGTTACGCTCATTTCTGTTGCATAGGAATTTAGGCTTCTAATTACATTGCTGCATTTAGGATTCAGAATTAGCACGGCACTGAGAAAAGTGAATGTTTTTTTCTAGCTGTCTGAAAAGGTAGAGATGAGAATTTATTGCCCTTGCATCAGACTTTAACACGTAGATATCTTCCTCAAAGCTAGAAGTCTAAGCTCTCTGCCTTCAGTGGAGAGGAAAGGGTGAGCTTTATCTCATCCAAATCTAGACATTTAAAAGAGATTGGGTAAATTATATCTTCAGAGTATTTATTTGTATCCATAAAAACGCTGTAAAAATTTTGCTTAAACAATATACATACTGTAGTCGTCTAAGCTGTGTGAAATGAAGTCTCCCCAGCTTTCTGCAGTTGAGCACAGAGATAGCCCAACTAACTTTACATGAACTAACTTGGATCACAAAACTTTTCTGCCTAAGACAACGTGAAAAACTGCCTTAGCTTGTACAGATCTGTCTAGATCTCATGCTTCTAGTCTCCAAACCAGTTCATTTAATGTCTGTTAGGGTATTTCCCATAGCACACTGCGATCTGCAGAGCAGAGAAGTCTCTTTATATTACTCATTTCAACTGCTGAAGCTGTTTTCTCCACAGAGGGCAAAGGGGTTTGGATTGATGGGAACTCACAGTCTTGAATTCCAGGTAGTTTCCAAATGTTCTAGTTCACCCTGCTACCACAAAATAATATGTTTAGATGTTAGAATTAGATTAATTAGAAGCTGGCTTCATATGTCTGCATAGCTAGTTTTCCATTTTCTTGCCTTAATACAGTACTGCAGTTGACTGAAGATTCCAGTCTCGTATAGTGGCATTTTAGAGGCTTAGACTAGGCAGAAATCAAACTACAGATCACCAAAAATATTTTGACTCATCAAGTATATGTGGGAAGCATACAGTGTGTCCATCACCTCCCGGTCTAAGAAGAGAAGGAAGAAGGGCTACAAAAATGATTCGAGGGCTGGAGCACCTCTCCTATGAGGACAGGCTGAGAGAGTTGGGCTTGTTCAGCCTGGAGAAGAGAAGGCTGCGAGGAGACCTGATTGCAGCCTTTCAGTACTTAAAGGGAGCCTACAGGAAAGATGGGGACAATCTTTTTAGTAGAGACAGCAGTGACAGGACGAGGGGTAATGGTTTTAAACTAAAACAGGGTAGATTTAGGCTGGATGTAAGGAAGAAACTCTTTACAATGAGGGTGGTGAAACACTGGAATGGGTTGCCCAGAGAGGTAGTGGAGGCCCCATCCCTGGAAACATTCAAGACCAGGTTGGACAGGGCTCTGAGCAACCTGATC
>Ga0065711_1010850_pt1 | contig 16972 bp, 12 predicted proteins | sample Hoacrofraction12_FD_59098 | JGI IMG/M metagenome (GOLD analysis project Ga0065711, IMG submission 59098) | Hoatzin crop microbial communities from Cojedes, Venezuela - Epithelial fraction 12 v2 (version 2) | ecosystem: Host-associated > Birds > Digestive system > Esophagus > Crop | place... | reverse complement strand
AATATATTTTTATATATATATTTATATATACATATTTAAGAAGCGCCGTCAGACCGAGTCCGGTGAGAAGTTCGGTCCTGGGCCGGCGGCCGTCTGCAAAGCCTGGAGCTCCCCCGCGCGGCCAGCGGGAGGGGACAGGGACGGGGCAGGGACCGGGACAAGGACAGGGACCGGGACAAGGACAGGGAAAGTGACCGGGGCAAGGACAGGGACAGGGAGAGGGACCGGGAGCTCCCTGCACCTCCCGCCTAGGAATTTTGCACAATAATTCTTCCCTGCCCTCAGATACAAACACACCTCGTTAAAAATCACACCGCAGCACCGCTTTTAATTACTTTTTTTAACAAAACGCAACATTTTTTTCACTGTTTTTACGGAGTCTGCGAGGTTTTCTGCCACGGCGACGAAGCAGGAGGAACAAACACCTCCCGAGCGTGGTTTTTAGTAAGATTTGGGTGCCCGGAGCCGTCCCCTCGGGCTGTGGCTGATTTCCAGCCCGGAGTGACCCCGGGTGCCGCAGAGCTTTGGGGTGACCCAGCGGGGCGATGGGCGCTGTGGCCGTTGCAGGGCCAGGTCATGGCCCTTGGCAGAAGAAGAGGAGCTCCATGAAGGAGGCCTGTGTTGTCCGCCCGGACAGACGGGGTGAGCAGAGCAAAGGCTGTAGGCGCGGGTGGGGAGTGGAGGGCTAAAAATACCGTCTCATTCCGCTGAGCGTTGGGAGGGGAGGCATTCAGTCATGGGACAGAACGGTGCTGTGGAACTGGTTTAAAAGGGCTTCTGCCGCCGGCCGTATGTTGCCATGCTGCTACCAGCGGTTAGTATTGATAGAGTGCAACATGAAGTTCGGTGCAAAATCAGAGCACCATAGAATGGTAAGGGTTGGAAGGGACCTTAAAGATCATCTGGTTCCAACCCCCCTGCCATGGGCAGAGACATCTTCCACTAGACCAGGTTGCTCAGAGCTCCAGCCAACCTGGCCTTGAACCCTTCCAAGGAGGGAACATCCACAGCTTCTCTGGGCAACCTGTTCCAGTGCCTCACCACCCTTATGGTGAAGAATTTCTTCCTAATATCTAATATAAATCTGCCCTCTTTTAGTTTACAGCCGTTCCCCCTTGTCCTATCACTACACAACCTTGTGAAAAGTCCCTCTCCATCTTTCCTGTAAGCCCCCTTCAGGTACTGGCAGGCTGCTCTAAGGTCACCCCGGAGCCTTCTCTTCTCCAGGCTGAACAGCTCCAACTCGCTCAGCCTGTCCTCTCCACTTGTGTATAAATGAAGTGTGCAGACTTTGCACCAGAGTGGCTGAGGACTGCACCTCTGTAGACCTCTCCGTGTTTAGGCGTAGGGGCAAGTCTTCCAGCTGAGGTGCTGCGATTGACCTGTTGGTCTGAGCCCTGTGGAGATACCGTCATCATCTGATGACAGCCCTCACCTCAGTGAGCCCAAGAGCCTGTGTCTTGGGTCAGCCTGCAGCCCCCATGAGGAGCAAGAGGTTGTCTTTGGCCTCTCTCCACCGCTTATATTAGCAATGTGCAAGCCATGGAGCATGAATACATATTTTCTATCAAGGAAAAAAAAAAATTCACCAAGACAGCAAGTACAAGAAGTCACAAGGGCTGACAGCATCAACTCTTTCCCCGAGTTTTTCAGTATCCTTCCTCCAACACGTATAACAAGGCAGCGTGCTTGTATCTGGACGCGCTGCTGCTTCTTGCAGCTGCAGTTCATACCCGGCCAGTGCGATTTCAAAATCCCGGCTTTTGAATCACACGTGAAAGCACAGAGCTTAGAGATTTCCCCTCGAACATCCCATCCTTTCTTTACTTTTAGTAGCCCCAGGGAGAGTACTGAAGGAGCACTGTATCATGCTCGGTACATTACGCCTGCGATCAGAGTCGCAGCGCAGTAGTACGGACACAATTTTGCCCGTCCGTTTCTATAAGGTGGTTCCTTTAATGGCTTGGTAAAGCACTCATGCAATTGAGTTGCATTAATGGCGACTGAAAATGGGTTAAGTTATTGACTTAATGAATGAAAAATCAAATACCAAGAAGTACCGCCTCCAGCCAGCTAGGTCTCAAATATCAATTTTTGGCCTTAAATAATTCTGCTGCTGTTACTCCCTTTCCGCAGTCAGACCTTGTTTGCGTTAGTGCAGATTGGCACTGTTCCTCTAGTATAAATCTGCCCTCCCTCAGCCCTGGAAGGCTTATACCAAAATAGGTGAATTCTCAGGCTGAGCAGAGGTTTCCTAGCAGTTTTTGTATTACACTCCCCGCAGAGAGTATAAGTCAGGACTTGGTCTAAAATGTCCTTTATCACCCTGTTGAACCCCTGCTGCGGTTAGCAGCTGGCACAACTTAAAATAGCCTTCAGGCTACTCTAAATATTGCTGAATTTCCTGGGAACATAGCACTAGGAGAAATCATTTGGGGCACTGAGTCCAGCTCTCCCATAATCGTAAGTCGCCACGTGATAGACATCTAGTTTGCGGGAGGGCACAGCAGACTTCACCTTGCACTATGTCCTGTAACCCACTTGAGACTTCAAGTAGAAGATGCCGAAGCAGCTTAAAAATGGCAAAACATTGCAATAAAGGAAAGAAAGAGATCAAGGGTATGTTCTGTCAGAAACTGATGGAGGACTAGTGGTATAGAAGGATGGCTTAAAGCCACCTTTAACCTTACCTTTGCTCCCCAAGCTGCTCTTAAGCCACGGGTTGGAATGAGTCAGGCTCCCCTCTGCTGCTTTTGTGCCATGCTAACTTTGTAATCCTTTCTAGAAGTACAAAGCACTGGGAAAAAGATTAGTGGCACTCCGGTTAAAGCTCAAGTGCTTTGCAGCCTGTGTAGGAGTTTGTACCATATGGTTTCTGCTGGATCATGTAACGTCATACTGGTGAGCTGAAAAACACGTGATAAAAGTTTCATTCAGTCCTGGCCAGAAGCAAGATCTTGCTCTCTGTGGCAATGTACTGCCCCAAGTCTTCTGTCCCTGTCACTATATCCCCATGTAAAACACAGGCTCGTACGGCACATGAACACCTCTCTACTCTCGTTATAACACATGAAAAGAGCAGCTAAGGGGTGCATTGCCTCCAATTGTACCTGTGCTTTTCCTACTTTCGTGCTACATTTCCACTAAAAAACCCCCCACGGGCAGGGTTAATATCTCGATTATTTTAAGGGCCCACTGACAGGTTTGTGATCCTGACAGTCATTCTGGGTTCTCTTAATAATTAAAAATATGAATGTGAAATATATTCAGAAATTATTTTCACGAGCTCGAATTTTACTTGCCAGCATTTCCGTTGTTTATTAGTTTGATTGACAAAGACATGTTATTGCTCTCCCAGTGAAGATCTGTGCAATACTGGACACAGTGGCAGGGCTTCTTGCATCTCTCCTATGAAGAAAGGCTGAGGGAGCTGGGCTTATTTAGCCTGAAGAAGAGAGGGGACCTTATAAATGCTTATAAATATCTCAAGGGTGGGTGTCAGGAGGATGGGGCCAGACTCTTTTCAGTGGTGCCCAGCGACAGGACAAGGGGCAACGGGCACAAACTGAAGCATTGGAAGTTCCACCTGAACAGGAGGAAGAACTTCTTCCCTCTGAGGGTGGCGGAGCACTGGAACAGGCTGCCCAGGGAGGTTGTGGAGTCTCCTTCTCTGGAGATATTCAAGACCTGCCTGGCCGAGGTCCTGTGCAGCCTGCTGTGGGCGACCCTGCTTCGGCAGGAGGGTTGGACTGGGTGACCCACAGAGGTCCCTGCCAACCCGTAACATTCTGTGATTCTATGATTCCCAAGAAAGGAGCAGTCTAAAAGCGATAATGATTCCTCTTCTTCAGAAGTCTAGCTGTTTGCAAAAATCTGGAAATATTTATGTCCTTATTTTCCAGTATGTCTACAGTTCTGTGCTGCAGTTGTGCCGAAAGAAGCATAGCAAAACACATCTTTAAGAGCACTAAGAAGAATATGTCCGAGAAAATACTCTCACCAGGGCACACCTAGCTGTTAAATACGTGATAACAAGGGAACGATCTTGAAATTTTCTTGTGTATGAAACACAGCAACCAGAAGGTCTTAGGGAAAGACTGAAAAAAAAGCTGTTAGCAGTATCTGTAACATGCAGAATCCTGCCCCCGCTCCCATTTCCTCCTTTCCTTCACACGTTTGCAATGAGTTTTAAGGGTGCAAGTGTGAAAAAGTACACATACGGAGTTACTCGTAGGCAGTACAGAGACACTTGTCGTTTTTCTTGGTGTGTGTATTTATTTTTGATGGCCAAGCATCATAAATTTACCATTATCATGGAATGAATTGGGCAGTAGGTTTTGCACATGGCATGTTATTGTTTGCCCTGAAATCTTGCAAAGCTATTAGAAGCCAGGGTATCACTTCAGGTGGATCATAGGGACCTAATTTTCCCTGTAATCTGAATTTAGTTTACGTCCTTGATACTACATTACGCTGAAAGCTCTTCGCATACACATCCTAATATAGCCACATACTGACAGTCACCATTCATTCAAACAAAACCTTGTAAAAATCTTTTTTGTACAAGAATATGAATAATTTCTGTCTTGTTGACTTCTATAATAAAGCAAAAGATCTTATACTGCATTGTTTGCGGTGAGGGGAGGGAGTAGGCTGGTGTGTTTTTGTTTGGAGCATTCTGACAAGTAGATAATGTTCCACGTGTTGTATGGGCTTGACTCGTCCTGCATGTTTGTGCAGCGCTGTGGGATCAGCAGAGACAAACATCATTTGTCAGAGATCTGTGTTTTAGCAGCCCTCATTCACGTCGCTGTCCTAATTCCTGCTACCTTCGACTCCTACGGCTGCTTTGCAGTAAACCCCACAACTCTGAGCTTTGTGGCCCCATTTCTAAATGTATAACTACAGAGGATAGGAAATGGGGTTTTTTCACGTAACAGGAATAGGTACTGCAGGAACCACTGCAACACATAATCCTGCTAAACCCAACTTCACTAATATCCAAAAGGGAACAGGGCACGTGTGTGGACACAAACAGCAGACCGTGTATGAGAGTGCCCCAGGGTCCCCACGACTTCTTTTGGGAAATACATAACACCTCAGATTTTCAGAGTTCAAAGCAATCTTTAGCAGATAAGGATCTGGAAAAGCAGACCATCCGCATTTCAGCCTGTTACTGGGATCATTGTCCATACCTCTAGATGCTGACTATCCACAGATGCTGCCCACCTTGAGAGAAGAGATACCAGACTAGATCTGCCATATGTTTGTTGTCACACAGCATAATGGCTCGAATCCTATTCTCCATATACTTTTTCAGTGCTTCAGGAGTTCAACTTCTGACTCAGGTTGAACTCTGCTGTAAGAAAATAGCTGTGGCCTGGAAGTGTTATGATGCCCAGTCTTTTAATGCACCAGCTAGAAGAGACAGAAGAGCACAGATGTAGCAAATGCCACTGCACAGTGTGCTCTCCAGTTACCTGCAGGTGTTCTGCTGTACAAAAGCATAATGTCATCAAGCACTTGGGTGATTCAACTCCTCCCCATCCTCAGTACTACCTTGTAAGAGGTATAATTGAACTCTTTTTTCTTTTCTTTTCGGATTTTTTTTTCTATGTGTTTTTGTAAAGTCAAACAAATAGGAAAATTAATGGCAGCACATGAGTGCACCACAGAATAATGCTACTTCAGGACTGCTGTCCCCCTGGCTCCAATTAACCTTAGTGTTCGTTAGAGGTTGCAGCCAGCTGTATCAATCACAGTTACTTTGGTTGGGGAAAAAAAATCCCATCATTATCGCAGGCACTCATAGATATATACATTATTTTCCTAAAGTATCATAATCCTCCACTTACCAAAGAGGGCCTGTGGTAGCTGGGAGGAGATGAAACTCAATTTTCCTTCACATCTGCTTGATCCTTCGGTATAATCAGCACTGCATGCACCAGGCAAGGTCACAAACTATGGCAATGTTCATCTCAACATGCAATCTCCCCATTCTAGTGCCATTAACTGCTCAGCAACCTCTCCTTCTCCATCCCACTGTTTTTAATCTGCTAGAGCACTTCAGAGCAGGAACAGGAGATCTCGCCTCGCAGACCCGTTTCCCAGATCACTGTCACAGACCACACTTTGAGAAGGAGTCAGCAGTGAACCACTACCCCATTTGCTTCAGTGGAATAGGAAACAGACCATCACAGTGGGGTTTAATTTCAAGTTTGCTGGCCAGCACCTGCATCTAGGAAGAGATTCTGACAGCACCGGCATCACAGGCAATGCAATATCTCATCTCAGTAGCTTCCTGATGGTTTGTAGAGACCTGTAGCTGATCTAGAGACAATGGGACCAAAAGCATAGTTTATTTTCTGCCTTTTATTTTTTAAAAGGGTAGAGAACCTGTAGTGTCATTGCCTTCTGTTACGAAGGTGGTTATTTGCAGAATGATATGGTCAGCCACGCACTATGATTTTCTGAAAGCCTATTTGCTTAACCTGAGTTGTTTGGTTGAATTTTTGTTAAAGCTCTGTTAAAGCAGAGCATACATCACCTGAGACAAGGGTGGGAGGTTCTGGTGATTCTCCCCTAGTATTATTTCACACTGCTCTTGTTGCGCTGCAGTTGCCTCCTTCGTAAAAGCAGACCTTTCCCAAGCTACCCCCCTGCAGATCTGATGGGTCAGATGCACTCCCTTGACTCTGCTGACCACCCCTCTCGCTGAGACTCGTCGGGGTCTCCTTCCACACGGGGCCCTCCCTCCCCAGCTCACGAGTCGGCACCTCGGCACCCCGCTGCCTCTCTGTCCCTGGGTAGGGGTCTGCCACACGCGAGGGTTAGGGCACCCAAACGCTAGCTGCTTGCTTTGAAGCCGCCCCTAGCTCAAACAGGGTGAGGTAAAAGCGAGTAGAAGCGTTATGAAATAAGCACAACAAGCCACAGGTGCACAGAAGTAAAAAGATAACCAAGTCCCTGCCTTCCGAGTAGCAACATCAGCTCTAAATATCTCGCTCTGTGTGTATCCAGCTGACGAGCTGACAGATACTTCACAGCCCTCTGGCTGAGGATTCGGTTCTTATGCAAACCTATGACTTCAGATTGCATTCACGCAAGAGGATCTGGGATTTTTATAGAACCAGATGCATCTTTTGGCAGGAGGTATATATGCGTGTGTGTGTGGAGGGGGGCACATTCAAATTCAAATTCTCTCCCTTCTCTTTCTCTGCAAGGGAGATTGATAACTCAGGGAAGACATTTATGATACCAGACCATTATTTGCTTTTCGCAGTTTCAGAAATGCTGTTGTACTTTTGGAATGGCAAAGTGCGGTCGTCTCCAGCATGGGTGATAAACGGAGTCGCCTGGCTCCTGGTCTGCCAACCCGCTGCAAGGCAAAATGTTCTTTGCCATTTGGAAGAGGGAAAGTCTCAGTACAAAGCTTCTTCCCACACGGAGCCTTCCACCACGCTTACAGATCTGTCACTGGAGAAAAACTAAGGCCCCCCTGAGCTTGCAGAACAATCAGAAGAGTTCATTCACTGGCTTCCCCGCCCGTCTCAAACACAAAATGCGTGTTTGGAAGGAATAAGTTAAATAAACTTCCTGGGAACATAAAACCATTTATTTCAATGAGTGAGAGATAAGTCGCAGAAATCCATTCCTCACCTGTAATCCCTACTGTTTTTATGTGCACTGAAAAAGTACTTCTATCAGCATGATGCCAGCCCATCATTTCTTCGATAATGATCAACATTTTCTCTGTTATGCGCTGCTTCTTAGGCCTCGATTCAGCAAAGCATTCAGGTACATCTTTATCTTTAGGTCCACGAGCAGCTTGCAGTAAAAGCATACAGTTTGAAAGTAAAGTGCTCTGCTAAATTGGTTCCTTCACAGGACTAAAGAGAAAGCTCACACAAGAGCAAAGCAGCATTGCTTTCCTTCCAGTCACACTTGTTTTATTCACTTGCTCTTGCTGTGTACAGCTGTGGATTGCTGGCAGCGTGCTTGGATGGAATTTGAGGGATTGACAGCCTTCAAGACTAGATATACCAGCCTTTAAAACAAGCTTGTATAAACACAGGAACCAGAAGCATCCATGTAAACAAAGGGAGGCCATGCACCTCTTCACACCTGAGCAAACACACACGTAGACACGCAGCCCTGTACCAGCAACGCTCCAGCAGCTTGTGCAGCATTCACCGTATCGGCAAATGTAGCTCGCATTCCTGCTGTTGCTTTTCTCTGTGCTTCATGATCAGAGAAACACTGAGGCCAAGCCTGCTAGTTTTGCAGCACACTGTAAAACGTATGAAGAGGTTTCAAAAGTTCTGACAGTGTCTCAGCTATACTGAGCTAGCATTATAGCTGTGCTCGGGGAGTGCAGTATACTACAGCTCATTGAACTCCTACCTTGTTTTGTGTTGTCCCTGTACTTTTTGAGTTTCTGTACATTTTGCCTGTAAAGGTGGATTTGTCAGTTGTCAGGCTGAGATTTGGGGGGGAGGGAGATGTTGTCTGATTTTTGAAAAGGCAATGAGATTTTAAAACATGTTCTCTAATTCAAGAGGCTTGTAGAGGCTGTGTGTAATCACAAAGATCAGAGGATCAGAAGTAGAAAAAACTTAATATTGCCAACGTTGAGTATTTCTGAACTCTCTGCCACAATAGAGGCACCAGATACCTCAATACTTCATGGGGAAGCAGGTTGCTTCCCTGTAGTCTTTACTGCCTCAACTTCTTCCCTACCCTGCCACCAAGAAACACGACCTCCATGGCTGGTGTAAGATGAGCTAGATTTTATTTCCAGCTCCATTACAGCATGGCATGTGCAAGTCATCACNGAGGNGTTAGCCTTTTGAGGGCTACCCCAGGCCACGCTCAGTACCAGGTGAATACTGATCTTGGACACAGAGCCAGAGCACGTGGAGCCTCCCATGTCTGAGCACACTTGGCCGACTAGTGCACTGGTTTGGCGGGCTCCTGGATTATTCAGGCTCACTGTCCTCCCCTTAGAGTTGTATAGGCTGACCTCTTGTATAGCCCAAAGGACCGTTTACTTCAGTGAAGGGTAGAGACGTTCAGCCCTAATCACAGTTGGCTCAGGCTTAACACACTCTTCTACGTGACATTTACAAAGATTTAACGTTGCTTGAAGAGACTTGCAAAAGTCCCTGAGGGAGTTCTTCCATGGGAGTTAGATGCCTTCACGGGATGCACAGAAGTCAGCTGGGTGCCTAATTCCCATTAAGTTAACTCGCGCAAGTATTTTTGTAAGTCCCTCTTGGCACTAATCCCTCTTGGCTTCCCTTCCCTCTTCTCCCTTTCCCTTCAATCTTTTAAATAAAGACAGCACTTAGAATAAAGATGTGTTGCAAGGCTCCACTCAGTGCCCATAAAGTGCTTTTCAACTCTCGCAGAAGTGCCTAAGTGTACAGCATTCAGTGAAACTTGAAACAGTGGGGATTTTTATGGAGATGATGTGCAAGCTCTCTTCTATCAGATACCTTCACCTCCAGTTTCCCTGGTGCCAACATCGTACAGCTAAAAGAGGGTGCCGAATCCCCAGGGCTCTCCATGCCTTTTGGCAATGCAATTAAATCCCTCAAGTCTGATTCCCATTTCATCCATTTCTGCATGACTGAAGCAAGAGATGAGTTTGAGGAATAAAAGAACAGGAGATATTTTAGCTAAAGCAACATAGCTAAGTCTTAGTTATACTTTGTTATCTTCGAAAAGAAGACAGGTAATATATAAAGCAACTGCATGACAAAAAACAAACACATAGAGAGTAGGGAAGGGTGGAAGCATGTAGCTGACAAACCAGTAATTTGGTAACAGGGAGATGAAAGACAACAACTGATTTGTTTATCAGACCATTCTATTAACCTCTAATGCAACATTTCATCTTTTATAATTGAGCTTTCCTTTTTGTTATTAGACCTTAATAGCTAAATTGGCATCTTGCAGACCAGGCTAGGAAACACAGGCAAGCACAGGGGTTCAGACACGGTTCAGTCCCTTCATCTATTCCGCACAGAAGCTGCATCCGCTCGTTTTACCATGTGGCTGAAGTCTGGTTCCTACATCCTCTTCTGGCTTCACTGGTGAAGGAGACAGCACTCCTCGACCTGCAGGCCACCTTCCCAGAGCTGTTCACGTAGACCGGCTCCTGGGACTCCTTCCCACCTCCTCTGTGTCAAGACAATAGATTCGCTAGAGGTCTGCAAGCTACGATGAGCTAATTTCAACTGAAATGAGTTAAGAAGTAGTCCAGCGAACAACCTCCTCTCCTGGCAGGGTGTGCAGATGAGTGTCTGGTGACAAAAAGGCTCTGAAGCCAACACAGCTGCAGCTGAGAGAGAACATGTGGACAAGACCTCGCTCCCCCATCTGAGCCCACTTGGTTGTTCAAGGTAGAGCAGTGGTGCAGTTTATGCTCTATCCATTTAGGCAGGAGCAGGGAAAAGGAAAACAATCAGGCAGGAGAAAGAACTTGAGCCAAAACTTCCCCTTTGCTACTGGGCCAAAGAAAGGCTGGAGAGGAGGCTTAACGGTGGTGATTAGGGCTGTCAGATGGACAGCCTGGGTGCTGTGAATATTAGAGTGTGTTACATAGCCTCAGCACAACAAACTGAAAAGGATCCAGCTCAGAAAGCTACACCAGAGCACAGTGGCTGGAGGTGGGAAATAGGCTTGAATGCTGTTCCAATTTGGTGGGCGCATTTTGATGTCCCAGCTGAGGCTCCTGAGGGGAAATAGGAAAAGGAGGGTCTAGCTTGTGAATCGTGCCAAGTGTTAGCTGCCACATTGCCTGCCTGCATCAGATTTGCATAATTTTGCCCTTTCTCAATAGCAGAAGTGCATGCACCTGGAGGGTTTTGATGGCAGAAGCACGAGTGCCGGGGGAATTCTGGCACTGCCAAGGTCAGCTGGCAGCAGAGGAAAGGTTCAAAGGCTCTAAATACTGAGCTTCAGGGCCCAGGTTCTCTGTCCAGGAGACAGGACAGGAGAATTGATCCTGTTGCCTATTTTATTTCAATGGTTGGACAAATATCTCTTCCGTAATTTAAAAGTTGCTTTCGCAGTTCTCAGCCGGCTTTGTCCCTCAAATCTCAGTAATCCATTAAAAATCCCACATAATAACCACTCTTACTCCATTCCTTTCTCCCTGTTTTTTTTTCCTTCCTGATGCACTCATCCTTTTAAAAGAGGACAAATTAAGAAAGCTTGTTCAGAAAACTCTGCCAATTATGTAAGTGGAGACTGTCATTAGCCATATTTGGGGGAAAAAAAGGCATCAAATTACCTATGCAGTCAGCTAATGCCATAGCAGATTATATGTAAAACTGGTTATATTCACACCAATGATTTGGTGCAACAAAATAGGTCACCCCATGGCCATCCTTCTATGTGTAATGTGACATGTTTCATGAGATAGGGAAGGAAGAAGAAAATACCATTTGCTAACTGGAAATGGATTCCACCCTACTCAAAGTCCATGCAAGAAATTCTCTATATTTAAGTAGATACAAGAAAAAGGCAAAAACCAATTAAAAAAAAAAATTCTGGCCAGTGAGAGGCTTTTACTAGAATACTGAGTAGTAAGAAACTACTAAAATACTAAAAATTGAGTAGTAAGAAACAAACATGAAAGCTACAGAACTGCGGTTGACACGAATGTCTTTTTTAAAATAAACAGACATGTTTGATTATTTGTAATCCCTTATAATCCACTGTGTAATGTTAAATATTTTAAGAGAATTTTTCTTCCATTTGTTCTCAGAATGGTTGGCCTGAAGCCAAAATGTTGTTATTTTTAAAGTCAACACTCGACTACGGGTTTTGAGTTTCTTTCATGTTGGCTCTTTTTATAGCATTTTGAAATTGATTGTGCATAGCAAATTCACAGACAGCAAAAAAACTATGGCAGCATCTATCTCTCGTGAGGGTAAACTCCTGGTGTCATTTCCCAGGGTTCTGCAGCAGGAGAGGCTCTACAAAGTAGTTGCTAGGAGAAATAAAACAGACCTGTAAGCATGGAAGAACAGTTAAAATCCTGCTTTTACACCTGCAAAGCCAAAATACAACCAGTTCCTCTCTGCGCTTCTGCCAGAGAAGGAGAAGTAGGTAGATTTCTTAAAAGACTACGGAGCTGCGAATGCTACTGGTGAAAGAACTGGGCTGATCCTTAGCTAGGTACAGAGGTCTGGAGAGAGTCTGGGTTGTCTATGGACTGAAATCAGGGCCCAGAACAGTTTTGAATACGCTATTTAGTGGCATTTTGGAGGCAAAAATGAAGTAAATCAATCTCTGTAAGAAACTCTGTTCCTCTGTAAAAGGTAACACCATGACTTTTCTCTGTTAGCTTTTCATTCCCTGGCAGAGAGGATGCTTTTGCTCCTCCTGGGGATGCAGCTAGCAGGCAGAGTTGGCTATGACTGTTCTGTTCCTCCTGGTCCCAACAGGTATTTTGCACCCCTCTCCTCCCCATGACAGGCTGCCACAGCCCCTTCCATCTGCTGTTCTCAATCCGACATGTTTCAGATCTTGAATTGAAATGGTCAGAATTAACCATGCCACCTTTGAAAGTCTGGGGCTGGGCCCCAGCATCTATTACTTTGGCTTTCCACTCAGGAGGTATTTTTTCCTCAGACAACGAAAACGCGTTGTAAGTGCAGATTGGCTTTCATGGCATTCCAGCTCTGGGGTGGCTAGGACACAGGTTATATTTCCAAATATTATTTGGCAAGCATCAGACAAGAAAAATGCTTTCCTAAATGAAAATGGAGATTCTCTGACAATCACCCGTCTCCAGGAGCTTTAATTAGAATATCAATTATTGCAAGACTTGTGATGAAATTGCCAGTTGGCTGTGCTGAACGTCTCACATTCCTGGCCTACTCACGCAGGCTTCTAGAGAGGTAGCATCCCTTTCTTCTTAAAACTTTATACAACATGAAAAATAAGCTGCTTGAGCACCCCAATTCTCTTGTAAGATATTTGTATAGGCCTATAACCTCTTTCAGGGATTTCTTCTTAATTTGTATTCACTCACAACCAGCAGAGAGAATGAAAAGTGTGGCAGGGAGAAACTCATTCCAGGAGTTCTGCAGCACCCTGCAGTTTAGCAAAGGTAATTTGTGTAGTTACAGCTCTTCTTTTATTGAACACATCTGCAGCAGTCATTGGAATGGGATGTTTCCCTTATGCCGCCTCGAGAGCTAGTACATGGCCTGGGTGGAAGGTTGAGTTTGAAAAATGTTCACATAGCCTGTGACCAGCTATGGGAATACAAAAGCCAGACTACTTTGATCCTATCAAACCACAGAAATGCTACAACACAGACACACACAAAGAAACAATAGGAAGGACTCATGGGTAAACAGCTATTTATTTGTTATGTTCTCACCCTAAAGATTTTCTCATTAAGACTTAATGTGGTTTGGTACAGAGGTGAGCTCGGGCACAGGGTTGGAGATCAAGCCTATAAATAACAGCAAGTAAGAAAAACAGTTTAAAAATTGTTCAGAGCTTTTTTCCTTGTCTAAAATAGGATTTATATATTTTGCCCTTCTGCTATGAGGATGAAAATAAAGTAGGATACAACAGCCTTAAAGTGCAATTAGAAGCAATTCAGGAAAAAAACCTAATCATGTCTAAAATAAGTGTAGCTGCAGGAAAAAGCCAGAAGAGAACCCACAGCCGAACAGGTTGAGGTTACCCAGCCAAAATCCAAGGAATAGAGTTGGATACTCAGAGTGCTCACAGGATCCTGTCCCCTGACAGTGGCTGAAAGGGGTGTGATGGCAGCACGCACTCCTTTTTAAACCCAAGGGGAAATTCTGTTTGAGCCAAAGTTGTCTGCCGTGCCTTTCCTACCCCTCCCAGGCTCTGAAATGTTCAGAAGTAAAATGGTGACCCATTCTACTTCTGGTTTTGTCCCTGCAGTTCTGCATTTGAACAACCTTCCTGCCACACCTAGAACTAGAAGTATTGGGTTCACATATATCCAGGGAAAGAAAGAGAGACATTTAAAAAGTGTAGATTCCACACCACAGAAGTTTGTCAAAGTTTTGCACAACAGATGAACTGACAATTAATCTTCCTTTCTCCCCCTGCCACAAGCTGTGCTTACATCCCCCCCGCCTCCGTCAGAAAAAGCACATTCATCAATTATCTGTCTCTCTTCCATCCCACTCACCAAACAGCTGTAATTAAAAAAAAAAAAAACCACCAACAACTTATAAATTACATCGGGACACAAAGGGAAATCTCTCCATTTCGTAACAACTTTTCTAATTTTAAATGAAATGGGGATTCTTTTTCCCTCATGTTTCATGCTAGTGTATACTTTCTAGGACATCATATTTTGCTACCAATTTACAGCAGGTGTTCATCGAGATTACTACAGGGTCCTCCAGCAAACGCAGAAACAAATTGGCATTAGGAAGTCACACATTTGCTGTAGGGAGTCACCTTCTGCAAACCTTGCCTGCCCATAAGGATACATAAAAATGCAGCTCCTGGGAAAAAAGATTGAATTCTTCTCCTGGGGGAATGGAGGAGGGAAGTCGTGCTATTAACGAATCCAAATGGTAGGCTTAACTCGATAAGCAGAGCTTAGGCAGGGATGATATATCGTACTCCCCCATTTGAGAAGGAATGGCGAGGCAGGCCAGACATTGCCATTTTTCCTTGAAGACAACTCATTTTCCTGCACGTGATTATTCAGGACGCATGTCTCGGGTGCCTTGGCACTGGGACCCCCTGCAGGAACCTCATCCTGGCCCTTTCCCCACCATGTGAGTTCAACGGGTATTCCACTCCGCTGAAGTGAAATGCTCCCTTTCCTTGTTTAGCTTTCAGGAGCAGTGAGGCGTGTTGATTTTCTCTTGTTTTATGATTGAGAAAACCGACTTGTGTGTCACATCCTACGTTGCAATTGGACATGAATAGGGAGCCATCCATCACTCTCCCAGCTTCCCCATGTTTACTGAACGGTCTGTTAAAGAGGCTGTTAAGGGAGCCTTAGAAGCCCCAGATACCACCAGGAAGGACATGTTCCCCCAGATTTCTTAATTTGCACAGGAACCGGACTCCAGCAACTCTGCTGACGTATATATCAGCACAGGGAGCATGTCCAGGATGGTCTTGGACTGCAGCTTCTAGATGCAGAGATTTGGGGGCTTAGAGACTAAGCAGCAAAGCACAGGCTGGTGTTGTGGCCACAGAGCTCCCCAGGACTGCCTAGGCTTTGTCACTTCTGGCCCCAAAGCGTGCCAGAATGCAAGGCTGCTTACAGTCACCCTCATCCACGTTCCCCTCAGGCCTCCAAATTATGGGCTGCGCCTTTGAGTTTCGGCTCCAAATTTCAGTCAGCCTTGACTAATGAATAAATGCTGTCTGTTTTGGCGTGGAGCTCGTCCCTGCGGTGCGAAACTGCTGAGAACAGGGGGCTGCTTCAAGAGCAAAAATGATGCTGTGACCAAAGGGGACGATGGCAGCCCTTGGTTCTGCGTGCAGTCCCATGCCTTTGATGCTGCTCCCTGTGGACAGCACAGGGGAGGGACATCCACCCAAATTCCTTGCCGGGCTGGAGCCTAGGATAATACATGACTCCTGTGATGCCGGTCGATGTGTCAGAGTGCCACTGGCATGAGCTTAGTATAAACGCAGTGAAAAGGTACATCCTGGGGGCGTGCCCTGAGTCTGCCTCATCTGGCTGCATCCCAGGCTCACAGCTGGATAACCAGCTGCATCCCAGCTCTGACACGCTGCCAGGCTAGGAGCCTCTCTGCTGCCACTCCTGCTCTTCATCCTTGCTGCTACTTCTCATTATTTTCCTTCTTTCCACACTTCTGCTGCATAAAAATTGCCCATCTGACAAACAGTGTTACAGTCGAAATTTCATTATGGGCACAGGGGAACACACCTTATATGCAAAGCCAACAATTAGAGTTTATCATTAGTCTAATGTTTCAACAGTAAAATCAAAAAGAATCAGTTATTCTAAGTCCAGCTACGATGAAGCTAACATTTATAATCCATATTATCTAATTATTCCTAATTTCCATTAATAGTACAATCCACTTTGTTAGTCACTAACTTCCTGGTATCTACCTCTTTCCGCCATGTTATTCTTACCTTTCTTAAGGGCAGCAGGAGCAAGTAATTAGCATCCTGCATTCCTCACTGGGAGGAGTATGCTGTGGATGGTTAGAGTTTCTTCCTCCTCGGTGCTGGGTCTGCTTGGGCTTTTCACACAGTCTGTGGCTATAGCTTTCTTAAGTGGTGCCCAACTTCAGTTACAGAATATTCACTGAGGAGTTGTTGGAACAACAAACATGGTATAATTTCTTTAGGGTGAAACCATGGATTTTCACAGAGTTAAGCTAACGCAAAAAGTAAGTTGAACATTAGTCATCTGCTGGGCAATTGCTGGTTCAGATAAAACAGGTTAATGTAAGCTCAGGACAAGACAAGGCACGAAGTGGCCTGTGGTCAGGTGCAACAAAATCTGCAATCTGTCGGTAGCAATGGCAACATCTTATTTCCTAAGGCGCAGGAGTACGAAAGCTGTGTTCACGCTGGTGCTGCTGATGCACTCATGCTCTCCTCCAAACAAGCAGACCCACCGATTGCGTCAGCGCTTTTGTCAGTACAACTCTGCTTACTGGATGTTTTTCCAGGTACAGTCAAGTGGACTGCAGTCGAAGTGTTAGATGTTATTCCCCAAACACCTGAGGTTTTCTTTCAAGCTGGAATCACTCAGCTCGATTCACATCTGACAGAGTCACACTTTCTTTTCAAGGAACTGCAGCTTGTGGCTTTAAGCCTCCATCCTATTTTGGATACTAACGTCAAGGAAACACTTCAGCCCTTCAGCACTGAAAACAAAGTTCAGTTCCCACCAGCAATAGTAGCGTTACTATAGCCATTACTACTATAGGTTGTATTGTATAGCACACCCATGCAGGCA
>Ga0065711_1040420_pt1 | contig 16977 bp, 10 predicted proteins | sample Hoacrofraction12_FD_59098 | JGI IMG/M metagenome (GOLD analysis project Ga0065711, IMG submission 59098) | Hoatzin crop microbial communities from Cojedes, Venezuela - Epithelial fraction 12 v2 (version 2) | ecosystem: Host-associated > Birds > Digestive system > Esophagus > Crop | place... | reverse complement strand
CCCCCCCCTTGGTGTATATTGTGATTAAAACATAGCTAAAACATAATTAACATTATGTGATTCTGAGCATGGTCATAGAAGTAGCGTATGGAGGTGGTGTGGTAAGGAGGTCTGTTTGACGGGAGCTGTGAACTCCTCAAAAATCTGGGGTTTTTTGTTGCTTCTGTCAGCAGAGGATGCTGTCAACTTTGCTACTGTCATAGATTTCATGTTCACTTGTTGCAGTGGCACATACTTGAGATAGCATGATGATAAATCTCCATGTCCTTTTGTGTCAGGGTGAAGTCCCCTTATGAAGGACACTGGTAACACTAGCTGTTCCCAGAAAAGAAAGATATTAATCCCTTTCTGACTGTTTAAGTCATGGTAGACTTTTTTTGTTGTTCTGTAAAGCTGTCGTTTCATGCTCCAGCAATTAAATATTCAGAAGTACAGGGTGAGTGAATGTCTTCCCCTGTCATTGTGGTCTTGTTTGTGCAAAATGTAAATGAGGGGAGATAATGCAGAAGAGTGACTGCCTAGTAGCTTTTCCTAAGAAGCTTTGTGGTCTGGAAGAGCAGAAATATGGTGGCTGCTGGGCCCATTTTGTGAGCCAAGTGTGTCGCAAGCATAGACCTTAATATTTCCATTATTCCATTTCATTTGTCTGGGGTGGCTTGTTCTGCTGGGTAAATGTGTGCAGAGAAGTGTGTTCCCCTGCAGATAATATTCACACAGGAAAAGCATCCAGTCAGGGAAGCAATTCAATCAACCATGTTAAGGATGTCTTTCATACTGAGCAAAAAGAAGTGTTTATTCCTTACTATGCAAAGGCTGGATTTGTTGGTTGAATATTTCATATTGAATTCTGGTCTGTGCATTCAAGACATGCTGTCTTTTTCCTTTTTGGCTTCATTATTTCTCCTGGCTGATTAGAAGGAGCTGCTGTGCGGGGGTCCGTAGAGCTGGAACTTGTCTCGTGACTCATTTGATTTCTTTTGCTGACACTTCACATTGAAATTTATTATACATAGTTCTTGCTTCTCCTTTTGGCTCCTGTATCCCTCCTCCTTTACTTGCACATCCGAGCAATCACGTATTTCTTCGTGTATTTCTTTCTTGCCCTGAGCTAGATGCTCTGACTTCCCTGCTTCTCCAGATATGATGTAAGACAGGGAGTTACTACTGTGTAAGGGACATAAACACCAGTTGGTTTTACTATACATGGAGCTCTGGGCAAGGAGTGAGCCCTGTGCTTGTGCAGGGTGCCTGGGAGACAAGCTTTCCGTGGCTCTAATCTTTTGTGGGATTCGGAAGTTTTTTTTCTCCTCTGTGATTCATTATTGTACCTTTTGAGCTTTGCTTACCTAATGACTTAGTAAGGGGCATGAAAAACTTGGCCTCTGCACTGTTTGTGTGCATATAGCCTCTAAATTTAAGCTAAAGCCTCTCCTCCTGTGTGTCAGTCTAACGGTGTCATTTTCTCTATGCAGTGTCTCCAGAATCTCATTTGAATTTGTTCATAAAGACATTTAGTTAGTAATAGCAATAGCAGTAGTGTTGGTCTAAGAATGTGAATTAGAGTGGTTTTTTTATAGGTATTGGTAATAACCCTCTATTACACCAGCTTTTATGGGTGGGGGAGGAGGAGGGAGACACAAGGTATAACTCTGTTATTTGGTCTGATAAGATGTTATCTCTCTACATGCGCTGCCTGTGTTTAAGCTGTCACTGTCGTCATCTTGCTGCTTATTGAATGCAACTGACAACTGTAAACTTAGTCATGTCTGCATGAAAGCATTTAATACAGTTTGTAATCTGTATACAGATTGTAATATTAGGTTATTAACACATAAATTGGTATGAGTGGGTTTTAAGGTTAGCTTTAGCAGAATCCCCAGCTAAAATGAAAAGACTTCTTGTATTCTGGGATAAGAATATCTGAATGGAGAATGACATCACTTTAGTCTTCTGGCATAATTGGTAAAAATATGTTCTTTATAGACAAGTCATCGATGTTGAGCTTTCTAATTGCAAGGTTTTTCTTGACTGTCTTATGTTTGGATCACATAGTAAGTTTAGATTTTTAGAGCTAAACTATCCTTTCTTTTGACTTCAACAAGTTTGGTTCCCTTCTAGAGTCTTTTTTTAGTCTAGAACAGCGCTGATGCTGGAGACTGTGGGTGATGATTGTAGGACTCATTGGATAGCACAAGCTAACTTTTTTCGTGTGTAACTAAATCTGTCACCATAATCAGAATGTGAAGGTGTTTCTGCAGCTGAATTCTAGCCAGCTATGTCCCTTTTTGTCTGCAGTAAGTGTGGGAACAAATACACAAATACAGGTCTGTTTTATCTGTCGGACTAAAAAGCAGATATATAGGACAGTGCACCACCTCGCTGTCTGAAAGCCTGGCTCAGATCCTTCACTACAGTTCTATAAAGGCTTTCAAGCCAAGGCTAAAGGTGTGACTGTGGCTGACTCCTCTGTCTGATTCTGAGAGTGGGTTGCCTGTTAGAATGTAGATATGAAGGAGCTTGGAGAGTACACTCTTTTAATGTCTGCAGCTTTTCCCGTTTCTGTCCTCTCCTTTTTCGTTCCTTCCAGGAGGATCTGTGCTGGGGTAGATCCATTCAGTTGTGCCATTGTCACAGACTAGGAAGGTCTTCATTGTGTCTCTACAACAAGAAGGGCTTTACCTCCCAGGCCTGAAATCTTGCTTTGGTGCTTTATCTTTTTAATTTCTTTTGAGACACCACTGAGCACACAGACAGAGAATGAGAGCACTGTAGGCACTGTTTTACTGAGACCATGATGGGCATTCTGATTTTGTGGAAGCAGACTCTTGCTTTGCAGAGATGATAAATCACTTGAAGAAAGTTTACAAGATTCAGGGTGATGTTATTTGACTTTATTTGTCAACTTAAAATCCTTATGTTTAAGGCATCTTTTAGGCCAAGAGTTGTGCTTTCACAGATGGGCATCTTGCAGGGGTATCTTCATTAGTGCATAAGGTACATGAGTATCTGTCATGCCCGTCTTCTGCCGTTTTTGGTTGCTGTATTGACGCTGTCACGACAAGAACTGCCAAATCTAAAGTTCTTCCACTAGGCTTGTGTCTTAAAAAGTTCTAAGATCACAGCCTGATAGATGACTGCCACTGCATTAAAGCTATAAGTCTCACTTCCAGTTTCTTGAACATGATTTTTATTTGTTTCAGAGAACAGTATGGTACGCTCTTTTTGGCCTCTTCCATAGTGTTTATTTTGGGAGTCTGTTTTGTGTAACAGTCGGTGCTCCACTTCAAGCTGACATTTTGGTTTAATTTTTTTATATGTTAGGGAGAGAAGTGCACAGCTGATTAGACATTCATGTGAGAGATCAAGGCAATCACACTTCTTTTGGAATGTCTTCATTTAAAGTATCTTTTCTTGTTAGCTTCTTTAAGAACCTTGACTTGTGCATTGGTACCTGAAAATATTAATTAGGAACTGCTTGGAAGCAATTGTTTCTGAGCTAACTTTATTAGGAGAGAGACAAGGGGAGACAATGGCTGTGGCAGTGTGGTTACTCAGTAGTAACTGAGTACCCTTACTTGGATAGTAGGTTTGTTTGGGATTCTGTTTTACCTGTTACTTCTCAGGTGTAGTGGTGGAAGTCTGTTTCAGGGAGGGAAATGTGTGTCATGGTGAGAATAAGCATATAGTTTACTTAATGGCTGGGACAGAAAGAGGTTTTGGAAAGCTTGAGTGAGGAGAGAGAGAGGTTGGAGTTTACCACTTACTGAAATAGCTTCTTCCCTACCTTGGTGAAGGAATTCCATGCTCATGTTTAAATCCAGTCTCTACCTTTTCAGTCAGACTCTGTATCATTGTTTGCTAGAGACACAGCAATGGGAGCACTAATCTGCAGAAATGCAATCAATTCACAATGCACCTACTGTTTTCCATTAGCACCCCAACTTCTAAGAGCACACGGGTAGAACTTGGACTCTTTGTACAGCCAGTCTTGGTCTTTACTGCTCTCTTTCCCAGCTGTTCACTGTGTGCTCATGTGTTTGAGAGTGTTTTTTCCTTCCTGTGACAACCTTCAACTTCTGCAAAAGAGACTCCTTCCAGGTTTTCTTGGCAGGAAAAAGGAGAGATTGGAATGGCTGAGGTTTTTTGTGAAACTTGAAACAATTATGGAGCCACAGCTCCAGAACAGCAAGACGAGTTCTGTAACTGGAGAGAGGAGCATAGGGAATCCCAGAGGTAAGGGGTTTACTTTGTAGGGTGACTGTAGCCTAAGCTGACACCACAGGAAGGATGGGATGCCAAGTGCTAAGTTCTGATAGGGTATAGTGAAGGTGGGTAAGAGAGGTGAGTTTGATCAATGGTTGCCTTTTGGTATAGTGGTAGAAAGGTAGCATATCCAAAAGCTGTTAGGCTGTGTTTTTAGATTTTTCTCCCTACCATCCTGATGTTTACATTTGAGGTTAACAAAAGACGTGGTAGGAGATGTAAGAATCTAGATGGGCTCTTCTTGTCACTTAAATGCTGATGGAAATGGATTTTTTAGGATCCACGACAAATCAGTATACTGTAGAAAAAGCAGCAATTTCTTTCTGGAAGTCTTAGGTGGGACGGTTTGTTATCTGTCTCTCTTACTTGAGCAGTTCAAGTAATATTCTTGTTAGCAATTTGTTATTTGAGTTCAGATAAAGATATTAAAAGCAGGTTTGCTCTTTGTTGTATGTACCTGCCTTTGTTGTTTTCTTCCCAGAGCCCCTTTATCTGTGGTTTTGATGCTGTTTCCTCCGCCTCTGCTTCTTGACTCATATGGCTCTGCATCATTGTTTTTGATGAAGGTGGACTTTCTCAAAACTGGCTTTCAAGGCATACCTGAATTTTGTGGAACTTGATGGTCACTTTCTGTTGGTTTTTTCCCCTCTCATCTGTTATAGGTTTCTGGAGCAGTTAGCACTGGGATGTTGAGTCCAGATACATAGCAATTCATGTTAATTATATTCATTATCTTAAACACAGTTGCAGGCTAAGAGTGCTAAGAAGTCCTGGATGAATGGGAATGATATTGAATCTACTCTTTGAACTACATTTTTCAGGGATTAGTGAGAGTCTTAGCTTGGCTTGTGATCTACTCATAGTAGCCTGCAGCTTCATTTTCCCTGTTCGTTTTATCTTTATCTTTTCTGACAGTCTTTTATATTCCCCTTATCTTGGTCTTAATGTCTAATAACACTGCCTGGATGCAATGACAGGCAATGATTATTTCCTTGCAGCAGTACTGCAGGATATTGCTAATGTCTCCAGCATAATGTTGTTTTACCATTAAGACACGTTCCAGCAAGGCAAGTGACTTCTAGCAGGGTGGTGAAAGAATGAGTACCTTTTGAAAGATGGCAGTTGCCAGAAAAGCTCACATCATACTCTATACCGTTGGTTGCCTGGGCTTGTAGAAACGGATTTGGTGTCAAGATGGTATGCCTGAGTTTTTCTGCTACTGATGAACTGTGTTCATTGTTTTCCTTTTGCTTTTATTTTGTGTCTGTGAACTCTGAAGTCAAACTAAGTCACCTGGTAGGTGATGTCTAGTGTTAAAGAGAGTGATTAGGAAGCAAGCTGTTACTAGTTTGTTGCTGGCAATGCAGAGTGGGCAGTGGTTAGCGTTCTTCAAACCTGTAGGTCTAATGCATTAACGTTGTTTGTGCAGTTACATTTTAATTTCTATTTCCCTTGGAAGAGCAGTAGCATAACAGTGCAATATACTTACAAAAAACAAAAACAAAAAAAACCCCCAAAAAACCAAAAAACAAAACAAAACAAACCCCCAAAAAACCCCCACAAAGTTGGTGCTTACTTTTGACACTTTATTCCAGTATTGAAGCCTGATCGGGCAGCTGATTGTATGTTTGCGCTATGACATGTGTTCAGTGAGCACCAGTTGTGAAGTTTCCAAGTGATTAGAATTAGCCATAGTGATGTTTCCCTAGTCATGCTCGTGCTTGGAAGAATGTTTGAAAATGGCCAATTAAGGAGTCTCAAAAGAAGGGCAGTTATAGTGCTGCATGCCCTGTTTTGTGTTTTTTGCATGACACTGAATATAAGTGGTTTCCTTAATGCTCATGTACAGGTCTAGGGTGGGGAGTAGGGATTCTCTACTTTCGTCTGACCTCTGATGTTTCTGTTTTCTAATGATTCACTGTAGCTATGGAGTGTATCAGTCTTATTCTAAAACGTGTCATCAATTTGTGAGCCCACCACACAGTGAGGTGATTAAAACAGAGACAACTGGGTGCTGCACGTAGATAAGAGTGAGTGCTTCATTCTGGTTCTGTTATCAGTCTTCCTCTGAAGCAATTAATCCTTGGCATTTAACAGGCAAGTGCTGCTGTTTTTCTTGACCAGGTGATAAATCCTCTCTTATGTGATGCTTCTCTGAAACACTTGATCTTCTGAAGTGCCATTTTTAATCTTATAAATATATTTTCCCCTGAATGGCCCTCTGAGAGGTAATCAAGGCTGGGGGGATTTGTTTCCCTCTGGTCAGGAGAGCCATTAGTAACTCGGCAGTTGCTGTTTTATAGGAAGTTTTAGCTGATAAATAGATGGAAGTTTTCCCTGGTGTTCTTTTGAAAAAGCTGCTAGTGAAAGACTGGCATTTTAGCCTTCAAAAGAATGTAAAAAGATGGAAAGGCACCATGTCTTGAGTGACTTACCTAATTTCTTTACCAAATACTGTATTAAGTAGATATGTTAAAAATATATTCTTCTAGTTCCTGTCTGTCCAGTTGGGCAGCATTGCGCTTTGCAGTTTCTCTAATATTTTTATTCTTCAATTTTGTTTGGCTTCCAGTGTTACACTTAAGAGTTTGCTCCATGGTTCTAATAAGTTTAGTACCAGGAAAGGCTTTTCGTGTAGCAGATGCTTCTTTTTGGTTAAATTTTCTTGTTTCTTGTTGTCTCCTCCTGTTCTGCCTTAAGTGCTTCTCCTTCTTTCGTGGTCGTGTCCTTCAAAGATGGGTAGATAAATTTATATTTGCGCCTTTCATTTTTAGCAGATTATGTATATTCTTTTAAATCAGTGGTTTCATCATTTTAATGTCTGTGGATGTCAATACTTGTACTACCCTTTTTGATAGGACCAGTGCTTCTTACTTGCTTATTTGTATCTACTTGTGGAAAAAAAAGTCTCTGCTTTCAGAGATGTCAGTTGTCTTGAATCTTTTTTTCTTAAACATAATCCTGGTTTTAGGTGAGATACCCTTGTCCTCAGTCATATGTAGGGCAGTCCCCTTTTCTTGGGTTGAGTTTACAACTCCTCCAAGACTTAATGACTGAGTAAAGTAGCATATACTGGATAGAACCTGTATTTTTTGATTAAGAGAGTAGTCGTAGTTATCCAGATGTTGTTGCAGCTACTATGTCTGTCTGCAGTTACAACTGACTTGCAGTGTGACTTTTCCTTTTGTCTTCTAGGATACCAGAATGCCAAGGTTTTATTTATTTTGTGTTTACCTGTCTATTTAGAGAGGTTGATTTCCTAGAAATGCTCCCACTTTTCCCTAACTTCATTGTAGGAGATGCTCAGGATCTTGCCAGATCAGGCAGAGGAAAAACTAAAGTTTTAACATCTGGTATTTGCTGCTTCTCTCAGTTGTAAAGCTAGTAGTTAAATTCCTATCATATTGTTCCCAACACTGTGTGTCCCTTACCCATCAGGATGGTGCTGGAAAGTTATCAACATGTTCTTACAATCACCAACAAAACATAATGTTCCCCTCGACACCTTTTTCCTACTTCTATACCCTTTTGTAAAACATAGTACACACTTTGACTTGTAGTCCTAGGCAGCTCTTGTGAGTACACCCTCCTCATGATACATGACATCTGTTTTCATCTAAATTAGCAGTGAATCCTATGAAGTGAAGCAAGATTTCGGGATCCGTTTCTTTAGTACAGCGAGTTTAATGTGACATGCTTCGAGTACCCTCTTCAGAGGACCTGGAGTCAGACAACCAGCCTCTGAAGCCAAACAAGTTTGCATTTTCTGGTACCCTCCTCTGAGTTCCTGATGTGATCTTTGTGCTACTGCCCTTCTTGCTTTGTGCTACTCCTGCCCTCTGTGCTATCTCCTCTGAAGTAACTTCCTGCAGTCTTAAAAAATCGATAGCAAGTAGGTGGATATACTTAATGTTTGAAATACCGAAAAAATACTGGTTTTTGCTGTTACGTGAGGATGGTGCAGCTGAATCCACTGCCAGCCCTTAAGGATATTAGTAGATGCCACTTAACCAATTATTTAGCATTTCTATTGTATGTAAGTGTCTAACCTCTGCAATAGAAATTGATTTAGCATTTTAAATTGGATTGCATGAAACACGGTAAAATGCTGAAAACACGGAACAATTGGCTTGGTCTGATATAATTTGATTCTTATGAACTTGCTGAGCTTACTAGTGCTGGCTCTGATAATTAAATGGCTTTTCAAAATGGTCATTGTTGACCTAATTCTATTGGCAGTGTAGTCAGTGGGAGTTTTAATATTGACTACAATGGGAACAGTTAGACCAACAGATTGCATTAGAAATCCCATGCTGTGTGTTTAATTTCACTTCCTGATACAACAATCTCTAAATATTAAAGACAATTCTTGCCAAGATAGAAAAGCAGAGCATAGCTTTTTTCAGTTCTGACAGTCTTGACTATGTTTTGTATTCACTCGGTTATTAATGTGGTAGCCAAGTTACCTGATGAAAAAGAATGCCTTTTTCTTCAAAGTTTAGTAGATACAAAGTTTTGTATCTCCATCTCTGTTTTCAGAGCTGGTATTGCCGCTCCATTAGATTTACATTGGTCAACTTTTCTCTCAACAAGCAAACAAAACAATAGCAGAAAAATCCAAGGAGATTTGACTGGCTTATCCTGTTTAGTGCAAACTTTCATCCTTCTTATGACCTGTTAAAGGTCCATAAATCTCCTGAATGTTTGGGAATTGCTTTCTTTTCCTGCTACATTTTGTGTTAGTGTTAATGCTGTTTTTCCCCTACCAGCTCTTATTCTCTGTATCACTGTTTTGATTTGTCCCACACTGGTATCTGAACAAATTATGAATAACCTGAATTTTGAGCAAGACCCTGAAAGTTGTTATGACCATTTGTTGGTTCTTGCAGTTTTCCTCCTGAGACATATAGGTCTTTTAATACTTACAAAATTAAGTCTCTCTTGTCACCTTACATGCCGATTACTTCTGATTCTTTCTCTGCATCTTGCCCAAGGGATTGGTTAGTTCCTTCATTATTATTTTTTCACTGCAGAAGTTTCCTTGTGCTGTTCATATTTGCTGGTGCACTTGAAACGAAGGACATCACAGGACACCTTTCTAACCCTGCTACAGAGCTTGCTGTGTGGCACATTTTTGTTTCTTTTGCTCTTGCAAGGATATTGAGTAGCTTTACAGAAGAGGTTTTTTTTATGTAGGCACACACACTCTGAGGGATCCACTTTTGCAGGTTATGTTAATTAAACTATCCACTGTAAATCGTGAGCTAATGAGTCTGTAGGTAGTTGATGCTAAATAGAAAGTAGAGCATTAGATCTTCATCAGTCCTTTAGAGAACTTTGGAAACTTCTCATTTCTTGCCAGAGTGCTTCATGCTGGCACTGCAGTCGTGCTAACATCTGCTCTCCTCCCTCTGTCAGCAGGCTGTATGTGGTACAGAAATAACACAGTGCCACCCATCTTCACTGATCTTTGGGTTTTTTTTTTTATTTTCCTTTTTAGAAGGTGCAGAAATAATCTTCAGCTGGCACCAGGGTAATATCAGCTGTTCTGGCTTTTCAGCACTAGCTGCTTAAAAACACTCTTGCATGTTGTTGAGCATAGGAGTTTAGATATAAATGACTCTCTAAATTAGTGATTCAGAGTAATGTTTAGTAATATTCCTCTTTAGCACAGGGGAGTGTATCTCACACTTCCATTACAGTAAATAGTAATTCTGGCATTCTCAAAGGATAGTCACTGTTTCTCATTCCCAGTTCGGCTGTTTGAGTTATAGGGCAGTGGCAGTTGGGGTGAGGTGTTTTTTTATTTTTTTCTTTAAGGGGATGTTAAAAACAGATTGCTGTCTCCTGAATCAGTAGAGGCTGTGTCTGTCATGGTGAAAACTGAAGAAGTTTAGCCTATGTTTTTTCCCTTTTAGGGTTTTTTTGTGTTGGGGGGGTGGTATGTACAGTGAGTGGGACAATACAAGATGGCATTCTCATATCAGAAAGTCTCATTGCTTAGAAAATTTGTGTCCTAAAATGTATTTGTGGATGGTAAGAGTATTGGATAGTGGCATTTTAAAAAACTTGAACGATTAGTTGCTTTAGGTCTCTTGATTTGGACTGTAGGAGACTTTGCACCTTTATTTTCTTTTGTTTGCTGGAGCTCATTCCTCATCCCTTTTGAAACCTGCAGCAGAGATTCGCTTCACCTGGAGGGTTTTGCAGGCTATAGTCCTACTGTTGTTTCTTTTGCTGGTATTTGTCCCTCTCAAAAGCATCTTCTAATTCTAGTAAATGTGCAAAGCAAATGCAAACCCTGAAAACCATTTTGCTGGTTTTCTCCAAGGGCTGCATATCAGCATTTTTTCAAACCCGCTACACTGACTTCTAAAAAGTGTGTTTCTCCTCTGACTTTCACTAGCTCTTACTGTGTGTGGTAAGATCTGGAACATGACACTTCTTTTTTGCTTTGGCCTTTTCTCTTTAGCAGGAAAAGTTGATGTGTCAGCGCTGGAGTTCGAAGGATTCCTTCTGTTATTGATGCACATCTTAATAGGTTGGAGGCCTCTGATAAAAGAACCAGCAGCAGCTTTTATGTTGCTGATTTCAGGAACCCTGTGGTTACACAGAAACCTCAGTGCGAGGTGTGGCTTTGGATGTGAACTGCAAATGCTGCCTCTGCAGTGGGAGGAGAAGTGGAAGCTTTGAGCTTGGATTTAGATTTGGTTTTGGTGAAATAGCTTGAAATGCTAACGAGCTTTGCAGAACAACCTCTGCTCTTGTGTTCCTGGTTCCTCAAGTGAGTGGGGAACAGCCATGTAATGGACTTTCTTGTCAGCCCACGTTTCTTGCTCACTGACTTTACAAAAGCAAAGCAGAAAAAAAGATTATAAAATGCACAGCTTGCTGGCGTAGCTTAGGAATGTGCTGCTAGTGTATTGCATAAGGAATGTTTAGTTTCTTAGTGATTCTAAGGCTCTGCAAGTAATTTTCTCCCCACAGCTGCTTGGGAAGGAGACAAGTAGGGCTGCAATTACAGATGGGGATCTGGAATCCAGGGAGAACAGACTTGCTACTTGTGCAAGGTCATGGAGAGAGTAAATTTCTGGATGGGGAATAAAGCACTGTGGAGGTCTGTTTCAGAACTTGAGAGTCGCTGATGGAGTCTCATTATTTTCCTTGCTGTTTTAGTGCTGTATAATTACAGGTCCTCTTGTGACCTATGAATACAATATCAGGAATTTTGTTTGCTGAGAACTCCGGAGGTCTTCCAGTTTGGCCTTCTGCTTGTTGTAGGCTTGTTATTGCCAAAATCAGACTGGGTCAGCTGTGGCTTTGTCTAGCTCCTGTGTTGAGACTTCCAAGGATAACAGCTCTGCAGCCTCTTTGAGTAACCTGTTCAGTGTTGCACTGCCCTCCTGGGGAAGACGACTTTCCTATGTCTGCTGTAGGACAATAGATGCTAGACCCTTTCCCCTCATTCCCCAAGGCTCAGACATTTATTATGAAATAGAATGAGAGGTTTTTGAGGAGGTACAGTTTTGCCTGATACCACCTAACATTTCTGACTTCACTGGAAAAGCTTGTGAAAGGTTAGATTATCTTAAGCTGTGATGGCACTTAAACTGGACCTTGAGGGGAGCAGCGCAAAAGATTAGTCTGCAGATTATGCTCTTTTGCTTGCACTCCTGGGAATGAAAAAGTGAAACTGAACAGATCTCTCTGACTAGCAGAAAGTTCTCATGAGGACTGTGGTGTGCTTGCTTTTGCTCTCCCGGTGCAAATTCTATGGTTTCTTGTGCAATTGCTCAGGTGCTGACATTGATTCATTGACTCTTTCTGGTTTTGTTGATACTTTTGAGACATTGTGAAACAATGAAGAAAGTGGACATTAGGCTAGTGCTGTCTAAAATTGTCAGGAGTCTTTGGTACAGTAAGTTGTATGAATTTGGACCATTAGAAGGATGTGACTTGTGCAAGAGAACCATTAAATCTCACTGGCATACTCAGGATGAGTAGGTGACATTGTTGGGTTTTTCTGTTCTTGGAGAATACTTTATTACATAGTATTTTTAATGTACAATTTTTCTTTATTCTTTTGCTGAAGGGACAATGGAGATCGATCCAGGCACCGAGCTCCCCGGAATGCCCGCATGTCTGCACCATCACTGGGGCGCTTTGTCCCAAGGTAAGGCTTGTACATGTAACAGTAAAAGGCTGTGGAAATCCTGGAGGTACCAGTTGCAGTACAGCTCTCTGGTGCCTTCAGATGGATTCTTTCTCTTGCACAGGGCTGCTGTATTCTCATTTTGCAATTTCTGGGACCCCTGAGATGGCATGTTAGTATGATCAGCTTATCCTGTGACATTTGAAGGACGGCATGATTTTACTGTGTCTTACCTGCAGGTTGGGGCTATGGTGTGAAGGCAGAATAGGAGAAGAAAAGAATCTGATTGGTGTTTCTCAGCACAACGTGCTGGTTTGAGATTAGGAAGCTATTGTGGGAGGTAAAAAATTTGCTTAATACAAATCTTCACAGCCAATTTCATCAGAGGAGGGTCTAGTCTGTAACTTGCCTTTTGTTTGAAGCAATGAAGTGGTTCGCTAAGCAGAGGAGTCCAGCCTTTGCTCTACTCTAGTCTGCTGGAATACAGTCATGTTTCCACAAAGTAACTGCAGTTGCTGTCCAGGGCTGTAGTATGCTGGGATGTCTTTCTCCATGTAAGCTTACTCTCTGTTTTGCAGACGCTTCTTGCTACCAGAGTACTTGCCTTATGCTGGGATTTTCCATGAAAGGGGACAGCCTGGCTTGGCCACCCATTCCTCTGTCAACAGGGTTTTGGCAGGTAATAAGATCTACTTGTTTGCAGTAGTCATGTATATTAGTGGTATTTTTCTTGTGAATCTGAGCATAGGAGGATTGATGATGAACTCTTGAGGTTCTATTTAAGTTGCCTGAAACAAAAGACTGTTGAAGTGATGTGGTGAGCTGTCATTCAAGTGCTTGGGCATTGCAGATTCTGCACTTGAAGTATGTGTATGGGAATCTCTGCATGAACTAGGGAGGGATGCAGCTAACACTTCTCCCTTTTGTTTGACTTACTCCCTTATTCCTAGATGTCTTTTTCTTAACAACTTGACAGACTAATGATCAGCTTGCTGCAGGTCCTTCTAATTGAATTATAGGGTGCCTTGTTCGTGTTCCGGCTGGCAAGACGCACACAAGGCAATGTGGGATTCAATTAGGATCTTAATAAGTTCATATTAAAAAACTCAGCTGCCACCACATACAGCACACAAGCATTTGGAAGCCTTAAAGGGCAGGCGGAGGTGGGAAGAGACGTGGGGGAAGAGGAGGAGTATGGCACTCTGCAGTTCATGAATGGGATGGTTATAGATGACATGTATCTTGAGGGTGGGTCTTTTTTGGCTGGGTCCAAGTTGCTCTGTAATTAACCCCAGTGCAGAGGAGTCATCCTGGAATTCGGGGGAGAACAAGGGATGCTGTATGGACAGGTAGATTGGAATGTGGTTCTCTTCCTTCATGTAGGTAATCACAGGACCACCACTGAAAGGAGAGCTGAAAGGTTTCTCCAGAGGCTGTGCGACCCTTTTCCTTATCATAAGGCACAGTCAACTATGCCTAAACCATTTTGGACAGAATTTATCTAACGTCTTCTTAAGAGTCTTCACTGGAGTTTTCCCAGCTGTTTTGGGGTGGAACTGTTGTTGGTTTTGCATGGCTGATTTAGTATAGCAGTGGTCTTGTCTTTGCTAACAGATTTCTGGCATCTCCTGGACTTTTGTCTCCCTGAACATTTTGGTTCGAGAGCATGGTTCATAGATCTTGCTGTTGCACTAATAGTAAGAGCTCAGCCAAAGGCTAGCCTCCAAAGCACCTCTGCTTTTTTTCCTATGGAAAGAGTGGAGCTAGCCTGTAGCTTCAGCTGACGCGTGTACTTTCCTGTGCTTGCTGCCTGTGTGGGCTTTGGCTGTTGGCACGTGGAAACAGCACACTGGCAGGCAACACTGCAGAACTCATGTGTGACCCCGCTTTGCTGGAGACACCTGCCTTCAACCCTCCTCCAGCCCTCCTTGCAGTTTGCCTGTTCCTTCATGGCTGGGAAACAGCCTAGCTTTTTCTCCTTGCACGTTTTATTTAATTTGAGCCCCAAAATACACATGCTTGCTGTTGGTTGTGTGTACGCCAAGATTAACAAAAGAAGGCAGAAATTGTAATCATGGGACTTTCAAAAAACAAGATCAATCTTTACTCTATGGCACTGTGCTGAGCCTACTTAAGGCAATGTTTGTAGGCTCCTACAGTGTCATGCAACCTCACACTGGAATGGCTGGGACTCCACAGTAAAGGCTTTTATTGACTTAAATATAAAATTAGTTCTCCTAATGCAGCAGCTGCTTGTGATGTCATTTTAATAGTTTGTTTGTTTTAGTCTGTATCTACGCTTTCAGCTTTCAAAATGTTTTTTTACATTTGTGCTCAAAAACATAATAATGTGTTGCAGAAACCAGGAGAGTTGAAGTTGTAAGTATTAGGTGGAGACATGAAAGATGAGAATTAGAAAATGAGGTTGCAATTGTGCAATAGTCAGAGAATTTCTTGTATTCATTATGTTGGTCAGCAGCATTGTCATGTTCAATTTTATATTTCAGAGCCATTGAAAATTGCAGTGCAGAGAGTATGCTTTACTTTTTAGTTAGGCTGTGCCAAAGCTTGTGGTAGTTCTTTCTTCACTGTCATAACGAAAAACCTCTACTCAGGCTCAAAAGTACTTTAACCCTGGCTTGGTAGTTATGGGTGAGGTTGCCAGCCTTGGCCGAGGGAAAAATCAGTCATCTGTCTTCCTATTAACACATGCTAATCTAAGCTTGAGCGCCTTAAATTGCTTCATCCTACCATGTATCCAGACTGTTATTTTTTAATTATGTTTATATGCATAAATGCCAAATGTTATTTCTTATGTAACCTCTACAACATTTGAGAAAGGATGCAAAAAAAACCCTGTATTCCTAACCTGACAGCTTTCTAAAAACTGACAATAAACTTCCATGGTCAAGTATGAGTGAGAGCTGTTGTTGGGGAAAATATACCCAATTACACTTCTGCTTCTGTCCCCTGCCCCACTTACTGCTGTATGCAGAGAGGAAAGCAACAGACAGAGATCTTATGGGTGTGTGAATCACTTTGGTGTCCTGACTAAATTTCTTAATGTCAAAGCTCTTGCTGTCAGGTTCGGTCCGCGTTTACTTGCAGCTCTGTGCTTTATATGAACAGCTTTCTGTTTTTTACTATCATTCTCATGCAACTGTTACAGACAGTATCTCCATGCTAGGGAAGATCGCCTTGTGAATAAATTCTTAGAGCAGTCTGGTTTAATGAACCACTAAAAATTACGAGTTATCTAAGCAGACGGGCTAGTACAGCAACACAGTAGGTTTGGCAAAATGACTCTGAGATGCCAGGCAGGGCTTAGGTCAGGATTAGAGAGTCCTTTGTACTAGTCAGGGACTGGTGGCCATCCCTGTGCCAAGCCATTTCTAGAAGTACAGGAAAGGGGGCAACAGATGGGTAGAGTAGGTGGGAGTTCAGGGTGAGAACGAAGCAATAGTAGTCAACATGACAGACAGAGATGCTCCATGCCAGCAACCAAATTTGCATGTAGCGCTGGAACATTAGCACTTGCCTGCCTGACTCCTTCTCTACTGGTGCAGTTTAGACCTATCAGCTAATACACAATACTCTGCATCACTGTGCTTTCTGGCACCAAGTAGAACACCATATGAAAATATATTACATCAACATTGTTACCTTTAGCATTCAAACTTGTAATCACACCAGAAAGTGTTGGTAGTTTGACAAGTTATATTTTCCTGTAAAGTCTATGTTGATTGGCAGTAATTACACTGTCCTCCTTTAATCCTTTATTAACTGAGTCTTACATCAGCTTTTTCATTATTTTGTCTGGAATCAATGTCAGGCTGACAAGACTGACATATCTCATCCTATTGCAACCTTTTAAAATACTGGTATAGCACTAGCTTATTTTTTAAGTCTTCCACATTCCCATTTTATTTCAAGACTCATCAAAAAAACTGAGAGTTCACTTGTCAGCTCTTCTAAGGCTCTTGGTAGTGTAGGCTGTAAGCTACCCTCTGGACTCTCCTCTCCTGGGTGAATGACCAGAAGTGATGGGGTTGGAGTCTCCAAGGAAACATCCATTCAGTGAAAGCTATTTGAAGTGGTTGTTTGCTAAAGTGATGATGAAAACGGTAAATTCATTTTTTGCTTCTCACTTGATAGGACTGGCCGATTGCATGTGGCAATACAAGTGGAATACCACATCTTCGGGCAATTTCAGTGTTCTGGTTGCTTGGGTTCCCTGCCATTTGCAGGCCAACAGAGTGGGGTTGTTTCTTCTTCTTCTGCCTTCCCTCCCCACCCTGTGCTTGCCAATAGATACCAAAGAGCTGTTCTGTGGGATGAGGTTACACCTTTTGTAATGGGAGTTAGTAATGGTGCAAAGTTCAGCCGTGTTAACCTGCCTGGCTCTGGATCCAAGGAACATACAGCTCAGTATTGTCTTTACCACCTCCTACTGCTTTTTATTTTGTTTTTCTTTCAGCTGACTGTTTGGGGTGGAGGGCCTTGGATGTTTTTTTGTTTGGTTGGTTGGTTTGTTTGTTGGGTTTGGTTTGTTTGTCGTTCCT
>Ga0065711_1006981_pt1 | contig 16977 bp, 11 predicted proteins | sample Hoacrofraction12_FD_59098 | JGI IMG/M metagenome (GOLD analysis project Ga0065711, IMG submission 59098) | Hoatzin crop microbial communities from Cojedes, Venezuela - Epithelial fraction 12 v2 (version 2) | ecosystem: Host-associated > Birds > Digestive system > Esophagus > Crop | place... | reverse complement strand
CCCCGCCGTGTTTCTCATCAGAGCGGCCTCTGCGCGAGCTCCCAGGCGTCTGACGTGGCTCTGCCGCGGGGAGGTGTCAGCTGGGATTTCGGAAAGTCGGGCCCCGCTGCATCAGGGCTCGCCGGGCTGGGCGATCGGTGCGGGATCCGAGGGGAGGCCATCGGGGCCGCGGGGACAGCCGCGCTGCCGGTCGCGCTCGCCCATTGCCGAGTGCCCAATGGATGCACACACAAGATGATCTCGAGCGAGAGGTTTCGGCTCGGTCTGTCTCGGCTCCGTCTCATTGTCCTCCCAGACGGGGCTTTGGCTGCAGCTGGTTTGGGGCAGGAGATGCTGGTGGAGGGCTGTGGGTGATAGGTGACAGCTGCTGCTTATACGCAGAAGGAGCTAATAGATTGCTTATCTGATAATTAGTCTAAGTTTAGTTGGGGGAGGGGGGAACTGTCATTATCGGCTTTATGGCGGAGCAGCTCACTGCATGTCAATCCAAGACTGTGGAAAAAAACCAAACCAACAGACAAAAAAACCCACCAAACTGCTACCAGCTACCTCTTCCCTGGCCCCACATATGACCATGAATTAAAAATGATGCGGCGTGTCACTGACGGAAATCTATTTCTACTTTTGTTTTGCTGTGAAAGCCTGCTTTAGGGGTATGCAGGGAGACCTCATCCTGTGACAGAGATGCAATGCTTTGTTTCTACCCCGCTAGGTTTCCTCATGTCCGTGACGTGTTGGCCGAGGCTCTGCGGCTCCTCTCCGCCCTCGGAGCGGCCAGTCGCTGCCCTCTGGACTCCGTGATCCCCGACGGGCGTCATGAGCATTGCAATCCCTCTGGGAGTCACCACACCAGATACATCCTACTCCGACATGGCTGCAGGATCGGAGTGAGTGTTACCCCACGGAGGAGGAGAAGGAGGAGGGGAGGGGGTCCGATGGCTGCCCTGGAGCAGGGCTGCAGGATCGGTGCTGGTGCTTTCTCCACTTGGGAGAGAGGGGGGGGTGGTCCATTGGCTGCGGGAGAGGTGAATGCAGAGGCAGACTCTGAGTCGTTAACAAATGCAGTGTTACAGAAATTGGTGAGTTTGACAGAGGAGAAGGGGAAAAGGAGAATTCCAACAGTATGAGGCACTCAACCATGGGTTTTACATCAGCTTGGCTAGTAAGTCTATACTCAAGTGCAGGCAGTGGTGTGTTTGCTGTACCCATGCTTGACATGGGCAAGGTACGAGCCAGCTCCTTTTCCAAAAGCTGTGTGAGATGAGGGATGAGCGTGCTGAGCCTCCCTCTCAGTAAAGCCTACTATCTCGGACTCAGTACCAATCTTACACGACTGATTTCTGGAACCCTTTGGAGCTTGGCCAGAGATGTGAGAGAGCATCAGCCTGTGCAGACACCTTTATTTTGTTTCTGCCTCTGAGCAGGTTGCAAGAAACGTGCCTCAGTGGGCAAGCCTTCAGGGTCCCCACCACAGGAACCTGCGCAGGCCTCTCTCCACAGTCCCATCTCTGAGGCCTGTTGGAGAGGACTTTCCATTTCTTTTAAAAGACTCTGCTTCTGCAGGAGTCAGGCACATTTCAAATCCAGAAAATATTGCATTGTGACTTTTTCTTAAAACCCTTGTTAGAATGTTGCTCAGATGAGTACTGTGTTTTTGTCGGAGGTGAGAGGGAGGGCTTCTGTTATTTCTGTGTGGTTCTACCTCCTGCTTTCCTGCGTCCTTCTTTGAAATACGGACTGCAGCATCTCTTTACAAGAATTTACGAAGGGCGTTTTGGAGATACATTTCCCCCATGTATTATTTAAAGGTACCTGCTGTGCAAATACCTACGTGTCATATTGATCAGTGTAGACAAGATATTGTTCCAGACTCTTATTAATTTTGAGCTGTAAGAGCAAGGGCTAGGGGATGAATAATTGTTTTCCCCTTCCATCTTGCCCTAATTTGACTATGCACAGAGTTTGACTACACAGTCGCACTCACTGCAAGACTGCTAATGCACTTTTTTGTCTGTGTTGGCACTGGCCCCATTCTAGGCATTCTTTTTTGTGATGCTTCATTCCATCCCAAAGCCCATATTTTTGCATGTTGTTTTTAAACAGGGAGTCAGAATCTAGTAAGTCACTCATCTGCAGTGGGTATATGATCCTTCACTTTTCAAGATTTAACATTGAGTATTGCTTGTCACCATGCTTCTCCCACACCAGCACTTTAAAGACTCAACACTCAGGAATTTTAAACTGTTTATGACAGGAGAAGGAGTGCTAAATAGTTTACTCATGTACAGGCAGTTTGCTTTCAGAGCTGAACGTGGTAGAGAGCCAGATGTATCTACGCATGTCTCTTGTAACATTTAAATATCAAAAAGACTGTCTGTAAACCTCCTGCAAAGCATTTTCTTTTTCCATGGTTGTGAGAAATTTGTAGGTCCAACTTGAGGCTAGGCTGGAGTGCTTTGAAAAAAGGCTTTTGAAGATTTCTGAATTGGTTTCTCTGTTTTCTAAAAATTGGGGAAGCCAGGACTTTATTCTCCAGGCTTTGCATCGATGCACTGTTACTTACTGCTGAAGTGTCCTTTGTGAGTCTGTTCAAAGTTAAGGCTATCCTCCACTTCTCCTTTGAAACTCTGCTAGTTTGGTGTGTGAACTCGGGGGTACCTGAGCGTCTTGTCTTTTGTAAGGGATTGATTTCAAAGACGTGCTGCATCGTGAAGGCAGGGGGAAGGTAAAAGGAGAACTAGCTGGCCCTCTTTTCAGGCTGAGCTTTAGCATCTTCCCCGGCCTCTGATACAGAGGGGAGGTGAAAATGCTGAAGGGTGTTTGTGTTCATCTGAGGGTGGCGTGGAGTCTGCAGAGTAGTTTTGCTGTGTTAATCTGACTGTGTGTTGGAAGTTGTTGAAGCTGCTTGGCGGGCTGCTGCTGAGGAAGCATGGGCCCAGCGTTGTTGCCCCTGGACACCGTTGCACCAACAGTCTTGAAGTTTTATTGCTAATGCTTGCAGCAGCATTGCTAGTATTCCAGGCTGACTGTAGCTAGGTACGAGGGTGACTTGGACAGAGGACGGATGGATCTGCTGCTTAGTCTGTTCAGGCTCTTTTCCTTCTGATATTGTTTCTGAAAATGTGATTAAACCTGGATGGATTTAACTCTGTACCAGTCTGGAAGTCCTAAAGGACTGTTGCAAAGATCCAGTGGCACGGTGTCTTTTCTGAAGAAGTATATCCTCTGAGAGGTATTGCCACTTATGTCTCCCGCTTTTTTGACAATTTAGGTGGTTGTAGTTACATTGAAAACTAACTGAATTTATTACGTCACGTGCCTAAATCCTGAGCTACAGAAGTGGGGTTTGCATAGTTTTAGGCCTTCTACTTTCTGCAGTTCTTTGTACCATAAATTATGGCTCCTTTATGTTGCAAAGACAGATCCACCTTAGTCCAGGATAAGCCAGCAGCTCAGAAGGCAAGTGCGTTGGAGAGCATATCAGGTTTGGTGCCAGGGTGGGGCAAACTTCAGTGCAGCAGAGGTTTCAAGAGCTAATGGGAAGTCCAAAGGGCAGAGGGGTTACTGTCCTTGGGTGGTGCCTAAACGCTGCCCCTCGCGCGACTGCTGGCCATTGGTGTTTGAGTACTGCCTGATTCATATATAGGACCCACTGAGAATCCTGCAGGATCTCACCAGAGCAGCAGAGGTCCAAGGTAAAGTTTTCCTCTCCTGTATTTTTCTTTCCTGCTTACTCAGCTCCCTGCTAAAATTTTGAAGAAGATTTCAGCTGCAGACATGATTCAGTAGTATTCTGCTGTATTCTGCTGTGGGCCCTGCTTCTAATCTGTGCAGAGGTTAGCTGACTTGTATCTCCTGCGTGTAACAGACAGTGTGTTTCCTTGCTGGTATTCTGTCTGTAGCCTCATTATCTAATATTCCCTGCATTGAATTGCAGCTGTCCCTTCTCTGAGTAGGGTTTCTGCAGCTTTCTGCTGAGGAATATACCTTTCATTTTTCGCTGCTTTTCTTCACCACCCTGTGGTGGAAGAGTGCATTGTACCTCAGCAGCAATTTCCCTGTTCAACGTATTGCACATCATGTCGGTGCGTAGAAAGCACAGGGCGAATCTGATTTGCCTGCGGCCACGGTCTGTCCAGGTCGTGAATTTTGTTGCCTCTTTGTAGCAGGAATCTCTAGCTGCTGGTCATTGGTGGCAGGGTAGCTGCAGGTTTCATGCAGACTTTGTCACAGGACATTGGGCTTGGCTAGCTGTTAGTATCCGAGGGAGAGAGAACAAACACCGATGCAGGAAAGCTGCTTAGCTGCTGTTTGAAATCAGCTGTAGCAGAGAGAACATGGCAGTACTGTTCAGTGGCTTTGAGGTTAGGCTGGCTGAGTTCAGATGTGAATGCTGAATTAGACCCAACTTCCTCAACTATAAGGAAGCCGAGCTTCTTACATGCTAATTATCTTTTTGACTTCCCAGATTGAGACCCAGTTTAATGAGTTATCCAGGGTGGCCCTTAGTTGCTTCCCTCTGTTGAAAGCAGGTTCATCCTGTACAACTTCTGCACACATGATGCCTGGTGAAGCGCATAATAACACCTCGATTTCATGAAGTTTCTGCATTTTGAGCTCATGTGCTGGATAGAAAAGAACAGTGAACTACTGGCACTGAAAAAATGATGTTATATTGATGGGTTTTGCTTCTGGCCCTTTCTGCAGCCCAGAGTCTGTGGAAGCTAGTCCAGCTGTCAGTGAGAAGAATGTGTACTCCAGCCACGGCTATGGGGCCACCCAGAAACACAGCTATCGCGGGCTGCCTTACGCAGTGAGTACTCTCTCTGCAGTGAATCAGCTCTTTACTGTCTGCTTTACTCGTTTCTCCTTGTGCCGTAGTTCTTTGCCTGTTAAGCCTTAGGAGTTTTGGCTTGTTTATTAGGGAACACAGGGTTGCAGCTGAGTTTTGCCATACATTTTGTATTTGTGTGTTTATTGTTTGTGAATTCTTGCATACTCTATAGCAAGCTTTACTAGTGTTCTAGGTGACAATTTTTTTTAACTGAATGAAGTGTGAATATATATGAATGTGTAATATTTTCATGTTGGTAATTTTATGCCCCTTTTGGTTTATTGTGCACTATTCGTACTTTTTTCAACCATGCAGATTTTCATATTGGTAACTTATAACTATGAAAAATGAGGAACAGTCAGGAAGAGTGGAAACATGGCTTGAAACTATGGGATGAACAGGGTGTCACAGAATCATTGAGGTTGGAAGGGGCCTCTTGAGAATGAGTATTTCAACCCCCCTGCTCAAGTTGACTCTGCTTGAGCAGGTTGCCCAGGACCGTGTCCGGTTGGGTTTTGAATGTCTCAACAGACAGGAACTCCACGACGTCTCTGGGCAACCAGTTCCAGTGTTTGACCACTGATGTCATCTCAGATTATTAGCAGTACAACAGTTAATGTCGAAATAGCCTAGTTGTTTTCATGGGTTTTGAAATAGGAATTTAATTCATTGGTGCAGAGGAAAACCATTCACATCTTTCAGAGCTATTGCTTTACCTTCTTGGTAGATTGAGGAATTCAGACTACTGTTTTACACCAGATGTTAGATATTAACCTGGGAACTGTGGATTTGGGACTTCAGTTTCTAGGCATCATATCTTCACTTTAAAAGTAGTACCGCAAATACTCGTTTTCAGGATCATAATTATGGAGCCCCTCCTCCTCCAACACCACCAGCCTCTCCTCCTGTCCAGACCATTATACCTCGTGCAGAACTGAATGGCCTGCACTCACCTGATGAGGAGAACTCCGGTGACAGCGAGAGCTCCTCAGAAGGAGAATCAATCCCTACTTGGTGCCACTGCAGTGTTTCCCAAGATGGTTTCCTCCTCAAGTGTGAAAAGTGCAGGTAAGCTTTGGTGCAGTGCAGATCTGGACTGCTCCTGGTGTTGACTTCTCATACTGAACCGTGTCACGTTTGGGCTGTGGGACGAAATTCCTTTTGATAACCGGAGCGTTCTTTCCAGTGCTTTACCTAGTATTGACCCTCCTCCTTTGCGTTGTCAGCCTGACAAGTGTTGGTGGCACCAGGAGTGGAGATGAGGATGTTAAATCGATGTTCTTATCATCCTGGGCCCCACTGAGGGCACGCATCTTGTGACATCCTGTTGAATTTCAAGTGACTTTACTCCTACAAACCAGCTTCAATTGTGCATTCTCCTTTGGCAGAGGAATGAGCAGGGGGAAGGTGATCAGACTCCGCCGTCGGAAGCAGGACAACGTGTCAGGTGAGCTTGAGGTTGTAATTCTGATAACAGTGACTTTTGCTTTCTTTCTACAAGACCTTTGTCTTTTGGCTGCTATAATCATCTAACTGTGATCGGTGCCTGCTAATGTTCTTTGCCTCCCAGTCACTGGGATTTTCTCCTCTCCTCCTGCCTCACTTCAGTTAGCTCTTGGGAAAATCAGAGTATCTTGTGAACAGAAAAGGGAAAAGTTCATCAGTGCCATTCCATGAGATATCAGAAGTTTGGGAGACCTGTTCCTGGTTCGGGTGGGAAAACTGAGGTGGTATAATTTTCTCAGGAAAGAGCTATGCAGGGTCATCAAGTTGTCTTGATAAAAATGGACATAAGGGTAAGCTGTGCTCTCTGGGATGAATAGAAACGTTGCTAACAAAGCACTCCTCTCTGTAGGTGGGGACAGCAGTGCAACTGAGAGCTGGGATGAAGAACTATCTCCCTCTACAGTGCTGTACACAGCTACCCAGCACACCCCTACAAGCATCACGTTGACTGTCAACCGTGTCCGTAGAAGCAAACCTAAGAAGAGGAAGAGGAGTACAGAAAAAGCTCGCACTGCTCCGAAGGCCAAAAAGATCAAGGTGTGTGGAGTGAGACAAGGTTGCTTCAGTTCCTGCCAAGTGCTGTGTGGAGTATTGTTGAGACCCGGTTGAAAAGCTGGCGGTAGACAAGAAACTTTTGTCTTGTCAGGAATTTCTTGTTCTGGTGTAATAGTGCGACGCTTTGTATTTGTGACCTGCCAGAGTACGTGGCTGTTGGTTTAAAAATGACCTTATTGGAACTCCGCCCTTATTTCCCAACGCTGTCCATTCATGCTCAGAACTTGGATTAATTGAATCCAAATATATTTTCCCTTCTGCTCTATTAGGATTTGAGGAAATAGCTTTTGGAGTGTGTCTGTTTGTGGCAAAAGGGCAGTCTGTGAATGGGATGAAAAATGCAGGGAGCATGGCACTTCTTAGTAGGCTATGTTAAGGAATCTGGGCTGCAGAGCTGCTTGGCACTGTTCTTCAGGGACAGAGATAGTGCCTGTGTGGCAATCTATGTAGATAGTGATGAACATTTGTTGAGGGATGACTTTACTGTCTTGTTTGTGAGGGTTTGGAGACTGAAATAATTTTGAATTGCTTATAATGGAATACAAGTGTGTGAGCGGCTGGTTCTTTCTCGTCATTTGCTAGCTTTACCGTGATTTTCCCCAGGTTAGGTTTCCCTTGAAGTTCTTCTGGGAGGCAGTGATGAAATGAAAGACCTGGGGCAGGAGCCATGTGAGGTCTTCAGGTTTTTTGTTGTGAACCAGCGTGATGCTGTTGCCGACCCTTTCTTCTGTCAAAGCAAGCGGAGTTAGATGGGACAGTTCTGGTTTTGCTCTTGAGATTTTTGCTAAGTGTGAGGCAGGCCTTTTTAGTTCAGAAGTCCTGGCCATCAAGCTTTTCAGCAATTTCCACTGGATTTGTATTGCAGAGTCTAGTTGTTCAAGTCCATTGCTTTTGTGTAATTCTTCCTGTAATTCTTCCTGTAATTCTTGCCATCTTTTGTTAAGGGTTGGTCTGTTGGAGTAAGATCTAGTGTGGTTCTGGGACGCTAATTCTGAGGAAACATATAATACTTTTGTTTTTTTCTCTCTCTCTACTTGTTTTGGGGGACAGGCCTTTCGAGAGGGCTCACGGAAGTCTCTGAGGATGAAGGTGAGTAGAACTGAAAATGCTCTGTGATGGTGGTGGGGTTTCTGCCCTGTATTTTGTGCCTCTGGGGATTTTCTGATTGTGGGACCAGCCTCAGAATAATCCCAAGCCTTACCACGCACACACGCAGGCCTATTAAAAAGGGTATTACAGGAATTGCCCTTGAACCTTGCTTTTGCTGCAGATGGCTTTCTGTAAGGTAGTGTCATCCATTTCCAAGAGATACGAGTGATTCATGACACTTAGAGTGGGGTGTTTGATGTAAGGAGTGTAGAACTGGTTGTGGCCACTCTTCTGTGAGGTCAGTTGTCATTAGATTGCATCCAAGCTATTTCAAGCTTGGCCATCAAAGTAGTACACAAGTTTAATGTTGGGAGTCCCTAGCAACATTGCATTGTTTCTCTCCACATCCTCTTACTAGCGATGGATGGGACGATGTATTTATCTCTGACTTTCTGCAATACTGGTAGGTGTAGCTATCTGAAATAAAGTTTATTTGACAAAAAAGGAGACTTACACTTTGAGCTAGACATGTTCCTAGAAACACAAGAGGTGCCTTAAAATTCCCTCAATTCCATCTGACCCCAGTACTGTAGCTGGCTGTGGCTTCTAGCAGGTGGCTCAGAGGAAATAGGACAGCCCTGTGGTGTGTGTGTCTGTCTGTATGCACCTATCTCCATAATATGTGCATGCCATGAGAAGGGTAAAAATACTTTAAAACTTCTAGTATATAGTAGGAAAATAGTGATTGTTCTTCAGTGGTCCTTGTCACTAATACCTCAATGTCGCATATGTCTCAGTCCCTTATGAAGCCAGTTTAGTTACTGACCTCTGGAATATTATTTGTTGATTTATTTCCAACTATTGTCAAGAAAAGAACGAAGCTTAATATTTTTTTTTCTCCTACCAGCTTCTTTTTTCCCCTCCCTTACAAGATGGTATAAACGGATTACCTGATTTTGCCCTTTTCTTCACACTGCTTAGGACTTGCACTTGTAACTCTCTGGGTGTTAGCTTGTGCTCTACATTCAGTTTCTTGAAACCCTGATGACCATTTAGGTAGAAGGTTCAGAAGTATTTTTGGATCAGTCACTGCAAAAATTGAGACGCAGTGAGCATCATCTAGCATTACGTTGGACATGAATGGGTTGACTGTAGGACAAGCTTGCATGAGATTTATTTGCCTTTGTGTGTTCTGTTCCTTTGGTTTTTTAATCTACTTAATTATTTTTCCAAAGTGACTTAAACATTTTTGGGCCATGTACTAGCTTAATTTTCTTGTATGTAGCAGTGCTGGGTACCAACTCTCCAGAGGTCTTAGTCCTGCACAGAGTTCCCTGCAGACTGATAAGTGACACGATTGTACAGTAGTGTGGATGCAGGTTCTGAAAAAGGTGTCCTCATAACTGACACTTTCTTAGCTTGGAACAGATTTGCCTTTTTTTGCAGCATATGCATATCCTCAGAGCACTGTGGATAGGTTTTTCCCATGGTGTACTAGCCATTTACTCTTTGCTGTTTGGTGCAGAATTCTCCTTCTGAAGCACACGCCTTGGATGAAAACACAGCTGAAGGCTGGGAGAATCGAATACGACTGTGGACAGATCAGTACGAAGAAGCCTTTACTAACCAGTACAGTGCTGATGTACAGAACTTGTTGGAGCGTCATCTAAACTCTAATAAAGACTATGTGGGCAAAACTGCTATGCTGGACACAATCAACAAAACAGAGTTGGCCTGCAATAATACAGTTATTGGGTCCCAGATGCAGGTAAGAACCATTGTGACAGAAGTGGGGTAGGTCAGGTCCTCCGGTTTCTAGACATAAGGTGGGGCCTTGGGTGAGCAATATCGTAGCTGGCCATATAATTTCAGACCAATGGGCATAGATTTTATGTAATAGGGAACAGAAGACATGCCAATACGAAGACAGATTCAGAAACACTCACATTGAACCAATCAGTGTTGCGAAGCTGGGGATATTTTGTACAGTTCTGTGATACGGTTCACAGACGTTTTACCATAAATACTTCTGGTCACTGAATGGCTTAAGGCAGAACCAGATCTATCACTTGCTGGAGATAGGAAATTTCCCACTTTCCAGCTCAGTTTTCCTGTCCTTTTTTTTCTTTTTTTTTTTTTTTTTTCCACCTCTGGCTCAGGTTGTGTGGAAAGCTATTTTAAAGAACTGTTTGACATTATTTCAATATTGTGGATCATTATTTGGGCTCTGATAACTTTCTAATACTGCACAACTACAACTGATTTTAGGGAATTGTCTCTCCCTAACTTTTCTCTACTGAGATGCATGAGGATTGGTGTCTTGCCAGCTGTATGGAGTGCTTGTAGACAAGGAGAAACAGGAAAAATCCGGATATGTTTTTCGTGGTGTATGTCCTCCCCTCTACTCTTCTCAGCTGATGTTTCATCTGGTCTGTGCTTTATTGAACAGAGAGCAGCATTCCCACTCGGTTCAGCCTTTGTGGGGCTTCCTTGTCCAGGAGAATGGAGATGGGTGCAACTGAAAAGGATAGGCTCCAAAACAGATGTGGGGAACACCTTCTGTAGAAGGGGAGCAGAGTCCGAAACCCGAATATCGGGTGTATGTTTGTGCTTGAATCATTCTTGTTTATATCAGCTGACTCACTGCTCTGTGAAGTTCACGTGCTCCCTCCCACCTTTCTGCTTTTGTGTAGGTGAAGTGCATCAGGCAGAGCACAGATAGTGCCAGTAAGGGAGAGTGCAGAAAGAGGACTTTGGACCCAGCTTCCTTCCACTTTTGCCTCTAATTCTGCAATAATAAGACGACTGTGGGGGCTGGGGAGAAACGCTTCTGCTTGGCTATGTGAGTAGCCTTCCTAAAGAGACCAGCTGAGGAAATGTAGGGAAGAAAAAGTTCTGCTTCCCTAGAATTCTTCGTATTTTCTGAGTCTAAATGTAAACTCTTGTATCTCCTTCACATGAGTTTTAGGAAAAGCCCTGAAATAAGTAATAAAACACCTTTGTAGAGTACAGCAGGACAGATGATTATAAAAGATACCATACATAAATGTGCTTGTTCTTGGCATGCTCTCTTGCCCTCCCCATTCCCTGTACAGACATAGCTTTTCCCAAGGGGGAAAGTGACCAGCATTCCAGATCAGAAGACTCCAATGCCATATATATCCCAAAGAACCAAAAAGATAGAAAGTTGCAAAACTTCATAGTGAGCTGCAGTTACTCTAAACAAGCTGTAAGTAGGTACCAGTCATTGCGCGTGCTGGGAAAGTGTTAAGGAACTTCGTGGCTTTGTATTTCCTCCTGGATACTGAGGAGAGGCCAGGTGGCTGTCCCGGGCTGCTGCTTGTCAGCCCTTGTGTCCTTGTTTTCTCTGGTCAGCAGATGGCTGTGGAGTGTTGCGAGGAGGATAGTCTGCACAGGTGTGGAGTGCGTGGTCACGTCCTGTGCTTCATATTTTTATTCCACTCATTTGTCTCATATTTGTTAGGCAAACTGAGAAGGCTTCTTGGTTTGCATCAGTTGTCTTTTAACTAGATATCATTACTGAACGTAAAAATAGCTTTTCTGGGAGATAAGGAAATAGGTACTTTGCGCTAGAAAAAAAAACAATTAAGGAGGTCTGTCAATATGCAGATAGCAGTTGCGTGTAGAAGACTGGTATCGTAACTGCTCTGTTTGGCCAAGAAGACTCTGAAGAGAGGAGAAATAAAAATAAAATGTTGTATGTGCCCTGCATACTCTCACAGTTGAGAGAGTTGTTTAGCTTGGGTAAACAATAATGCAAGTGTATACTTAAAAAAAACAACAACAAAACAAAACAAAAAAAAACCCCACAACAAATACCAAAAGAGAGAGAGAAGAAGAAAGTGTGACCTAAAAGCTTTCCCAAGCCAGGAGGAGTAGGGAAAGATGGGTAAATAGTTGTACATGCAGGTTATGGGATTTTGATCATTGGAAGGTTTTGGATAAACCAATTCTCAACTGTCCTAATGATGCAAAGGGAAATTTGTGGAAATCTGAAGCTGTTCAGTGTCATGACTAAAATCATCTTGGTGCTGGCTACTGCCAGATGCTTGACAAACTGAAAGCTGTAAATCACTTTTCTGCCTGCTGTTGCCAAACCAAACCCAGGGTCAGTATTTTCCCTTTGTTGCCTCTGATAATTGCTGACTTGGGCTCAAGCCCCTGATTGATTTCACATTCTGAAGTGAAGAGCGAAAAGGCCTTTATAAAATAAAGCCGCTGAGTATTATGCAGATGTTGCTCTGCAAACATCAGAACAGTTTTGTCTGATTAGCAGTCAGCAATCCCTAGCCTATGACACGAATAAAATCATTTGTGCTTTTCACACATGAAAGCGTGGCAGCTAATCCTCTTCAGATTTCTAAATTCAGAGAATGAAAACAAGCCAAGCTAGGGTCTTATCAGAAAAGCTGTGAGATCATTCCTCTTTTACCAAACTCAGATAATTATTGAGTTTTACAGATGCAGAGCTTCCTTTTCCTTCATGGGCTCTCTTCTCCTCCCACCACCGCACCTTATCCCACCTGTGTTCCCCAAGCTGTTTTCCGGCATTGGGTGAACAGTAATGCAAGTCAGTCATGGGCCAAAGATGAACAACACCCTGCGAGACTTGTCGAAGTCTCCAATACATACATGCAGGTTTTTCCAGTTGTCGGCAGATACAGTGGTATGAAAAAAGAGATGTACCCTATAGGCAGGGTAAATGTAGCACTCGATATATCTCTAAGAGGAGATCTGGAATAGCAAGACCATTACTCCCATCTGTATTGGTTTCAAATGAACTTTTTTATAAAGCTGTCTTTGTCCTGGACTAGAGTGAGAGGAGCCAACAAATAGATCTTACTTTACTGGCTGATCCAAGATCTGCAGTATAATGTCATATTAAAACAATGAAAGTCATCTGCTTCCCAAGGAGATTTAATTCAGAGCATGTACAAGATTGCTACCAAAAAAAAAGGATCTATGGTCCAGTACTTTCATGTGGTCATTACGAGGGTTTCGTTTGGTTCCAAGTCCTGAGTGCTGCTTTAAGACATTAGCTTTATTTTCACAAGGTTAGAATGTCATGCGTTCTGTCATTGTCCAGGCTGAGCCCCTTCTTAAGCTAATGTGATTTTTATCTGTTTGAGCAGACTGCTCAGTAGCTGTTTCTGAAAAGAGAGTTTTATCAGGAAAAGTTGGGAGCTTGCTTTTAATAAAATCCGGTGTTTACTTCTCATTTAGAGAGATGACTGTCATTAATACTAAAGTAAGAACACTTCTGCCTCAATTCACGTGGAAAATGTCAGAACTGGGTCCTTATGAGCAGTGAATAGCATGCTTAGGAAAGAGCAGGCACAGCTCTTGTGGTGAGGCAGCCAGCCATCGTCACATGATCTTTACTTGCAGAGTGGTTCAATGTGTTAAGCAAGAAGAGTATTCTGGTTTTGTGGAAGAAATCTTTCCTATGCGCCACTGCTTGCACTATTGCTTCCATTATTCTGTGCAATGCGTCGTATTTGGATGTCTGTGCTTAAAGAATGTTGTGGTTTCATGCTGTCAAGCAAGACACATTGTTGTGAAAATCCATTGTATTAGAGCTCTAGACTTTAACATAAAGAAGATTCAGCAAACCGTCACTACTTCGTTAAAAATGTGTTTCTTCATGTGAAACCAGAAAACTAAAAATCCACAGCACCAGTTGAGCAGGCGGATGAAGAGAAGTTTTTGGATGGAGATAGATATCGCTGGCTTGAGTCTTTGGCCTGTTAGCTAGAATTTACCATCCTCTGCAGAAGGAAAAGCTTGTGTTTTTTCCTCTGAATGCGTGACAACCCACAGTTTAGGGAAGACAGGAGTTATTCTGGCTGTGAAAGTGGCCATAATTGCAGAGCAGTTCCTGTTAGCAGCAACTGACAGGTCTGGTTATGCCTCCTAGCTGCAAGACTGAAATGCTTGGTATGATAGATTTGTGAGACTTACTGTTGAAGGAGAGGAATAAATACTCTTTGATTTTGATAAATATTATCAAGGTCCTTGGTGATTACTAAACTGTTACAGAATAAACAATATATTCACCTGGCAGAGTTTCTGTGTGTTGCTACGAGAGTAATTTTTCTTTTCATGTAGGTAAAATATTCTTCATGAGTTAGGGGCCTTTGGTTTAAGTTCTCATATTTTGCTCTGGTTTTTGTTACAGCTGCAGCTGGGAAGGGTGACTCGGGTTCAGAAGCACCGGAAGATCCTGAGGGCAGCGAAAGACTTGGCACTAGATACCCTTATAATTGAGTATCGAGGGAAGGTTATGTTACGACAGCAATTCGAGGTCAATGGGCATTTCTTCAAAAAGTAAGAGTACTATGAAGTGATTAGTATGAGAGCATCATGGCACGGAGAGACTAGTGTCTCTGTGGGATAATGCACACTTACAGGGCCCTTGTCAGCTGTGCCATCCACAGAAATGTGAAATTAAATATACAACCTCAGCTTGATGCTCTGCTTATGGAACAAAACCTCTGAAGTAGATCTGTTAAACTATGATGGTGGAAGTGCATAAGCATCCAGAGCAGTAGCACTGATGGAAGCACTGCTTCCAGTGAAGTGAGGGATACCTGTTATAAGTGCCACGGGAATTGGGTATTTTGGGATTGAGACGTTCTGTTACTTCTCCAGGCCATATCCCTTTGTGCTGTTCTACTCCAAGTTCAATGGCGTTGAAATGTGTGTTGATGCCCGCACCTTTGGTAATGATGCCAGGTTCATCAGGCGTTCCTGCACTCCAAATGCGGAGGTAAATTCTCTCTTCACCATCACCGTAATTGCAAATACATGTTTTACACAGGCTTAGTGCATTTCCTTTTTATGAATATTCAAACTTGAAATGCAGTAAACAGGGTAAATTCTCTGCATCTCTTGCTTGTTTGGTGGTCTGTACTTGGAAGATGAGAAGGTTTGGGAATATGAAGGTTTTTTTTGGAAGGGAGAGGTTACTTTTATGCTTTCCTTTGGCTGCAGAGTGATAGTTAGGGTAAGCAGGTGGTAGTAAGTGGAAAAGCACAGAATGAGACAAGAGCAGTGAAGCAGGCTTTTCCTTATGGAGGATATAGAAGAATTATTCATGGAATAGATAAGAGCTACTTTGCAGAAGGAGGCTTCCCTCGTGGAAGTAAGAAGTACAACTTGTGGAGATGTTAGTTTCTATCTGCTTTGTTTAACAAGGTCCGTCATGTGATTGCTGATGGGATGATCCACCTGTGTATCTATGCTGTTGCCACCATTGCCAAGGACACAGAGGTTACCATCGCCTTTGACTATGAGTACAACATCTGGTGAGTCCTTCACCTCGCCCAGGAGCTCTCCACTGCCCTCCTGGACTGGACATCTTCCTCCAGCCCTTTCCTCGCATTCTACATTTTGCTCCGTTTTCTACTGAATTGCATTTTCCGGCTATTCTGTCCAGTTCTGCTGGCATATTCTCCAATAGAGGCCATAAGGTAGCCTGCTGTCCTTGCTTTGGCACGTGGTGAGATGTTTAGTAGGAGATGCATTGAATGTCTCTGTACAAGGGTTGAGAAATGAAGAGTGACACGAATTATGTTTGTGTTTTGGAGCAGCAACTATAAAGTGGACTGTGCGTGTCACAAGGGGAACCGGAATTGCCCTGTGCAGAAACGTAGCCCAAATGCTGCAGAACACCTACCTCCACCTGTTTTAGGCACACTGATTGGGGCAGAAACACGCCGGCGAAAAGCCCGTCGAAAGGAACTAGAAATGGAACAGCAGGGCATGGCATCGGATGAGAACAGCAGTCAACAAACGGAGGAAGTTCCTGAGGGACCTGCAGCAGTCAGTGACAGTGAGGTAAAACCCATGACGCTATNNTTNNATCATTCAGTGGTGTGGAATCTGATGTGGGATCACTGGGATCTTCAGAACAGAAACTGCAGAGGGCTTATTTTAAACCTTTAGCACCTTAGATTAACGTGTGTTTTTTGATAATTTTAACCGGATTTTGTTTGACAGACTAAATCTGGGCTTCGCTTTCAGGTGGCAGAGAAGGAGGAGAAACAAGAAGGGGAGAAAGAGGAGTCTGTAGATGAACAGGCAGCCTTGGTGCACAACCGACGGGCAAGTACCTTTCTCAGTCTGGGTATCAACCCCTTAGGACTTGCTTCATGCAGTGGCCAGCAGGTTCAGTTGGTGATTTTGCTTGTTTCAACACAAATTCCAACTGCCAGTTGTCTTCGGTAATTTGATTTAAAAAAACAAACCAAAAAAAAGAACAACCCACAAAAAAGCAGTGGGTTGACTCCACATCATAGGGTTCATGTTAGGGAACTGCAGATTAGGATTAGAGGGTGCACAACAGATTTGTTTCCTGGTTGAAAGGTTTAACTGTTACTTTCAGGGCTATTCTATAGTTGAAAACATACCATTAACAAGGCAGTCGGCACCAGATGTAAAAAAGGTAATTGCACCCTTTTTATGTTCATGCTGTCCTTCCTTATTGCCAATACAGGAATTTGTGGAGCCATGTGATGAACCAGAACCTGATTTCTTGTTAAAACTTGACCCATTTTGCTGGGTTAGGTTTGTTTACATGTATCTGTTCCCTCTGCGGGTTCATAAACATGTTGCGGTGTGAGAAAAGAGTAGGATCAAGTGGCAAAAGTTGGTAAGAGGGGTAGATCACTAACAGCACTATTGGCCCAAGTCAACAAAATTTGATGTGTTTTTTATTAGGAGAAAAACATTTGTGCTCCAAAATTGTTGTTGTCTTAATTGATCTTGATCAACATATTTCTTCGTGTCCTTAGATCTTTGGTACCACAGTCCCTTCTCAGCTGCCTTCTGTACTGAGACCTTTCCACACACACACCACCCCCGCCCCCTCCCCCGCCTTGTGCTTCTTATGGCACCTGGGTTTGCTGTCTGGCTTCGCATGTTTTACGCATGTGAATGGGGTTGTTCTGACTCTACTTAACTCATTAATT
>Ga0065711_1040424_pt1 | contig 16978 bp, 11 predicted proteins | sample Hoacrofraction12_FD_59098 | JGI IMG/M metagenome (GOLD analysis project Ga0065711, IMG submission 59098) | Hoatzin crop microbial communities from Cojedes, Venezuela - Epithelial fraction 12 v2 (version 2) | ecosystem: Host-associated > Birds > Digestive system > Esophagus > Crop | place... | reverse complement strand
GCAAAACCACTGCACAGGCAGCGAGGAACAAGGGAAAAGTGTGGGGAACAGCCTGGCCCCCAGCGAGGTCGGAGGGGGAGAAGGTGCTCCGGGTGCTGGAGCAGAGAGTGCCCTGCAGCCTGCAAAGAGAACCTCAGCGGAAGCAGATGTCCACGCTGCAGCCCATGGAGGACCTCATGGTCTTCTCCTCGTGGAGAGAAGCCCATGCTGGAGCAGGCTCCTGGCAGGAGCTGCGGTCTGTGGGGGACCCATGCTGGAGCATGCTTATCCTGAAGGACTGTATCCCATGGGAGGGACCTGTGTTGGAGCACACTTATCCTGAAGGACTGCAGCCCAAGGGACGGACGCTCTCTGGAGCTCTCTGGACTGTATCCCATGGGAGGGATCCACGCTGAAGCAGGGAAGAAGCATGAGGAGGAAGGAGCAGCAGAGAAGAGCTGATATGGACTGACTGCAGCTTCCATTCCCTATGCTCCCATTGGGGACGGAGGGGGTGGAGGAGTTGAGAATGAAGGAGTGAAGTTGATAGGACAAGGAGTAATGGCTTTAAAATAAGGGAGGGTAGATTAGACTAGATATAAAGAACAAATTTTTTACCATGAGGGTGGTGAAACACTGGCACGGGTTGCTCAGAGAGGCAGTAGAGGCCCCATCCCTGGGAACATTCAAGGCCAGGTTGGACAGGGCTCTGAGGAACCTGGTCTGGTTAAAGTTATCCCTACTCACTGCAGGGGGGTTGGGCTAGATGGTCTCTAAAGGTCCCTTCCAACCCAAATGATTCTATGATTCTATGATCCTAAATTGAGCCTGGGAAGAGAGGGGGGCTGAGGGAAGTTGTTCAAACTTTTCTCTTTGTTTCTCACCATCCAACTCTTCTTTAATTAGCAATAATTTCCCCTGACTCAAGTCTGTCTTGCTGGTGATGGTACCTCATAAGAGATCTCCCCGTCCCTGCCTTGACCCAGAAGCTTTTCACCTTATTTTCTCTCCCCACCTTGTGGAGGAGGGGGACTGGGAGAACGGCTGAGTGGAGGTCTGGACACGGCCAGCCCACCACAGTGAGCAAAGTTCTGCAGCAAAAAAGAAGGCATTTTTTTTGTCTTTCAGAATCTCCCAAGGCAGCTCAGACACACATTCTCTCTAGTAGTAGGGAGGAGGGACAGAAAGGACTGAGTATTTCTGTATCTGCAATATTTCAGTGTCTTTATGAAAGACACCATGGGGAAGACCTCCTACGTTATTATGAAGGCTGGGTTTTTGCTTTGTTACGTGCTTTGAAGGCATGTGCTTTATTCCCAGTTTCTTAGACAATTTTGCTCCATGCATTGTATCGTTATGGTTTTGCCTATCCACTCATAAAATTTTCTAAGCCGACATAAGTGTACGAGCTACTTGGAATGATCTTCACAGATGGAGTGCTCTACCAATTGCCCTCCTGAATAAAGTGCACATCCATTGTATTTCCTTGAACTTCTGGGTAAGTAATAACCTCCACTGAGGATGGATTAGACATACACATCGAAATAACGTCTGTCTGTATCTAAACGTCTTCTTTCCCAGCATTCACATAACGGCCCCATTACATGTTTGATTACTGCGGCCAGGCTAAAAAAGATTCATTTGTTTAGAAGTTTCCTTTCTTTTTTTCTTTACTAGCAGAAAAGTCCAACTTTTCATAAAACTTTTTTTTAAAAGTCCAACTATTTACTGAGTCCTATGATTTTCCGAAGGTCATTTTCAACGGTCCCAAAGACTGCCTCTGCTAACTCTTTAGGGACAGACTCTCCAGTGCATTTCATTCAAAATTCTCCATCCACAGTTTTGCAAGGTGCCCTTTCTTCTCCCGCTTTGGTCTTCATTCCCAAAGTTACAATTTCTAGCAAAATTTTCCTACACAAGGTTATCTAGTTCCTCATATTTTAATACAATGATAAGCATTTATGTGGAACTCTTTGTCTTCAAAGCACTTTACAAACATTAAATATTTAATGCTCATGGCATCCTTCTTACTCTCAACCCCGTTTTACAGGTAGGGAAACAGACTCACAGGTTAAGTGATTTTGTTTCAAGTCACATCACAAGTTACTGATGGATGTGAGACCAGAAAATATGAACTCAGGTTTTTATACTCAAAAATAGACCAGTCTTGTTCTTTCACTTAAATAATAAAACTAATAATGAAACGCCTTGCACTTGTTCAGGGAGAAATCATCCATCTCTTCAGAGGCTCTAAATACAACCTCCCTCAAAAAAAAACCACAGGAAAAGCACCCCAAAATGAGCCAGGAGGGCAGCTCCCAGCTCTGTAACCCAGATTCTGCCTCTCCAGTGTTCTAGAGATGTTCTAGAGATGTTCTATATATGTTCACACATATATATTCTCAACCACTACCTCAACCGAGCGCAGAGACCTTCCAGCCAGAGCAGAATTTGCAATTTAAAACCCGAAGTGCGTTCCAAAATGGCATCACTAAAGGGCTTTAGTATTTGATAAGAAGATTACAGTATATTCAATTGCACACAGCAAAAGCCTTTTAAAATAAAGCACAGGAATAGCGACGCCAGGCATTTGCAACAAGATAACAAGGAGCTAATCGGCCAGCGGAAAAGGTGCGCCCTGCTGCAGCGAGCGCTCAGGAGCCAGTCAGCTTTCGGAACTCAAATAATAAGTGGGGTTTTTTTTTAGCTTTAACATTTTTCATAATCCAAGCGGGAGGTCTAAACACAGGCTGTATGCAACATTAACTGTATTTCCCTTTAACAGGCTTCTATGGGAACAAATGCTCGGTGTCAGGCTGGTACTACGCATCTATTTAATTGAGCTGAGAGAACTCTCCTGCCCCCGAAGAAAGCTCGGCTCTTCTCTCCATGGATGCGACTACAGAGCTAGCAGACAGTATCTGACCCTCACTCATTATTTATACAACCACCTAATTATCTCCCAGAGACTCCCCGTTTTGTAGGAGTTTCTGGCTGGAAACGCCATCCATCGGCTGAACGGAAAGGCAAACCCAGTCCTGGACGCCGTGACAGTGAGTGGGGTACCCACCGGCAGCCGCGCCGGAGCATCCCTCGCTACGACACACGGGAAGCAGCGCAAGAGCCTGTGGCACCGCTCGCAAGAGACGTGCTCCCGGCATCCCACCCGGGTCTGATTAGGGCTTCTCCTGGGAAATGCACACATGCAAGATCCACAGTACGGAAACGCACCTAGAGTTTAACAGAAACATAGAATCACTAAGGTTGGGAAAGACCTCTAAGGTCATCAAGTCCAACTGTCAACCCAACACCACCACGCCTGCTAAACCATGTCTTGAAGTGCCACATCTACATGTTTTTTGAACACCTCCAGGGATAATGGCATGGGTAGGAGCCAAAGATAAACAAAAAATATATCTGCATATTGCACAATTTCCTCCTCTGTGCTACTGGGTTCTGCCTTACTACTTACACTGCTCCAAGGCCACCGCATCCAAACACCGCTGATACCTGTTTAACTGTGACAAAATCTTCTGAGGTCAAGAACTGCTGTTATCCCTCCTCTCCAGCTGATGAACTAAAGATGGAGAGAATACAGACCAAAACTAGATGAAGCCCTCACGTAGCTAAAGCGGAGCTCAGACCCTACATCCAATTTCAACACGTACAAAACCCCTCCAGGCTTATGTACCTCAGAGTCTGCAGGAAGCCACATTTTTGCTAATAAAGCTATTTCAGTGCCCAACGTCCTGCTGTTTCATAAGCCAAAGGGAACATCATCCAGGCAGATATCACGGCAGGAACATTGGAAATGCCCAAATGAGGCAACCACGGCCCAAACCCCGGGATGTCATGCCATGAGCCCCTCCAACACACACGGACGCTCCGAGCTGAGCACTGAAGGGAGGTAATACAGCATGACTCCTCCTGCTGAGGGATTTGGTTTCCAGCCTCGGCTGCCTATAAAGCACAGGGCATTAAAGATATCCGCTGGGCTCAGAGGTTTCCATGCCAGGAGCTGGATGCCGATGCACCCGCCACGGCTACGTTCAGCACAGCTTTGGGGCTGGAGCTCTCTTTTAGGTGGTACTGCCTGTTTTTAACTTCAGCTTTAGCCTGAAGGCAAGGAGTGGGTATAATCCTCCGCTCTCCCGAGCTGTCCCGCGTGACTCTGGGCTCAGCTCAGCACTGGAGTTCACCGGAGAGAGAGAGGAAAACCAACCAGGGACGTGCCAACTTAGCATCAAGCCCCTACCACTCTGCTAACAGAGCTTTTGGGACGGCTTGGCCAAACCCCATGTCCCAGCCAAAGCCCATGAGTGAGGGCACTGGTGTTTCCACCGCACAAAGCACATGCTTCTGCCTTCCCAGTCAGGTGAAGGCTTTTATTTTTTTTTTCCCCTTGCCATTTTATTTTTAAGATTATAGTATTTACACAGGCGCTGGTAAAATATTTTGTAGCACTGCCATAAAACAGCAGAGTGGAGGCAACACACATGTACTATGAAAGCTATGTCATTATACTACGTAGCTTTTCTGTTATAAATTACATTGACCAGCTAAAGTACAGGTTACAGTAAAGTCTACACAAGTCATGTTGTGTCAGTAATGTGCATATGGAAGAAAAAAGAAACAATTTCCCCGTGGATTTTAATACGCTTAGCAAAATGGTCAAGATTAAATTCCTTGGGGAGGGGGAGCCAAACCCTATTCATGAAGTCACTGTGTTTTTCAGATGAGAAGTACGACTATGCAGTTGTCACAACTCTGGAAATATCAAATAACACTAATTAAAGCCCTTTTTTCGGGAATGTATGAAACACAGCTTGCTGTTACTGTCTGTTTTTCGATCTTGAACCACTGGTTCTCTTCAGCAGCCCAGAAAACCAGAGTGTGCCATCTGCTTGCCGTACGAGGTGCCCATCCCTCCACCCTTCCAATGTCACAGCTCGGGGGCAGCTCGGGGCTCCTTGCCCTGGCAGCAGTGGGGTCTCAGGGGGACGGGGAAGGCTCGGGAAGCTCAGTGAAGGAGGTCCCGAGTTAGCCTGGAGGAGGGTGGGGAGGGAGAAGGGGCAACGACAGACGCAGTCTAAACCTGGGACTCTGCGGCGTGGAGGAAGTCCCCTTGTAGCCTTTCCCAGTTTTCTCCCCCAGCGCTGACCATTCCTACAATCAACTTCTTTCCTCCATCCTTACCACATCTCCATTCTGCCTCCTGTTTCTCCTCACCACCTCCCCTCCCACCCTGCTCCCCTGTGCAAGTCCCTTTCCCTCTCTGCTTCATGTCAAAGTGAGAATTTACCCAAGACCTCCCCCTGCCCCTAAACAAGACTGACCCAAACAGGCGGCTTGCAAAACTTTTTTTCCTCTGTTTGGCAGCTCTCACCTTTTTAACCTTTCTTTTTCCACCTTAAAATCCCTAAATGAAATCACTGAGAGAGGAGGAGTGACCTGACTCACCGACAGTTTGGAAAGGTGAAGCCGTTAACAAGAAACAACAGACTCATATCCCATTCTCAGATTCTCAGACCTAGAGAGGAGAAAACAGCGGTGAAGAAGTAGGTTGGAATTTATTGTTGCTGAAAGGGAAGTGGCAAACTTTGAATTTATTAAGCTTCTAAACACAGTTTCATCCAAAAAAAAGGGGGGGCGTAAGTTCCCTTCTAAACAGGATATTTAGCAGAAACCTTTAAGAGAACCAACCACCTCTTTCTCTCCCAGCTCAGCTATCCACTGCTAACCCCTTGCAGGAGACTTTTGGTTTGGACAATTAATTTTATTAGCTTAGGAGGGAAAATTTCAGTGGCCAGCAGGAAAACCTGCCAATCAACCAACTATTTCTATTTGCGATGGAATTCATGGGGCTAAACCCCACGGTGCAGTTTGTCCCAGGAGCATCCCTGCCACATCCCAGTGCCTGCGTGCAAAAGTTGGGCCAACCACAGAGGTTATGTTCTTGTAAGTAAAAGCAATAGAATCAACAGAATCATTTAAAGGACGGGATACATGAATTCTTTTCTGCACTGCCCCTGCATACCCGCTGCTGGCAACACGACAACATACAAGCACTGAACGTCGTGCTTAGTAGCTGCAGAGCTCCAAGACAGATTGTCATTTTGCTCATTCTTCCCGGGCCAAAATGTGCTTTCCCAGAAAAAAATAAATAAATCCCCTCCTCCCAAAACAAACCCACCCCCCTTCCCCCCCCGCAGCCGCCCTCACATTTCGAGAAGGATCGGAGCCGCAGCCCCCTCGGTGGAGGTAAAGGAGGGACCGCATCCTCGGCAGGTTTCCGCTGGAGCCAGACAGGCTCTCGCTGAGCCAGCTTTTTGCCAGCTCATGGCGAGTTTGGAACAGGGTGGCGAAAGCCTCCCACCCAACTGACTTCAAGGGGCAGGCGGCGCGGCGCACGGAGCACCGGGGCGATCGGCGGCCGGCAGCCCGCTTTGCTAAGCAGGTGGGCCGCGCTCAGAGCCAGATCCCGGCTGAGGATCCTTCCTCCGGCACAAGGCGCCGCGACACGGCTTGGCCTGTTCTCCCCTCCCCGCGCCTGTGCTTACCGCGGCTGCTCATTTTGACGGTTGGCAAGGGGGATGTTTAATAAAGCAGGCCATTCCCTAGTTACAAACATGGTATATCAGCGTTTGGTGTATGCACACATATGGTACGAAATAGAACGCTGTTAAAAGTCAAAGCAGCTCCTGCCAGAAATTTTTGATGGCAGCGCTGTAAAAAAAAAAAAGCGTTGAGGCGCGATGCAGTTCTCCAGTTTCCGATACCGGGGCGGGGGGAAAAGGTGAGAGACAGCACGGTGGGTTTAGATCTGAAGTTAAAAGAGGATCGTAAGAGTGAAGACAAAGGAGCAATATCCAGATCTGAAAATTCCCCATCCCCAGTTCAAGGTGTAAGCTTTGTTTCGGCTTCTGCTGTTCCACAAATGGAGCCAAAGAGGTTCTTGATCCAGCTTTTTACCTCCCGCAGTGCTCAGCCACTGGATTGTTCACATCTCCGCTCTGCTTTAGTCCTGTCTCTAATTAAGGTAGTTTATTTTTTCAAACATGCTACCTGAGACCTGCTGATGTTGCTTCAGGTCATGCAGCCGTGCTTCAAACTGCTTTCTAATATACCTAATAGTGCCACAGCGATACGTTCGGCTTATTACTGTTACAGAAGCAGTGGGGTCATGGTATTCTCTGCAAAATACTTCTGTAATGGAGTGGATTAATTTAATGAATGCCATTTACTGCAGCAGAAGTGACAATGATTTGATGTTTTGTTACAATTAAGACTCATTAGCCAGTGACTTTTTTCTTAGTTGTCTGACACCATAATAGATGTAACACATATCAGATACAAAAGTTCTGAACTTCTTTCTACTCATTTTTAATAAACATGAAGGAAGCGAGAATGAAAGTCTCAGCATTCGGCTCCTTAAAGCTGGCCTGTGTGAGGGATGTCACACACGTCTCCCCACACAAACGACGGGGCGAATACAAAACTGCGCCGGGGAGGTGCAGACTGGGTATTAGGAAAAATGTCTTTACTGAAAGAGTGGTCAGGCATTGGAACAGGCTGCCCAGGGCGGTGGTGGAGTCCCCATCCCTGGAGGTGTTCACAAAACGTGTAGATGTGGCACTTCAGGACATGGTTTAGCAGACATGGTGGTGTTGGGTGGACAGTTGGACTTGACGATCTTAGAGCACTTTTCCAACCTTTATGATTCTAGGATTTCTATGGTTTTGCACACAGCTGCTGGGAAACAACTGCACGATGCGTAGTGTTTAGACTTTCAACCAAACGACTCAAAGTTTAATCCAAGACATCCCATCACCTGCCAAAGACACACAAAGGCTGTTGAGAATGCAAGCAGAGCCAGGTCTTGATGCCTCGCTTATCACACGATGCCAGAGCTCCACCAAAGACGGGAATTCCTGCACCCGAGAACCTGATTGTGCAGGGACCAGCACGCCCGACCATGAGACTGATGGGAAACTCAAACCCTGTTTCAGTAACGATCCCTTCTTTCTCAACCAGCGTTTGCATGCTGAGGAACGAACCCCCCACGCTTCTACCAATGCAAACTTTCTTGTTCCTTGGGAACACAACAACTCCTTTGCTTTTCACAAATCTTGAAGAGCAGCATGCTGAACACTCAGAAACTGAGACAAAATCCCCTACTAAACAAAACATACTCCACCAAGAAAAAAAACGATATTGGTCAAACCAATGTCACTAGACTCCAGGTTAAGTTTTCAGACTACAAGAAGTCAAAAGCCAAACCAACGTTTTTGCGAATGCAGCATTCCCCAGCGTTGTTGGGGCCACAAGATCACACCCAGCTGTAACAACCTGCAAACGAACACGTCTTATTCAGTGAAGCAGCTGCCCGACTGATTTAATTGTCCAAGTCAATAGCATTTAAAATCTGGATTGCACAAATGGTATACACCTTAAAAAACCCCAACACTCCACAGAGATCCCCCAGATCCCCAGGAAGACCAACAAATGCAAAAGATGTCATTTAAAAAAATAAATTTAGGATTACTAGAAGTAAAAAAAAACCTTAAACATACAAATTATAAACTATTCCTTTAATATTTGGCAATGATACTTCTAAAAAATGTTTTCTGAATCACTGGTACCTTTTCTTTAATCAAAGATAGGAAACCTAAGGCTTTTAGCTTTTAGTTAAACCTAACTCATTATCTGGTCACACTAAGGCGCTGTATAGAAAATAATTCCAGAATGCAAGCTTGTGAGTGAAAACAACTCCGCAACAGTAAAATGAACACCCCCAACAACAAGTGCGAAAGAAACACGAAAAGTGACTTGTTTGCCTTTGAAATCTAGAACAAGAACCCACCAAATATATAAAAATAGGGAAATACTGAAAAAAATCAACACCGTTATCTTACTGTTCTTGAGCAAATTCAGCACCATTCGCTTCCACTCTGTCTGGGATGCACACACGTGCACTTGCCAAGACGAACATAAAGCCACACTGTGTTGTCAACATCTCCAGCCCATGCTGCCGATGACTTCTTCTTGATCAGCAGATCAAGTCATGGCAGTCTGAAGATGTAAGCAGAGAGCAAACAGGAGGCGAGAGGGAGGGGGTGACTCAGCAGGCAGGACTGGAAGTCCGAGACCCAGATGTCTGATGGCAAAAAACGATCGTGGAGGGAAGTTTTTTGAAGCTTCGCCACTCTTAGGCTTCTCCAACTCTTCTGACCGCGTCTTTGGTAGGAAAGGCTCCCCCTAAAACTCCTTGTAGAACCTGCTGTTTGCACACCACTGACTGCAATCTGAAAATGAGCCATCCACGCAAATTCCCAGTCCGCTCCCACCTACACGCAATCTCTGCTAACTTTCCCGTGCAGATGCAAACCTGAGCAGTAATGTGCTAATGAATGGAATACAAAATCTGTTTTTCCCTTCTATTGTAGAATGAGGATAAAAATCACACTCCCTTATCCCATGCCAGAAGAGTTATAACCCCATGAAAATCACTTGAGTTAAAGATAAGCTGGGAGCTTCAACTTTATATTCATTTTTATCAAATCCTTGAAACTGCTTCACAGGGTTTATTTTAATAGGTATTTCTCCTAACAATAATAACCCCCCTTATCTGTACTGAAGAAGAGAAAAAAAGCCGATTGCATCATAAATCTTAGTCATACCAGCTAATAATCTTCAAAATCATCCTTTTAACATGGATGACACCTGTTAAGCCAAAGCACTTTTTTCCTGCCGGTTTAGGCATACGTCTCATCCCAGCTCCCGTTACGAAAATGGAAGGTTTTCAATAAATGGCGTGGGCAGCTGCAGGACCAGAAAATCCTTCAAGGGTCTCTGGAGCCGACTGGTAAGCATGGCACCCCTTATCTATAATTAGGGAAAGGGGAATAAAATCTCTGAAATACTATGTTTAACCCCCCAGCCCCTCACTGCAGGGCTTTGTCCCTGGGTGTTTCTAATAAAAGAGTTTCAAGCATCAGCTGCAATGTAATTTTGTTTATTAAAAGCAAAAGAGTTATGGCAATGACTATGTCAAACCTGAACTACAAAAAGGACCATGTATTTGCAATCTTTTTACAGAAGGCACACTGATAAACATCATTTATTTCACAATTGCCTGTGATACGCCATACAATGTACCTTTATGCATGTTTAAAGCAATTTTATTCCAAGAGATGCACATCTGATTTCAGTGGAGGGTATGTTTTCCGAGATGCATTAAGGTCTAACTAAATTTATTTTTTAAAAGAAGAAGAAGAGTAACTTATTACAACAATGCAAACTATTATTGTCATAACAATGTAAAGTACCCATGGATTTAATACTGCAAATGCTCTATTCATCACAATCTCATTTGGCAATAGTGTCATTTCACAGTATTTTATTATATAAACATTTCTCCAAGAGTGATGCCATCTCACAGAAGAGGTGCAAAACCCAGGGCACTTTCACTCCAAAGTATCTTAAATGTAGTTCTTCATCAAATTCCTTGAAAATAAATACAGTCACTCCACAAGCATTTCATTCTTCTTCCAAATATCGTAAGGATGCAAACCTTTCAGCTCTATGGCATGGAATAGGGCAAAAAAATAGAGTAAATTATACTCTAATTATAAACTAAGAAACTGAGGCAGGGAGTGACCTACCCAAAGTCACAACCTACATCATGAACAGAGCAACAGCAAGAGTTTGAGATGCTGACGCGGGTCTGTGCTCCAGCCATCGGGCCACACCACATCTCTTAGATGGCTCTTGGACAGTACCAGCTTTATTCCCATTAAGTATTTCTAATTAATCCATTAGCACAGCAGACTAACACCAAATTCTTATGAGGTGATACGTGACATCATTACCAAAACTTTCAGCATTCTGATGGTTCTGTGTGAATTGACTTTCTCCCGGGCCACCCTGCGAGACAGTGGGTGAGATTACAGAGCAGAGGCTAGATGCAACACCCATCCATCCCCTTGGGAACCACCACGGATGCTCAGCTCCCGCTACGTCCTAACTACAAGTCACTCCAACCAACAGAAGAGTCTGAACACGAGGGAGCAGGCTGGGAGCAATTCCTCAGCGCAAGCAGGCGGGCGGTAATTTTCCATCACACATCTACCCTTCTCACGGAACACAGAAGCCCGGTATCGCTCAGGTGTAAAACAAGCAGTGCCGTTTGTCACAAGACTTATTTCAGATCATCCAAAAGCATTTTCCACCAGCAGGGAGAAAAAGTGGATCAAGACCTACTGACAGCAAAACGAACGTCAACACTGGAGTTTGCAAGCATGAACTCCTCGGTACCTTCTAAGCGCACCTTCGGAAAATCTTGGGGTTTAATAGCTTAGGGACCACGAACTACAGCACCTGAAGTATTAAACTGTATGCTCTCACCGCCCTTCTTCCAGCCTTAAACCTCGCAGCGGCACATGCCTCGCAGCTCGGGCGCCAACACTCTCTCCCGCAGACCCCCCCCACTCCCAAGGCCACAGCTCCCCTGAAGTCTCACCTCCGGGGACCCGCACCCCTCGCCCCCACCTTGGCCTCCACTTCTCGCCCTCTCACCGGCTGCACTCGTCTTCACTGGTCGCCCGCACTGCCCTTCTCCACGTGTCCCTCGTTCAAATCTCTCTGCCATCACGGAGCCTAGCAACGGTAATCTGCCACTCATTTATCATATTTCAAGCTCAGATATACAAATCCGCTTCCCTTTGTCCGTCTGGATCGCTGCGATTCCGTTTTATGGTCTCGATTCCTCTTTTCTGGTCCTCTGCTTACGGGCTGTTGTTTATTACGATTTGCCTATCTGGCAGTGAATCTCTCTGAAGCCGGAGTCCTTGCCGCTGCCTTCCTCCGTTCCGCGGGCGGCCGGGCGCTCTGTCAGGGCCTGATAAACCATTTGTCATTCAGGCGGCGGATAACGCGGCTGCACACGTGTCCATTTTAAGCAGCATATACTAAAGCACTGAGAATAAAAGCGTTAAAATAGCACTGAAGGATTTATAAATATGTGCGGGCTTTTTCTCTCCACCAGAAACACTGAAGGCAGGAGCTACAACTGCTGGGCCAGGCTTGAAAAGGTATTTAAAACTCATAGCTCCTTGCTATTTCAGCAAGGGCTTCAAGGACCCTGGGCTCCTGCAGAAACCCCCTTTTGAGTTCTCCAGCTGGACAAGAAGAATAAAAAAGACAGAGCTGAAAGTCGGGGTTTCACTTCTCTGTCTGAGCTTTTTTACAAATGCTACAGAAAGCTAAAGCTTCTTTTTCCCGTCCACACTACCAGAGGTTGGTTTAATGAAATGCTTTGGAGAGGACAAGCGTTCAGGACTGAGCACGACTATGACAGCTTCTGCCTCTATGCCCAGGCAGCAGCAAGGGTGACAGCAGCAGCTACCTTCAGGTTAAACAGGAATTTCCCTCTCCACACACATAAGTCAGCTGTTCTCCACATTCGTTGGACTTCACACTGTGTGTCGCGGCACCGTCTGAGGAATTGCTGGTACTTTCACACCATCTTACCTGCCGTCTGAGGTGGCCAATATTTATATATTAAAATCTCACAACACGAGAGAGATTTCATAGAGAAGATCATAGAATCATTAAGGTTGGACAAGACCTCTAAGATCATCAAGTCCAACTGTCAACCCAACACCACCATGCCTGCTAAACCATGTCCCAAAGTGCCACATCTACACATTTTTTAAACACCTCCAGGGATGGGGATTCCACCACCTCCCTGGGCAGCCTGTTCCAATGTCTGACCACTCTTTGAGTAAACAATTTTTTCCTAATGTCCAATCTAAACCCTCCCTGATGCCACCTGAGGCCATTGCCTCTCGTCCTATCGCTAGTTACTTGGGAGAAGGGACTAACATCCGCCCCACTACAGCCTCCTTTCAGGTAGTTGTAGAGAGCATTAAGGTCTCCCCAGAGCCTCCTCTTCTCCAGACCGAACAGCCCCAGCTCCCTCAGCCGCTTCTCACAAGACTTGTTCTCTAGACCCCTCACCAGTCTCGTTGCCCTTCTCTGGACACGCTCCAACACCTCAATGTCCTTCTGGTAGTGAGGGGCCCAAAACTAAACACAGTACTCCAGGTGCGGCCTCACCAGGGCTGAGTACAGGGGCACGATCACCTCCCTGCTCCTGCTGGCCACACTATTCCTGACACAAGCCAGGATGCCGTTGGCCTTCTTGGCCATCTGGGCACACTGCTGGCTCATGTTCAGCCAGCTGTCAATCAACACCCCAAGGTCCTTTTCCTCCATGCAGCTTGTCAGCTGCTCTTCCCCAAGCCTGTAGTTTTGCATAGGCATGAGCTTCAAGAGCTCCTTGCTTTTATTCCTGTTGTGCAGGAGAGTTAAGTCTCCTTCTGGACATTTCTGAGGTGCCAAAAACTGGAATGTTCCAAAACACTTTCTGAAGACCTTCCCAGCAGCTCGGCCCGGGAGGAGCTGGAGCTGAACTGTCCTCCCCCCTCGGCTGTCCCCAGCAGCCAGCCCAGCTAAGGGGTTTTAAGATACTTTCAAGATCAAAACCAATCAAACAAAAAGCCCAAACCAGAGGCAGCTAAAGGAAGTGGCGTGCTTTAAACCAGAGTTTTAACTCGAGTAGCCTGGTCCCTTTTTCACAGGGGTGTTGGGATGGCTATGGGTAAACACTGCCATAAACCAGGATACAGCTGGACAGAACAAGGAGCTTCATTTTCAGGGACTTCAGGAGGTTCGTGGTGAGCAGAGGCTGCTCAAGACCTCCGGGGAGGAAAAAAAAAATCAAACCAACTGCGTTCACATGTTACGAAGTTCTCTTTGACTTTACCACCTCCAGGCAGAAAACGTCCCAGAGCAGAGGCTGTGGGGAAGGCACTGCTGGAGGTCTGGAAGAAAGGGAGGCCAGCACAAGCACAGGGTCTGCAGACGATTTACACTGGCCGCTTTAATCTTCACCAAGCAAGAGTTCGGGATTTCATCAGAACGAAGTATGCAATAAACTAATGTAATTTTTAATTTATTTTTTAATAACTTTTGCCTTTGCTTTTTCCTTTTTTCTTGTGACAATCTGAGAAAAGTGACAGGAGGTCCAAGAGTGGTTTTATGCGCTTCCAACGATTTACCTGTGGGAGTAAAACTGCCAAGGTCTCAGACAGGTTTATCAGTTAACATGTTAGAACTAGTACAGAAAAAAAATATTTGAAAATAAACAATCTCCCATCCTTATTACTGCCATACAAACTTACTTGGACATTCAAACTTCAAAACCAAATTGGTCACATTTTTTTGCTTGGAAAGTGGATTTTTGCTACCTCAATATAGGCTATATTTATTCTGAAATTAAGGCCATCTGTACATAAACTTGCCCAACAACAATTAAACTCATTTTTTGAAGTCCATTTTTATTACTTTAGTGACAATACTTACATATCAGCTTTTAGTTTTGTAACTAATTAAAAATGAAAAATTTACCTTCTCAAAAGTTCTTTCCTTACAGTAACTTGCATTTACAACAGGCATCCAGTTATGAGTTTCTAGTATGGGTTAGCTACCTGCTTCTGCCATGGAAAGACACTAAAAATATCTGCTTTAAGCAAAAATACAACCTTCCCTCAAACGACTCTTATTTGTCTTGTCACAGGATCGTTAAATTATCCAGTTACTTTGTATCCGTGACATTCCCATATATTACAGCCTACATCAGTGGCACCCAGAGCTTTGGATGGCCACTCTCGTTGACATTTATATGAGACTGAAAGCTAAACAATAAAGCAAATGAAGAAGCAAAAATACAACCTATATCTCACTTTATCCTTCTTGCCGGTTTCACCGGACAACTGGAGTATAAAAACCCATTTGATTAAGTTTCTTTGAAATCTGAAGACGAATTCTAGTAATTTTTCAAAGTGAGCCTGGCGGTTTCCACAATATATTTTTTTGTCTATAGGAGGTCGTGGAAGAAGAGCGTTCGACTTGGTCTGTGGAACCTGGATGCAGCTTTGGCTACTACAACCTTACTTCTCTCTCCGTATCACACCGGTGCATCTCATGGTTCCTCCCCTAAGTGCACTAAAAAGGAGTCCTCCTGCTACCCCTGCGCTGTGTCAGTTCTATGTATTTTGTCCGAATGCTGTGATACTGCCATTTCTGATCTGCTGAAAGCGTTTTTTAGTTTCTTCTCTTCAAAGTAATTTCATCCTGATTTCTCAGTTAGTACTCGCGAAAACTACGGTAGGAGAGAAAGGCTGGGGAACAGGTCTAATCTATGCACATCAATTTTTAAATAGCTTTTTTATGTTCCCTGAGATGAAAACGTATGCAGCTTGGCTCATTTCGGAAAGTCACAACATCCCACAAAGCCTCCTTTCCCACCGCAGACACAGCTCCGTGCCTCAGGCTGTCTCGCTAGACATCTCAAACCTTACCAAGGTCAAGTGCTGCAAGGAGGGAGCCTGGTGACCTCTTCAAACGCCTGCCACAGGGACTATTTTCCCCAACTGTGTGCCCTCTCCCTTCTCCACTGCATCGGTGTGTGCATCGCTGCAGAGCAGCTTGCAACAAGGGCAAACAAAGCAAATCTCTCCGTCCTTTCAAAATACTTGGTGCCACACACGCCGACGGGACCGTTTGAGAGGGTGTGCTCCAACTCCTGCTTACCTACCGAACAGCTACCTTGCTGCATCTCATCTCATGGGCAACCCTCTGCCACCACCCAGCCCATCCTTCCTGCCTCACGCTCTGCACGCAGGATACTCAGAACAAGCCCGAATGCTGGTTTTACTCTGCTATGCACAACATCTAACACAAGGAGATGTTAGTCTCCGACCCTGGCTTGGGGGATGTTCTGTAGGATTAAGTGAAGAAACAATACAGTCCATTATTCAGTTGTTTACTTCTAATAAAGAAATATTAAACAAGAGCAGGTGATGCCTTTCTCTGACCCTTTTGTAGAACATTGTTACCTTTTTCTCTGGACTCAGCATCCATTCTGGCAGTTGGGAGTTTTGGCTACTCCAATCCCATCAGAAGCTGACTGAATCATAGAATCACAGAACAGAATCAGGAAATCACAAAACAGAATCATAGAATCACGGAATCATAGAATCATAAAGGTTGGAAAAGACCTCTAAGATCATCAACTCCAACCATCCACCCAACACCACCATGCCTGCTAAACCATGTCCTGAAGCACCACATCTACACGTTTCTTGAACACCTCCAAGGATGGTGACTCCACCCTGGGCAGCCTGTTCCAACACCTGACCACTCTTTCAGTAAAGAAATTTTTCCTACTGTCCAGTCTAAAACACAGTGCTCTCTGCTGCTCACCTAAATTTATCTTTCTGCCGCTCCACGGCATTGAACAGCTGATTCATTCTACCTCAGGAGCCCTTGTGTGTCTGTATGGGTGGAGTGACTCACCTACAGAGTTTCCATAATGTGCCGGGATCTCCCCTGGGAAAAGCAACCAGTGAGGAGCCAGAGAGCTGGGGAGCTGGTGGAGCGCAGTGCTGCCCACCACAGCTCTCCACGCCGGGGCACAGAAAGGCAAGACATTCGCAAGGTGACAGCGTGGGGCTCAGAGGGGTCAGCCGTGCTTTGGGGAAGAAGACAAAGAGCTGACGTGACACTGAACCCCCGTGCCACCAGCTTTTATCAGAACCAAAAGTCAAAGATGACTACAACTGCTGGTTTCTTCAACAAAAGGTGACTTTTATCCCATTGTAAAGATAAGTATGTATATTCATCTCTGTTTGGCCAACCAATGGCAGTGAAATCACCTACGCTGTAGCTTTATCCAAACAACATCGATGGCTTGACTTCTAATGGTTAAACAACCATCTGAGAGGGGACCTAATAGATGCTTATAAATATCTGAAGGGTGGGTGTCAGGAGGATGGGGCCAAGCTCTTTTCAGTAGTGCCCAGTGACAGGACAAGGGGCAACGGGCACAAACTGAAGCACAGGAAGTTCCGTCTGAACATGAGGAAGAACTTCT